>Ga0272440_1002993_pt1 | contig 12860 bp, 10 predicted proteins | sample SSMMMBAug17_FD_192440 | JGI IMG/M metagenome (GOLD analysis project Ga0272440, IMG submission 192440) | Marine sediment archaeal communities from Little Sippewissett salt marsh, Falmouth, MA, United States - SSM-MMB-Aug17 | ecosystem: Environmental > Aquatic > Marine > Wetlands > Sediment ...
GTTTAAACATGCAACCCGAAGAATGGTTGAAGTATCTAAAGAGGTTCTGGAAAAATCCGGCAAGACTGTTGATGATATCGATGTTGTTTTGTTTCATCAGGCGAACCTTCGGATTAACCAGATGACAGCATCCATGCTTAAAATACCTGAAGAAAAAATGGTCAATACCATTCAATGGACAGGCAATACAACAGCGGCAACCATTCCCATTTGTATGTGCGAGGCCCTTCGTCAAGGCAAACTGAAAGAAAACGATCTGGTTCTATTGTGTGGCTTTGGTGCGGGGTTTACCTGGGCCGCTTCTTTGTTGCATTGGTAAGGAAAGCTCTGAAAATAAGTTACCCATTTTGACTGGAGTCCCAAATCTTTAGATTTGGGAGACAAAGCGTGTGACGCCCAAATCTAAAGATTTGGAACTCCAGTATTCAGCGATGACCCTATAATGAAAATGAGAAACTGATTTCACGCGTATTCCTAGGAGATAAAAATGCAACCAATAAAACCCATTGGCACGATCCATTCGCCTCATAAATCCATTGAGAACATGCCCATTCAACCCAAAGGGGCTGTTGGGATCGAAGGATACGTTCTGGTTGATGAAGCTTACGCTAATGGTTTGCAAGACCTGGATGGTTTTACCCATATTTATCTCATTTATTTCTTTCATGCAGCAACGCGTACTGAATTATTGGTAAAACCATTTATGGATTCACAAACAAGAGGGGTTTTTGCAACGCGATCGCCGCTACGTCCCAATCATATTGGAATTTCCATTGTTCCGTTGAAAAAAATTGAAAGGAATAAACTCATTGTTTCTGATCTAGATATTCTGGATAACACACCTTTGTTGGATATCAAGCCATATGTTGCCAGATTTGATCAGGTCAATGAAAGTAAGTCCGGGTGGTTGACTGCCAGTGATCGTGAGATACAAGAGAAACGTTCTGATTGTCGTTTCAAATAGAACAATTTTTCGCAGCTACTTCTACTTGATCCTGGTCAATGATCGCGTTGAAAAATATAATTGGCAATAGCGCGCAAAGGTTCAGCCCGAGAATCAAAGTCCTGTAAACTTTCAATGGCATTATTCACAAGTTGTCGGGCTTTTTCTTCAGCCAAATCAGGCCCGATCAAGCTGGGATAGGTATTTTTTTGTAAATCACTGTCTGTCCCAACAGCCTTTCCCAATCGCTCGGGATCCCCTTTTACATTCAAGACATCATCGATGACCTGGAAGGCCAGACCAATATTTTGGGCATAGACATTCAATTGTTGCTGTTGTTTTTCTGTCGCTTTTGCGAGAATGGCACCCGCATTCACTGATGCTGTTATGAGTGCGCCAGTTTTCAAGTTATGTAGTTGTTCCAGTTCATTTTCACTCAATCGCTTAGTTTCTGATGCAATATCGCGCATCTGCCCTTCGATCATGCCATAAGGCCCGGCAGCATTGGCAATGATACGAATAATTTCTAGTCGAACCTGGGGGGTGTGAGATAAGGTTTCTTCGGATAGGATTTCAAATGCCAGTGTCAATAGGGCATCACCAGCCAATATGGCAGTGGCTTCATCAAAAGCTTTGTGGCATGTCGGATTCCCCCGGCGTAAATCGTCATTATCCATTGATGGTAAATCATCATGAATTAATGAATATGTATGAATACACTCAATGGCGCAGGCAGTTGGAAGCACATCCATATCATTTTCATTGGCTGCCGATGCTGCACTGATACATAAAATCGGACGAATGCGTTTTCCGCCTGCCATAAGACTGTAATGCATGGCAGATAATAATCGACTTTTTTGTGGCGCTTGAGCAAACAAAGAGGCCAATTTTTCATTGACCCGCTTTTGTTGATTTTTCATATATTGCTTGAAATCAAACATGATTTTACTCAAAAGGAATGTTTGTTAATTGTCCATCTGCTGCCTTTATCAGCAAGCTCATTTTTTCCTCTGTTTCATCCAGTCGTTTGGCACATAATTGTGATAACTTCACACCTTCTTCAAACTTTTTAATTGCTTTTTCCAAAGGAATCTCGTCTGTTTCCAATTCTCGGACAATTGCATCCAGTTGTTCAATTGCCGATTCAAATGATTTTTTTGCCATAATATATTACCTTTAGGGCTTATGGCCCCATTATTTTTTCAATAAGTACTTCAGCGTGCCCGGATCCAAACGTAATATTCAATCGCTGTCCAGGCTGAAGATTTTCTGTATTTTTGACAATTGTATTGTCAGGCAACAATCGTGTGACACTGTAACCGCGAGCCAATATGGCATAAGGATCCAATGCGATCAAACGTCCATTCAAATTTTTCAGGCGTGCCCGACGTTGATCATGATATTTTTGAGTTGCCTTGACCAATGCGGTTGTCTGCCAATGCAACTCGTTTTTCAGGGCAGTAACTCTCTTTTGCGGATTGGCAACGATCATTCTTTTTTGCAGGTTGTTTAAGTGGTCCTTTGCGTAACGAATTTGCGCATTCATGCGATCAACTAGGTTTTGTGTAGAGATATCCAGTTTCTGACGAATCTTTTCAAAGATTCGTTTTGGTGATTTCAATCGAGATGAAAGGTTTTTCAATGACAATCGCTTGTACTGAATATGCGTTGCCAGCGCCTGAATGAGTGCATTATTGGTTGTATATAATTTGCGTATCAGTTCTCGTCGCTCAGGGACAATACATGATGCTGCGGCAGATGGTGTCGGCGCTCTGAAATCTGCCACAAAGTCAACAATGGTATAATCGGTTTCATGGCCAATCGCAGAAACCACTGGAATTTTTGATGCAAACACTGCTCTGGCCACTTTCTCATTGTTAAATGCCTGTAAATCTTCCAATGAGCCGCCACCACGAGCAATAATAATTACATCAGATCGTTTCTGCTGATTGATCAATTGAAGGGCATCGATGATTTCATTTGGTGCACGTTGTCCCTGAACATTGACAGGCACGAGCTGGATCGGTCTGATAAAGCGTGCTCTCAGGACATTTTGTATGTCATGAATAACAGCACCTTGCGGAGAAGTAATTACGCTGATATGCTCTGGAATAAATGGTAAGGATTTTTTATGTTTTTGATCAAATAGTCCTTCTTCTGCTAGGCGTGCCTTTAATTGCTCAAAGGCCAGTTGAAGTGCCCCCAGCCCCTCTGGTTCGGCATATTCGAGAATGATTTGGTAATTGCCATATGGCGGATATACTGTTAATCGCCCTAGTGCATTGATTTGAAGGCCATTTTCCAGCTTAAATTTTAATTGCTGATTTTGCCCTCTGAACATGACAGCACTGATTTGTGCATGTTTATCTTTCAGTGTAAAATAGTAATGGCCGGATGATGGTTTTTTGAAATTGGATACTTCCCCAGAAATCCAAACAAATGGAAACTTACTTTCTAAAAAAGACCGAATGGCGTGCGTAAACTCGGAAACCGAGTAAATTTTACGTTTTTGTTGCAATTTTATTTCTTTCGATACATTTATGCCAACTTTTTCTTGGATGGTAAATAGCTCCCTCAACAGTATCTTCTTTAAATTGCAGGGTAGGGTTGGAGTCCCAAATCTTTAGATTTGGGAGTTACAAAAAAAAAGAACTGACACCCAAATCTAAAGATTTGGAACTCCAGCGCCTGGGTTACCCCGAAATTTAAAGAAGATACCCTCAACAATCATTTCGGGAATCATTCGTCAGTATCTTTAATCCCCAAAAAATCATCAACAAGACCAATCATTTTTTTCATCTCAGGCTTGGACATCTGACCATTAGCACCAACGCGTTTACATTTTAGAATCATCTGTTCATTGATCAAAGATGAAAACAATATAACAGGAATTGTGGACAATAAAGAATCATCCTTTATGCGTTTACATAGGTTTAGACCATCCATTTGTGGCATTTCAATGTCTGAAACAACAATACTCACCAGGTCGGAAATGGAACACTTATCTTTTTCAACCTTTTGCTTTACATCCATTAGATAGTTGAATGCGGACAAACCATTGTCAAAGTCACGAACATTTTTATATCCTTCTGATTGTAATGCATTAAATATGAGTTTGCGGATCATTCCGGAATCATCAGCAATGACAACATTATGTACGTTTCTCTGTTCCTGCATTGTCATTCCGCTTTGATGATCACTCTCAATATTTTCATATACATTGAGCGATGCCATTTTATCGGGAAATAATTTACCAATAATATATTCCAAATCCAGAATAAGGACTTCTCTGTCATCCACATGGACCGTACCTGTCACGCGATGCGCATGTTGAGACAATACAGGGTTCAATGGTTTGATATCGCTCCAGGACAACCGGTGGATTCGACTGATAGAATCAATTAAAAAACCGTTCACAACTTTGTTAAATTCTGTAACAAGCACAACTGGGCGTTCAGAAATGGAGTCATCTGCTAACTCAAGATTTTGTTTCAAATTTATCAGTGGAATCGTTTTGCCACGCATCAACAACATACCAATCATGCTAGGCGGTGTGTTCGGCACTTTTGTTACAGCACTTTTTTTATAAGGAACAAATTCTCTTATTTTTGCAACATTTACACCATAACTTCTTTCGCCCAAAAAAAATTCAGCCAATTCAACTTCATTGGTACCGGTTTCTAATAATATTTCCTTTTTAGATTGATCCTCTGACATAGCGGTCCTTTCTTAAAATTAAAAAGTAATATAATCATTGATTTATTCAGGCTATCCTGAAAAATGTGTAAAACCGAATCGTCCATCAGCGTTTTTCGAGTAGATCAATTATTTACGCAAAGATAATTCATGTGCACTGTCGCCAAAGATCAAGTTATCCATGAGGTCAACAAGTTCTGCGATTTGTGGTTTGGTCACATGAGCATTTGCACCAACATTGCGGCACTTGATTGCCATTTGTTCATTAATTAAAGATGAAAAGATAATTACTGGGAAAGTGGATTCTTTTAGTTCTTCGCGAATATTCCGGCAGAATGTCAATCCATCCATTCTTGGCATTTCAATATCAGAAACAACAATGGAAACAATATCAGACAATTTCTTTCCTTCCTGTTCTGCTTGTTCTTTGGTGGTTTTCACAAAATCATATGCGGACTGTCCATTGTCAAAGCTTTTGATATTTGTGTATCCAGCAGAACTGACGGTTTTAATAATCATATTGCGAATCATGCCAGAATCTTCAGCAATAACAACCTGATTGGCCGGTCTTCTCTGTTCTTTCTCATCATCAGATAAGGTTGCAGTACTCAGATGGGTAAGACCTCTCATTTTTTCAGGAAAAATTTCACTGACAATATATTCCAAATCCATGATTAGTATTTCTTTGTCCTTCACATTGACAGTGCCGGTAAATCGCGTGGTATGTTTTTTTAGGACAGGGTTGAGAGGTCTTACTTCACTCCAGGACAGACGATGAATCTGATTGATTGCATCAATGATAAAGCCATTTACCAGGGTGTTGAATTCGGTCACCAATACGACCGGCTTTTCAGATTCAACATCACCAGATCTTCCCAAATGGGTTTTTAAGTTAATCAGCGGAATGGTTCGTCCCCGAAGCAAAAAAACACCTACCATTGAATCTGGTGAGTTTGGAACCTTTGTTACGGCTTCAGGATCATAGGGAACAAACTCTCGAATTTTGGCAACGTTTATGCCGAAGCTTTGTGTCCCCAGAATGAATTCCGCAATTTCAAGCTCATTTGTTCCGGTTTCCAATAATATTTCTTTTCTTTCTTCTGCCATATCGTGACCTCTTTTTTCCCTTATTGATGGCACTGTAATAAGCAGTACCGAGTTTAAATAGCGATTATAATTTTTTTAAATTAGTTAATATATTTCGCACCTTTTTAGTGTTCTTGTCAATATATAATTATTAAAGATTGAATTTGAAATTTTAGGCATGATCATTGCCTTCAATAATTATTCGTGAAATCCCTTGAATATCTTACTTGCAATATTTGAATTTTATAATATTATTAGATAAATTACAAGCTTTTTTAGAAAACATGGATAACGAAATATGCAGGGTAACTTTAATATAATATTGACACATCCGTATCTTCTTTAAATTTCGGGCTAACCAGGCGCTGGAGTCCCAAATTTTTAGAATTGGGCGTCAGTCTTTTTTTTGTGACTCCCAAATCTGAAGATTTGGGACTCCAACCTTCGACCGAAATTTAAAGAAGATACCACATCCCTACATTTTCGAAAGGAGTCAAAACGCATGTCCAAAACTCGAACCAACAGTATTGGTATGGTCCTGGTACATATTCCTGCGGGATCATTTGTAATGGGCGGTGATGAAATTTCTGAACAGGCCGATGAAATGGAACGTCCACGACATCGCGTAACAATCGACCGTCCTTTTTATCTGGGACGATATCCGGTAACTCAGGCTGAGTGGACAGCTGTGATGAAGGACAATCCATCTCACTTTTCTGGTGACCGCCATCCGGTTGAACAGGTTTCGTATCATGATGTCCATCAGTTTATCGATCGCTTGAATAAGTTAGAAAAAACAAAGGCTTATAGATTGCCATATGAAGCCCAATGGGAATATGCTTCACGTGCCAATACCCAAACGACCTATTATTTTGGCAATGAAGTAAAAAACTTAGAAAAACATGCCTGGTTTCGGAAAAACTCTGGAAAAACCACGCATCCTGTGGGTAAACTGGCACCAAACCCTTGGGGGCTGTATGATATTCATGGCAATGTCCATGAATGGTGTGAAGACTGGTTTGATAAAAAATTCTATGGTGTTAGCCCCAAAAAGAATCCCACTGGCCCCAAAAAAGGGCTTGCCAAATCATTAAGAGGTGGCGACTGGGGAAGCGAAGACTGGCATTGTCGATGTGCATCCCGAAGTTTGGGATCGCCCGATCGACGCGGTAATCGGCTCGGTTTTCGCTTGCTTTATGCAGAGTAAGAAAAATGAAACACAAATGGCTCATCCTGATCTCAAGCCTTAGCATCGTCATATTATTATTGGTTGGCAAAGAATGGATGATTCCTGCTGATTCTGAAAAACAACCCATTCATATTGCTGTCGTTGGACCAATGAGCGGTCATGGACAGTTGATTGGTCAATCATTGAAACAGGGAATCCACCTGGCAATCGATACGTTCAACAAAAAGGGGGGAGTGAATGGACATCCAATTGTTCCAACCTATTACAATGATAATAACGATCCAGAAAAAGCCAAAAGCATTGCAAAAGAGATATCAAAAACCTCTGCCATTGGTGTGATTGGTCATTGGTACAGTGATTGCGCAATTTCAGCAGGTGAGATATATCAAAAAAACCAAATTCCGGTAATTACGCCTGGCGCAACCAATGTCCTTGTCACCCGGTTTAATCCCTGGTCTTATCGAACTGTTTTCAATGACAGCATTCAAGGACAGTTTATTGCCAATTATGCAAAGAAGGTGCTTCATTTTGATTGTGCTGCTGTTATCTTTGAAAATGATACCTATGGGGCCTATCTTGCAACTGTTTTTGAAGCCAAAGCCAAACTGTTGAACATCGATATTTTGTATTATCATTCATTTGAAACGGAATCTGCTCAACTGATGAATCAATTTGATGGTATGATTGATGAAATCAAAGGGCTGAAACCATCATGTATGATTTTTTTGGCCACCCATGCAGCTGAAGGTGTTCAACTGGTTCGAAGAATCAAGGATGCCGGACTTGAGCATACAATTATTGGCCCGGATGCTTTTGGATCAAAGGTGTTTCAGAGGGGATTCCACCAGTTTCCCAAAGAGAAAGCCAATCCAGGTTATTACACAAATGGCATTTATACAACAGCACACCTTATTTTTGATACTGCTGAAAAAAACGCCCAGAAATTTCGAGATAAATTTCGAACAGCTTATCAGAAAGAACCCGATTGGATTGCGGCCAGCGCATATGATACTGCCAATGTCATGATGCAATCCATCAAATCAGCCCATCTTGTTGCCAGATCAAAAGATATTAATGCAGATCGCATTATTGTGCGTCAAAACCTTTCAAATATGAACAGTTTCCATCGGGCGGTCACTGGCCTTACCGGGCCAATTTATTTTGACAATCACGGTGATGCCATTGATAGACCAGTTGCGATTGGCGTATATAATGGTCGTCACCTGGTTTCTGCCATGACACAATTGCAATCTGTGCAAAGAAATGTAGATCCGCATATTATTTCATCTGCCATTGAAGAAAAGCGTATTATAAAATTGGATAACCGGTATATGTATCAGACGCAGGTGGTTTATACCGGGGTTGAACTGATTGAAATCCAATCTTTTGATGAAAAAAAAGCGTATTGCAATCTGGACTTCTATTTATGGTTTCGATGTCGGAGTGATATTGATATTCAGGTGGATAATATCATATTTACAAACCATATCTTACCAGATGTCAAAGAAAATTCCTCATGGGCTCATCAGATTGAACTGTTAAAATCGCAAACCTACCCAGATCAAACACAATACCGGTTGTTTCGTGTCACCGGAAGATTTCAAACCGCACGTGTCCGAAATGCAAGTGACTTAGATCGTCATTTTCTAAATGTCTGTTTTCGCCACAAGCATTTGACCCGAAACAATTTAATCTATGTGATCGATGACATGGGAATGGGAATGGCACGACAACTTTCCAAAGATACCTCACAGATCATGCTTACTGGCGATTTATCACGATGGCGAATTGTAGAACAACAGGTCTTTCAAGATATTTGGGAAAATAAACAGCCAAAAAATTATGCGCCGCATGATATTGGTGATTATTCAAATGACTTCTCCCGCTTTCATTTTGGGGTGGTTCTTCAAAAGAATAAATTCAGTCTTCGGGGGTTAATTCCAAAAACCTATGTCAACCCATTATTGATAATAACGCTTCTGGTGAATATCATTTTTGCTCTTCTGCATCGGCAATTTTCCTTTCAAACATTGAAAAGAAGCATGTGGTTTGTGGAAACGTTATCTGCCTTTGTTTTTATGTTGAGTGTCGAAATACTCATGATGAATCGTTTATCTGGCTATTTGAATACATACCATTTAAGTCTTATCAAGACAGGTTTTGATATCATGTGGTGGATTTTACCCGCTTTTTTTATTAATCTTGCTGTCAAACGCTTTATATGGTCCCCTTTCAAAGAAAGAAACAAACACAGCGCACCGCGTATTATTCGAAACTTTTTTACATTCATTATTTATATGGTCGCATTTATTGGTATTGTCGCATTTGTATTTGAACAGGAAATTACCAAAATTCTTGCCACTGGCGGATTATTTGCCATGATTATTGGTTTTGCCGTTCAAATGAATATATCCAATTTAATTTCTGGTATTGCCATAAATCTTGAAAACCCATTTCGTATTGGCGACTGGGTTAAAATAGGCAGTGCTGAAGGCAAAGTGGTAGACATCACCTGGCGATCGACACGAATCAAAACCGCTGAGAATTGTATATTTAGCATCCCCAATAGCATGGCCACTGAATCATTTATTGCCAATTTCAATTATCCTGATGATATCAATTGGTTAACAGTGACTCCCCATATCGATCCGTTGGCTGATCCTCAAAAAGTGAAAAAAATATTGATCGATGCTGTTTTATCTGCAAACAATATTTTGCATACACCCGAACCTTATGTCATCTATCAGGGGCTGACAGAATGGGCATCAGATTATCAGATATTTTTCAGTATCAAAGATTTTGCAAGCAAACATCAAGAATTGGAAGATGTTTGGAAACGTATCTGGAAACATTTGGAATATGCAGGGATTCAGACTGTCATTCAGGAACAGGTGTTTCCGCTGCCAGTCAGGGAACCTGTCTTTTTTTGGGATGAAATGGCATTGTTCAATTTAATGGAACCTGATGACAAGGAAACAATTTTGAAAAAGATGACCTGTCATATTTTTCCACCACAAAAGACCATTATCAACGAAGGTGATTTTGGTCATTCGTTGTTTTTTATCCAGGAAGGGGTCGTTAATGTTCAATTGAGACTTGATGATGATTCATTGGTTGAAATCAATCGATTGGGTGTCGGTTCTTTTTTTGGTGAGATGGCATTTTTTTCAGACCACCATCGGTCAGCCAGTATTGTCACATTACAAAAGAGTGAGATTTATGAAATCCATGAAAATGATTTCATGCCATTAATTACAAAATATCCAAAAATCACAGAATTACTCACACAAACCCAGATGGCGCGCCAGGAACAACAATCACAGGAAAAGGAGTTGCATCAACTGACAAAAAGTGAGGATGAAGATCGCTCATCGCGCTTGTGGTTGGGAATTCTTGATTTGAAAAAGATTTTTTCTGCTTTAAGAAAATAAACTAAAGATCTTTTTTGAATGAACGTTCATAAAAAAGCTTGACGCTCTAATTTTAGTTTAGTATCAAGCAAAAATTGGACCTTGATCATGGTTACGGCCAAATGGGATCGTTGACGTGACCACATTGTAAGGGCGAACCTTATGTTCGCCCTCGAACATTCGTTCGCAGACGACATTTGTTCGAGGGCGAACACAAGGTTCGCCCCTACATTGTGGCCGACAAGATGATCAAGGTCAAAAATTGTGCTTTTATTAAGCACTAATAACTCACAATGCTTCGACTGAAACGTCAAGTATTAAAAAGGAGTCAATTATGGCACAAGTAATTGCAGATCGTCGAGATATTGATTTTGTTCTGTATGAGCAACTTCAAACAGAAAAGCTCACTGAGTATGATAGATACAAGGATCTCAATAAAAAAACATTCGATCTTGTGGTCAATGAAGCCCGCAACTTTGCGGTGAAAGAGATTCTGCCTACTCTTGCAGACAGCGACGTCAATGGTGCGCGCTTTGAAAATGGCACTGTAAAAGTTCCTGAATCTTATCATGATGTTTATAAAGGCTTTTGCGGGGGTGACTGGATCGCCATGTGCGATGATCCGGAAGTTGGTGGTCAGGGGATGCCGTTAACAATTGGTCAGGCGGCACTGGACTATATGATTGGCGCGAGCTTCGCTTTTGTGGCTTATGGCATGTGCGGTCATGGCACAGGCAAGATGATCGAAATTTTTGGCACTGAGAAACAAAAAGAACTGTACCTTGCAAAGTTGTATTCTGGAGAATGGGGAGGCACCATGGTGCTGACCGAACCTGAGGCAGGGTCTGATGTTGGTAATTTAAGCACGACAGCGAAAAAGAATCCTGATGGCACGTATACCATTACAGGGAATAAAATTTTTATTACCAATGGAGACCAGGACCTCACAGAAAATATTATTCATCCGGTTCTCGCACGCATTGAAGGCGCTCCCAAAGGATCAAAAGGCATTTCGCTATTTATTGTTCCCAAGTATTGGGTCAATGATGATGGTTCAATGGTTGAAAAAAATGATGTTGTTTGTACTGGTATTGAAGAAAAAATGGGTTTGCATGGGAGTGCCACATGCGCATTGGCTTTTGGCAGCAAGGGACAATGTAAAGGTGAATTGTTGGGTGAGGAAAATAAAGGAATGCGCGTCATGTTTCACATGATGAACGAAATGCGTCTTGCAGTTGGCATTATCGGTTTGTGTAATGCTTCGTGTGCATATTTATACGCATTGGATTATGCCCGGCAACGCAAACAAGGTCGAGACCTTAACGATTTTATGAATCATGAAGCGCCCCCTGTGGCAATTATCAATCATCCAGATGTGCGCCGCATGCTTATGTGGATGAAAGTTCATGTGGAAGGTATGCGCAGTCTGATCTATTTTGTGGCCAATTGTTTTGATTATGAACTTGTGATTACAGACGAAAAAGAAAAAGCCCATTATCAGGGATTGATTGAAATTCTTACCCCAATTGTCAAATCCTATTGCACAGATCGTGGATTTGATGTTTGTGTTCAGGCTGTTCAGGTTCATGGCGGGTATGGCTATACAAAAGATTTTCCTGTTGAACAATTGCTGAGAGATTCCAAGATTAATTCCATTTATGAAGGAACCAATGGTATTCAAGCAATGGATTTATTGGGACGAAAATTGGGGATGAAAAAGGGTGCTATTTTTATGGGATTATTGGAAGAAATGAAAAAAACTGTCACGCGCGCCAAAGGTATTGATACCCTTGCCAATCTGGGCGAAGCATTTGAAAAAACCGGAGATCGACTGGCTGAAGTTGCCATGCAATTGGGTCAAAAAACCATGAAAGATATGAAAACCGGATTTGCTCACGCCACGCCCTTTTTGGAAGCCATGGGAGATATCACAATGGCCTGGATGCTTCTCTGGCGTGCATGTGTGGCACAGGAAAAGCTTTTGGGCAAACCCAAAAAGAAAGATATCAATTTTTATGAGGGACAGATTCAATCTGCAGGATTTTTCTTTCATACAATCCTGCCTGTCACACATGGCAAGCTCAATGCAATCATAGAGGCAAGTTCGGAGGCTGTTGATATTTCTGATGCTGCCTTTGGAGGGTAGAGAATAATTGATGTATTTGTTTTTTGGATTTATTTTCTTGTTTTTGGAATGTTTCTCATTTGCAAAAGTCGGGTAGGTTGGGTAGGTTGGGTAGGTTGGTTAGGTTGGACAGATCGGGTTGGTTGGGTAGATCGGACAGGTCTGACAAGTCGGACAAGTCGGACAGGTCCGACCTGTCTGACCGTCTGACCTGTCTGACTTGTCAGACTGGGGAACTTACTTTTCAAAATCTCATTAATTTTCTGGAATTTGACCACCTTCGCTAAGTAAGCGGTCATAAATTTTTGGGTATATCGTAGTAATCGAAATCCAACCGATATCCGAAACCAATGTAGGGGCGAACCTTGTGTTCGCCCTCCGGACAAAAACCGGTATCAAACCTATGTTCGA
>Ga0272440_1002994_pt1 | contig 12855 bp, 7 predicted proteins | sample SSMMMBAug17_FD_192440 | JGI IMG/M metagenome (GOLD analysis project Ga0272440, IMG submission 192440) | Marine sediment archaeal communities from Little Sippewissett salt marsh, Falmouth, MA, United States - SSM-MMB-Aug17 | ecosystem: Environmental > Aquatic > Marine > Wetlands > Sediment ...
CGAAGCAATTATTTTGTGGAATGATCAACAAAAGAGAATTTTTGTAGACGCTGCTGAAACTGCACCATTGATAGGTATGTCTTTACTTGAAGGGTTTAATATTTCAATAGATGTTTGCAATAAAGGAAAAGTGGAACTTAATTTACTTTCTTGAGTTCATTGCGAACACTTATGTAATTGCTTAAAGATCTTTGTATGTAATTAGCCAATTAGCTGGGCTGTCTTCAGTCATTATTTTAATGTAACGGAAAAACTAAACCCTGCTTTATCTGTTAAAACCACTGTTGTATGTTAAGGATGCTGAACACAGCCTATGCCAAGAATGATGAAAAAAATAACATATATAATAGTAATGGTTTATTGAAAATATGATTACGGTAACAATATAAAATATTTATAAATACAATAATAACATGTGACATAAGTCCAAATTTTTATTCACAAGGATTAGTTCAATGGAAATAACTAACAACCGTTCACGCATACTAATTGACTCCATTAAAAGATTATTGCGAAGAGGTGCCAATGCAAATCTACAGAAAATAATTGATAAATCTCATGCCGCAGATCTATCAGTAACATTTCGATCGTTATCAACTGAGCATCAACTCAAGATTTTAAATATGATTTCGGAAAAAGAGAAACAAGGCCTTGTTCTCAGTGAGCTGGATTCTGACACATTTTTAGATATAACTAAAGAGATAAATATTCAGTCTCTTATTGAAATTTTTGAGTACATACCCAGTGATGACTTGGCTGATTTGATTGCCCGACTTCCCAAAGAAATTGCAGACCAGGTTTTAGAAGGCATGCGTAAAGAAAACTCTGAAGAAGTTGAAGATCTCCTTCGTTATGATACCAAAACCGCTGGTGGTATAATGGTGCCTGATTTCTATGCGGTTCATTCTGAGAATACAGCTCAGGAAGCCATATCATCACTTCAAAAGGAACATAAAGATGTTGAAATGCCCTTTTATCTTTATGTCATAGATGAATTTGATCGTCTGGTTGGGGTATGTTCTTTGCGTCAATTGGTAGTGGTTGCGCCCGATAAACCTTTAAAAGATTTTATGAGCGTCAATGTTATTTCTGTCCGCACGGATATGGATCAGGAAGAAGTCGCCAGAATCGTTGCCAGGTATGATATACTTGCTGTGCCGGTTGTTGATGAAAATCATCGATTAATGGGTATTATTACAGTTGATGATGTCATTGATATTATGCGTGAAGAAGCCACTGAAGACATCCTGAAAATGGCTGGTGCAGGTGAAGAATTTGCCGAAACAAAATCTATTGTGCGAAGTATTCGCATTCGATTGCCGTGGTTGTTTGCCAGTTGGATGGGCGGTATTATGGCATTTTTTATCATTGGTCAGTTTGAACACGCTCTGAATAAATTGGCCTATTTAGCTGCATTCATCCCGGTGATCATGGGGATGGGGGGTAATGTAGGGACACAATCATCAACCATTGTTGTTCGGGGGCTTGCAACAGGGCGTATAAACATTCGGGATATTTCATCTGTTGTGGTAAAAGAGCTTTCCATTGGCGCATCTCTTGGCTTTTTTTATGGACTATTGCTGGGCACAGTGGCGGTTAGTATTTACAGTGTTTTGATGCTGGGATTCGTTGTTGGCTTGGCTGTTGTTTCATCCATGTCTATTGCTGCGCTGGTTGGTTCTTTTGTGCCAATGATATTTGCAAGATTTAACATCGACCCGGCGATTGCAACTGGCCCATTTGTCACCACAGCGATAGATATTTTAAGCGTTTCTTTTTATTTCCAAATTGCAATGATTCTTCTGGAATTATAAATAATTTCAAAACGTAGTACATGGCCCATAATCAAAAGCTTTCCATTTTGTTTGAATTCGCGTTAGTTCGGTATTTTTTTCCATATATTATATGCATGATTTGATGAATATAAGTTGGTACTACATTGGTTTGCATCCCAAAGCACTTTAAATGATCTCCTAACAGGGCATCACCAGTAAATCGAATAACTACTTGCTCTGGTAGCAGGCGGGTTTGAATATTGACAGGAACGTTCGTAAGGCAAAACACCGAGCAACCCAAATGAATACTGATTATAAAAGAATCAATGATTTTTTAAAAGAACATCGTGGTTTTGATTTCTCTGGCTATTGTACACCAATAGTAGAGGAACGTATCAGCCAGCGTATTACCACGACAGAATGTTGCAATTATAGTTCATACTTTCGCTTTTTGCAAAACAATCCAGATGAACTGGATCTATTGATTGGTGTATTGACCATCAATGTCAGTCAATTTTTCAGGGACACGCTGACATTTGATTACATTTTTCACCAGATATTGCCCGCATTATTATTTCATAAAAAAAATGCCCACAAAAATTTATCATTACGTGTTTGGTCTTCCGGCTGCTCAATGGGTGAAGAGCCTTTTTCCATTGCAATTATGATAAATGAATTGCTTGAAAAGGAAGCATCAAAATATGATGTCAGAATATTTGCAACAGATATTGATCGCCACATATTGAAAAAAGCGAAAAAAGCTGTATACTCATACGAAAGCATTGAAGATATTAAATACAAATTGATAGAAAAATATTTTACACGTAATGGAAAATTGTTTCATTTACAAAAAAAGATCAAAGAAATGGTATCGTTTTCAGTTTATGACATCTTGAGTAAAAACAGTTTTGCGCCGCCGGAAAGTATTTTCGGTGCTTTTGACATGGTTTTCTGCAGAAATCTGCTGATATATTTTAATAAGGAATTTCAAGAAATGATATTTGAAAAACTATATCGTTCATTGGCCTGGAATGGGTATCTCATATTAGGACAGGCTGAGGTTCCTTTGGCAAAATATCTGCATACACTAAAAAAAGTATCAGATTGCTGCTATATCTATCAAAAATTTTAGCGTGTATGACAATTGTTGAAAATATTTACCCCTCTTAAAAAGGAGACCCTAAAAAATGAAAAAAGCAGGTTTTGTTCTTCTTTTATATCTTTTTTGTATGTGTGTCTTCCTGTTATCCTGTTCAAAAAATAGCATGGAATCAACCCCAATAAACATTGGTGTAAATGAATGGACGGGCTACGATCCTTTAATTTTGGCTGATCAGCTTGGAATATTTAAAAAAAATCATGTGAATGTTGATGTTATCAGATACAGTTCAGCGAAAGAAGAAATGGCAGCTATGAAAAATGGAAAACTACAGGGTGCAGGCTTTACATTAGATGAGGTCTTTTCATTAATTAACTCTGGCGTAAAAGCAAAAATTGTCTTGATTATTGATTGTTCTATGGGGGGTGACATGGTGATTGGGCAGCAAAACATCAAAACCATATCAGATCTTACAGGTAAAACAATCGGTTATGAAGGAACTGTTGTAGGTGAATTTCTTCTTGATCGCGCATTGTCTGCAAATCATGTTAGAAAATCATCAGTCAAACTCATTGATGTTCATCCAGAGAATTGGCTATCAGCCTTTAAAGAGAAAAAAGTGGATGCATTGGTATGCTTTAATCCTGTTGCCACAATTTTACTGGATCAAGAAAGAGGTAATCTTTTATTCAGTTCAGCCAACATACCATTTGAAATAATTGATGTCCTTATTTTTTCCGAAACATTTTACAATGATAACAAATCTGCAATGACAAAAATTGTCAAGACATGGTTTGATGCACTCAAGTATATCAATACAAATATTGAAAAGGCAGCCGACATATTGGCATCAATAAAAAAAATACATCCTGATGATTACAGGAAGGGGTTAAAAGATTTGATTGCACCTGATCTGGAGTTTAATATATCTGTCTTTCATCCTGAATCAAGGAAAAATATTTACAAATATTCCCAGGTAATCATCAATTTTATGCTCTCAAAAGGCCTGCTTTCAAAGCGAATGAATACAAACGATCTTTTTCAACCTGAAATATTATCAGCCGTCCATGCAATTAACAATAAAGGAGATATCAAATAATGAAGAATTTTGCCTTTAAAAGTATAAGAAGTAAACTCACCTTCTGGTTTACTATCCTTGGGCTTTCACCTTTATTGATCGGCGTTTTGATAACCTATAAACAACAGACAGCATTAATAAAACAGCAAACTTACGATAAACTTGTTGCCATTCGTGATCTCAAGGTTCAGAAAGTGGAAAACTGGATCAGCGAAAAAGAAATTTGGATGAAAAGTATTGCTGAAGATCAGGACTTTCGTGATCTGGAAAAATTCTTTAAAAAGCAGACCTATGATTCATCAGATAATTTAACGATTGAAAACATGCAAAGAATATTATTGCGATATTTAAAACATTTTAATGATTTATTGGAATTATTTATCATAAACAAGCATTCCAGAGAGATTTTAGTTTCTACAAATAAGAATCATAAAGGAGTAAATGAAACAGTTGATCCCACGATTAAGACATTTCTATCCATTAAACATTTTTATATCAAAAATGTATATTACAGCAGAAAGTACAATTGTACTTCAATGGCTTTTGCAGTCCCCATTCGCTGCCTTCAACACAGCGGAAAACATATTATTGGCATACTTGTCGGGCGTGTTCGATTAGAAAAATCGCTGTACGCGCTTTTATCCAATCGAATCGGTCTTGGCAATACAGGTGAAACATTAATTGTCAATCAAGATGTGATTGCACTGTGCGAGCTGCGAACTCAGAAAAATGCCCCATTGCGATATAAAATTAATGCTGTTCCAGCGGTCAGAGCATCTCAAGGCCAGACAGGAATAATTGAATCCATTGCATATGATGGCAAACAAGTTCTTGCGGCTTACACCTATATTCCACAAACAGGCTGGGGATTTGTTGCAAAACAAAATACAGATGAACTATACGCACCAATAATAAAGATGATGATGAATTTCACCATACTTATTATTACAGCTCTTGTATTGATATGTATCATCGCCATTTTTACAGCAGGCACAATTGCTGCGCCGCTTGTTAGAATGGCATCAACGGCTGAGAAGGCCAGAAATGGTGATTATTCTGCAAGAAATTCGGTAAAAGGCTCCGATGAAATCGCTACGCTCGCACAAAGCTTTAATACAATGGCGGAAGCGATCCAGTCCCAAATGGAACTGCGGCAAATAAACTATGACATTACGCAGACCCTTGTTGATGCAAAGGATTTATTCGCATTTCGAGTTAATATTTTGAAAAAACTTGTTGAAGTTACAGATTCTCAGATGGGAACCTATTTTCTCAAAAACACTGATACAAATCATTTTGAACCATATACATCCATTGGTGTTTCTTCAGATATTCTGAAACCATTCAATGCTGAAATTCTTGAAGGAGAACTTGGGATGGTCATAGAAAAACGAAAAATAACACACATAAAAGATATTCCCAAAGACAGCATTTTTAGATTCAGAACATTTACCGGTACAATACTGCCCAAAGAAATTATCAGTATTCCAATTATTTTTGACAATCAAGTTCGCGGCATAATCTCTTTGGCAAGTATAAAAGTATATCCGAAAATGGTACACAACCTTATGAAACAGTCGTGGACAACAGGATTTGGTACAGCCCTGTCCAATATGAAGGCAAATGAAGAAACTGCTAAACTGGCAAAAGATATTTCAAAAAAAAATGAAGCACTAAAGAACCAGTCAGAAGAAATCCAGCAGGCATCACTTGAATTACAGAATCAAAATAGAGCACTTGAAATTCAGCGTGTTCGTATTGAAGAAGCCAATCGCCTGAAAAGTGAGTTTTTATCGAATATGAGCCACGAACTGAGAACGCCTCTCAATTCGGTTATGGCACTTTCTCGCGTACTGATCATGCAGGCACAAAACAAGCTGACTGAAGAAGAAGCAAACTACCTTCAAATTATTGAACGTAATGGAAAAAATCTTCTTTCGCTCATAAATGATATTCTTGATCTTTCTAAAATTGAAGCTGGAAAGCTGGATATCAGCCCAAAATTGTTTTCAATACAATCAACAGTAGAAATAATTATGGAAAGACTTGAACTTCTTGCTGATGAAAAGGGGCTTACGCTTCGACTGAACGTTCCCGATGATTTGCCAAAAATAGAAAGTGATGAAAACAGAGTACACCAGATTCTTCAGAATTTAATTGGCAATGCGGTTAAATTTACTGAAGAAGGAACAGTGACTGTATCCATTCATTTTGATGATGAAACCATTTATATTGATATTATTGATACCGGGATCGGCATATCTCAAAAAGATTTGCCATATATATTTGATGAATTCAGACAGGTGGATGGTTCTTCATCAAGACGATATGAGGGTACCGGTCTGGGGCTTGCTATTGCTTATAAAGCGGCAATGATGTTAGGCGGCAATATTACTGTCCAAAGCGAATTAGGGAAAGGATCAACTTTCAGCCTGAGTATACCTGTGAAATTTATTAAGGGAGTGCCTGTATCCGAACCTGTTGTTTTAAGAAAATCTGTACCTGAAACACCTGCGAAAAAAACAATTCTTGTTGTTGATGATGAAAAGGAAATTCTTAACATGATTTCTGATTATCTTTCCAAAGATTACAACATTATCAACACAACATCTGGAAAAGAGGCCATTAAACTGGCCAGAATTCACCAGCCTTTTGCCATTACACTGGATGTCATTATGCCGGAAATGGATGGTTGGGAAGTGCTTCAACAGCTCAGGCATATACCTGAAACCACTAATATTCCTGTGATCATTGTATCTGTATCTGCTGACAAGGCAACCGGTATTGCACTGGGTGCTGTTGGTTATGTCAGTAAGCCAGTCAACAAGAATCTACTAATTGCCGAGATCAAGAGAATTGATGGCCCCTCACCATACACGGTCTTGATTACCGATGATAATGAAATAGATCGAAACGAAATGGTAAGAACAGTTGAACAGGAAAATATGAAAGCGATTATTGCTGATAGTGGAAAAAAATGCCTGAATTTTTTAAAAGAATCTATTCCAGACATTCTTGTTTTAGACCTCATGATGCCTGAAATTGATGGTTTTACAGTTCTGAATACGATCCGCAGTAACCCTGAAACCAGAAATTTACCTGTAATTGTAGTGACTGCAAAAGACCTGACCTCTGATGATAAACAAAAATTAAGTGGGAATGTTTCATCTATACTTGCAAAAAGTGATACGTCCTCAACAGTCTTACTTGAGAAGATTAAAAAGCTCCTTAATGACATTGAGAATCGCCAGCCAAACCTGTTGCCTGAAATTGATATACCTAATAAAACACAAAAAGCGGCTCACAGGTTACTTTTGGTTGAAGACAGTGAAGCTGCTGTTATTCAGTTAAAAACAGTTCTTGAAGAAGAAGGATATTTCGTGGATGTGGTACGAAGTGGACATGAAGCACTCGACTATATGGCAACGACAGTGCCAGATGGTATTATTTTAGATTTAATGATGCCAGGGATTGATGGATTTCAAGTACTTGAAAGAATGCGAAACACCAAAGCGACGTCGCAGATACCTGTTCTGGTATTGACAGCCAGAGATTTGACGCCTGAAGATCTTGGTAGACTCACTAACAATAAGATACAGCAACTAATTCAAAAAGGAGATGTTGACCAACAGGAATTATTGCTCAAAACCCGACTGATGCTGGGATCGCAACCCGGACCAATGCCTGAATCAAGCGCATCATTGGTAAATACAGCACATCATTTCATAAGAAAACCGGAAACAAAAGGATCTGATACAATTCAAAAAATAGAAGAACAACCTGCACTTCAAGACTTGAAATCAACCAAAGAGAGAAAGACAAAAGGAAAGGCCGCTATTCTGGTTGTTGAGGATAATCCTGACAACATGATTACCATCAAAGCGATACTACAAAATAAACACATTATCTGGGAAGCAACAGATGGAGAAAAAGGCTTGAAAATGGCAATGACAAAAGAACCAGACTTGATCCTTCTGGATATATCCCTTCCAAAAATGGATGGTTTCACTGTGGTTAAAAAAATAAAAGAAAACAATGAAACAAAAAAAATCCCTGTTATTGCTCTGACTGCTCGTGCCATGAAAGGTGACAGGGAAATGATTCTTGAGGCAGGATGTGATGACTATATCTCAAAACCCATTGATCCTGTATCTATAACCCAAAAAATATATGACTGGCTGAAAAGATAAGGAGTTACCATGCCAAAGATTTTGGCAATTGATGATAAAAAGGATAATCTGATCAGTATTTCGGCCTTATTAAAGGCACTTGTACCCGATTGCAATGTTATTACGTCTCAATCTGGTGCAGAAGGTCTTCAAAAGGCTGAAAATGAATTACCAGATACGATATTGCTTGATATCAAAATGCCGCAAATGGATGGTTATGAGGTCTGCAATCGATTAAAAAGCAATGAAAAGACAAAACATATTCCGGTGATTATGATTTCCGCCATTCGTACTGAATCAGAAGATCTTGTCAAAGGTCTTGGTTCTGGTGCTGATGCCTATCTGGCCAAACCGATTGACGAGCATGTTTTGGTTGCTCAAGTGAATACAGCTTTGCGAATTAAGTACGCTGAAGATCATTTGCGTAAGCAGAAAGATCAACTTGAACATATGGTTCAGGAGCGAACGAAAGAATTGCGCTGTCTGTATAATATTTCAAATCTTATTGAAAAGCCGGACCTTTTATTTGAAGACGTCATTCAGGGAATTGTCAATTTTATTCTGCCTGCCATGCCGTATCCTCAAGATACATATCTTAGAATTACTCTAAAGGACAAAGTATTCACCACAGATAAATTTTGTGAAACAGCATCAAAACAAACCAGTAGCATTGTTGTTGATGGCAAACAGAAAGGCGTTTTAGAAATATTTCTATCGCAACAAGTTAAAAACAACGATAATGTGTGTTATCTGAAAGAAAATAATGATTTTATTTTTAATATTATTAATAAAATAGAAAAGGTTGCAGAACGTATTGAAGTAAAAGAAGAAAAGGAAAAACTTGAAGCGCAATTATTCCAGTCTCAGAAGATGGAATCTCTTGGATTATTAGCTGGCGGGATTGCTCATGATTTTAATAATATCCTTTTTGCAATTATGGGAAATATTGAGCTTTCTTTATACAGTTTGCCTGAATCCAGTCCTTTAAGAAAACATCTGGATGGCGCGATGAAAGCGTTAAAGCGCGCCAAAGAGATGGTTCAACAAATTCTTGCTTTTAGCCGGCAAAGCAATGTTGAAAAAAAGCCGGTAAATGTTCAGTTCATTGTCAAGGAAGTTGGAAAGCTTTTAAAATCCAGTATTCCTGCAACAATAACGATTCATCAGAAAATTGATTCAGATGCCGGGAATATTTATGCGGCTCCAAGCCAGATTCATCAAATTATCATGAATCTGGCAACAAATGCTTTTCATGCCATGGAAAAGAATGGTGGACGTTTGGAATTAAATCTCAGTCGGGTGGATATAAGTTCCGATCAATTAAGCATTCATCCAGACATTCAACCTGGAAAGTACATCAAACTGACGATCAGTGATACCGGCCAGGGTATCAAAAAAGAAATTATTGGAAAAATATTTGATCCCTATTTTACGTCCAAAGCCGTTGGAAAAGGCTCTGGACTCGGTTTAGCAGTGGTTCATGGCATTGTTAAAAATCATAAAGGTGTAATAACAGTTGACAGCCAGCCCGGAAAAGGCAGTATCTTTACGATATTATTGCCTGAGATTGAAGAAAAAATTGCAGAAATAAAAGAAACAAAAGACGCGCTTTTTTTGGGGAATGAAACCATATTGTTTGTTGATGATGACGAAAGTATTGCCAAGATGATGAAGCGGATGCTTAAAAAAATGGGCTATCAGGTTGAAGTTATTACCAATCCTGAGGAAGCATTAGATCTGTTTATAAAAAAAGCCGATCAATTTGATCTTGTCATTACAGATATGACAATGCCTCAGATGACAGGGGCCAGTTTATCTGAAAACCTCAGAAAGATTCGTCATGATATTCCTATAATTATTTGTACTGGATACACTAATCTGTTAGATGAAGAAAAGTCTGAAAAAATGAATGTGTTATATCTCATGAAACCTGTCACGTTTGTCGATATGGCCAAAACAATTCGTAAAGCACTTGATGGGATAATTTCCTGATACAGACGATTGGCTATCTTCCCTGTTTGTCTGGGGGCATGTAAAATGAAATACTTTTGTTGCTCAATAAGAATTTCCATTTCTTCTAAATCAAATCGAGTCAGTGGGGGAAGGCAGTATTGAATATCACAATTGACAGGACCGGCAGTATTGAAAAATTTCATATTAACTCTCCTTTTATTGAATTAATCATACAAATTTTAAATTTTGTCATACAAAGTAAATATAAATATTGAAATCCAATACAACATCTTGCTATATGACCAAAGTTGAAGGATCATAGATGTTTTTTAACTTGACAACGCATATCAATCTAAAATAAATGTTTAAATATTCGGAAATAACTTAGGAAATCTCGAAAAATAAGTTCCACATTTTTTTATTTGCCACCCCGATGTAGGGGCTAACCTTATGTTCATGTATCGGAAAAACAAAATCCTGCTTTATATTGGTTCAAGTGCAACTCCGCTTGCTAACGCGCGGGGCTCTGAAAATTTCGGCAGTTTTTAATCTGAGCCGCGCGCGTTAGCAAGCGGGACTGTACTTGAAGCAAATATCAAACAGGTTTTCCGAAGACACAAAAGTTAGGCTAATCTAAAATTTGCCCGAAGGGCACTATGTTCGCTATATTGGACTTGTAAATAAGAATAAGGGTATCTTATTTTTTTAGCATTCCTTAAATATTGAAAAATCCATAAAGGAGGTCTTTTTTGAAACCCTTTTCTTTTAAACAATTTATGCCAATTCCAGGTATGGATCTCAGTAGTTGGGTACCCAATACTGGACAGTGTGTCGAAATCCCTGATGATTTATCTGAAATTTCAGTATTTGATTCATCAGAAGAAGTGAATCCTTCTGAAGTCGGTATGACATCAGACGATGTCCAAACCATATGGGAAGGCGTTGAAAATTATTATAAAACCGGTGTTCATCCGGCAATTGCTTTGTGTCTTCGCAGGCAAGGTAAAATTGTAATCAAACGTACCATCGGACATGCCATTGGCAATGTAAAAGGAGATCCGGAAACACAAAAAATTATGCGACCGGAAATACCCATTTGCCAGTTTTCAGCATCAAAAGCTGTCACAGCCATGTTAATTCATCACTTGGCAGAAAATGGCAAAATTCATCTGACAGATCCTGTCTGTCATTATTTACCGGAATTTGGTGCGCATGGCAAAGAAGATGTCACAATACATCATGTGTTATCTCATCGAAGTGGTTTTGGTATTATTCCCGATAATATTGATACGGATGTATTGTTTGATCATGATGATGCAGTGAAAATGATTTGTGATATGGAACCACAATATCCTGCCGGTCATACAGCGTCATATCATGCAATTACCGGCGGGTACATTCTTCATGAAATCTTACGCAGAGTCACTGGAAAAGACTTACGTGAATATTTAAGAGAAACAATTCAAGAACCACTGGGATTTAAATACTTCAACTATGGTATTGCAGAAGACGAGATAGATTCAGTCGCAAAAAGTTATTATACAGGAATGCCTGTTGTCTTCCCATTTACAATGATTGTTCGACGTTCACTGGGCGGCCCTTGGGATATGGTTATAAAAATGGCCAATGATCCTCGATTTTTTAAAACCATTATACCATCAGCGAATTTGGTATGCACAGTTGATGAAATGTGTCAATTCTTTCAAATGTTGCTCAATGGCGGTGAATTAAATGGTGTGCGCATTTTTGATCCACTGACAATTCGCCGCGCAACCATTGAGGCCGGAAGAATGCAACTGGATAAATCAATGGTTCTTTTACCCATGCGCTACAGTGCCGGCATGATGTTAGGAAGTGATCCTTTTGGCATGTTTGGCCCATATTCAAAAAATACTTTTGGACATTGGGGCTTTATCAACTCTTTTTCATGGGCTGATCCGGATCGTGATATTGCTGTATCTATGCTCAATACTGGAAAACCTTTTTTAACCACACATCTTGTCAGTCATTTTGATTTGCTGGCTCGAATTGCCAATCATTGCAAAAAAGATTAATGTCCATATGTTTCAGTCGGTTAAGTCGGACAGATTATGTCCGACTTAACTGATCACTTCTGCGACAACGTATTGTATTTATCCCTTTATCAACCCAAGTGAAAAAAAGACAAGAGCTTAATGTCTATATAATGACGTAACTACCTATGTGCGTGAAGAAATGAACCGCGTTGACAAACTCGATGGAAAAAATATGAATACTGTGGGTTTTGCAGTTGGGTCGGTTGGCTGATTTTTCTGTAAACGAGGCAAAGATATTTTTAGCAAAAGCGTTGGAAGTGCAACAACTGGAGAATGTCAGCAAGGCATTATTTTTTATTTTTTCGGCAGGTGGCTTTTAAAAAAAATACCATTCAATTTTTAAAAGAGAACAAGATTGCTTGGAGTGCTGATAAAAAATTTTTAGAGGTATAGTATAAGCCCACCTGACAGCCTTAAATCCGAAAAAACAGAAGGAGAAACAAATGAAAAAATTTCATTCAAAAGGGCCAGTTAACCCAAAAGAACATTATTCTGTCCCAAGGAAAGAATTGGTTGAGAAATGTAGTCAATTTCTTATTGGTGGGGATCCGAAAAATGCAGGGTATTATTTTACCTTATCGGCTGGCTTTGGTTGGCATACATTCTGTTTTTGAAGGAGAAAATACAAGCGGGTCACCATTCAATGTTCAACGTTACTTTCACATTGAGCATTTATCCTTTGGCGAAGTCAAAGAAATATTCGATC
>Ga0272440_1002995_pt1 | contig 12850 bp, 5 predicted proteins | sample SSMMMBAug17_FD_192440 | JGI IMG/M metagenome (GOLD analysis project Ga0272440, IMG submission 192440) | Marine sediment archaeal communities from Little Sippewissett salt marsh, Falmouth, MA, United States - SSM-MMB-Aug17 | ecosystem: Environmental > Aquatic > Marine > Wetlands > Sediment ...
TGGTGACAAAGATTTGGCACCCACTGCTGCAATTGATCCACAGGTTAGTTTTAAAAAATTACGTCTGTCTATATCGTATGAATCGGTCATACCCTTCCTCAATTGAAAGTTGATGAGTTGACTGGTTTTTTTTATATATTTTTTCCAGTTGCATCATAATATGGGTTCTTTTTAAAGCCAATTGCCGGTCAAATATTTTTCTTGGGTGTGGAGCATTTATTTCAATCATTTTTCTTAAACTACACGGAGAGCCTCCAAGTAAAACAACTTTTGTTCCCATAATGATGGCTTCATCAATGTCATGGGTTACAAAAAGAGCTGTAAATTTTTCTTTTTTCCAAATACTAATTAATTCTTCCTGCATGCGTGTTCTTGTAAATGTATCCAGGGATACAAATGGTTCGTCCAGTAAAAGCACTTTAGGATGCCCGATAAGCGCCCTTGCAAGAGAAACACGACAGGCCATTCCCATAGATAACTCAGATGGATAATTTTTTTCAAATCCTGACAAACCTATTAAGTCTATGAAATATTCAATTCTGTTTTTTAGATTTTCAGTATCTCCTCGTAGTTTACATCCAAATGCTATATTATCAACTACATTCAACCATGGAAGCAAGCTGGGTTGCTGAAAAAGCAATGAAACTGATGGATGAGGTTTTGTAATTTTTTTCTCATCAACCCAAATATTTCCTGATGTAGGAGTTTCTATTCCTGCTATAATATTTAACAAAGTAGATTTTCCACAACCTGACTCTCCCAATATCATTACAAAGGAACCTTCTGAAACAGGAATATTAATATCCTTTAAAACAGGAACATTTGCCTTGTTTGAATGTTTGTATTTTTTTTCTATATTTTCTATAAGAAGTTTCACAAAAATTTTCTATTCTTTGTTCAATATTAATCATATTATCAATTAAATTAATTAAAGAACTTTAAATAATAAATTAAGTCAGAAAAAAAAGCAAGAAAGGTTTTATAATTCAAATTTTTAAGGATATGTTATGTTAGAAACTTGTAAATATATTTCGGAAATCATCTGAATAATAAAATACTATTATTAAATCATAATTTTATTAAATCTGTAATAAAAAAATATTGATTTACCACTAATATTACTTGACAGACTTGTTATCATTAAATACACCCTTTTATTAATTATTTTATGAAAGGTCTCATCTAAATGGCATTTAAAGATTTTACCTCAATTTGGAAAACTTGAAAATTCTTTGTTTACAAAAAGCAAAACACGTTTGATTCTTGATGCAGTTGATGATATCTTTGGGGCTCTTGGGTATATTATAGAATCCTCTGAATTCTATTTTTAAACAATGATTTCCAATAACGATAATCATAAGATGTTATTGTTTCGAGAATCACCTTAGATGATGGACGATTTATTAACTAATGATTGTTTAGTGCAATTTTCAAGAGTTAAAAAAAAGACAGCTTGTCTTAAAAAAATACTGAAAAGGAGTTTTATTAATGAAATTTTTTAGAGAGGTTTTGATAATATGTTTTGTAGTATTAATGTTACAAGGCGTAGCTTTAGCAACAGAAAAATTTTCTGATTTAAAAAAGACCGGTGATCTATTATGGAAAGATCGTGATAATATTGTAAAGCTAAAATCTTGTATCGAAGCTTACGAAAAAGCTTTAAACATCCAACAAGATAACCAATTACTTTTGTCTCGATTAAGCATCGGTTATTATTGGTTAGGCAATATGAGTACTGGAAAAGCAAAAAAGGATGCCTATCAAAAAGGTATGTCTTATGGGGACAAATTGACAAAAATCAATCCCAAAAGTGCCCCTGGATTATTTTGGAATGCTACAAACCATGCTGCTTATTGCAAACAGGCAGGTTTTGTGAAAAGTGCTATAAATATTGGAGCCATTAAAGAAAGAGCTCGGGAAGTTATGAAGATAGAACCTTATTATTATCGTGGTGGACCCCAACGCCTTTTAGGAAGAATTTATTGGGGAACTCCCTGGTATGCCAGAAAAAAAGGTGAGAGTCTTCAAGATGGTGTTAATTTAATTAAAGATGCAATATCAAAATATCCAAATTTTGTATTATCTTATCTCTTTTTAGGTGATCTTTACTGGGAAATGAGCGAAAAAAAGTTAGCACGGCAAACATTTGAAAAAGTTTTGAAAGTGCCAGAAAATACTTTACCAGAATTCATGCCAGAGCATCGAAGAGATACAAAAGAAGCAAAGAAAAAACTAAAAGAATACTTTGGATTATAACCAACATCTGAAAAACGACCATGAGTTTCTCATGAGAGTCTAAATTTCAAAATTTTTTAGACTTTCAAAAAAAAAGGGCGATTATAAAATCGCCCTTTATATCATAAAATATATTCTTTTAGTTATCAGGATATATTTTTGCTATTCTTTACTTTCACCTTCACCATCATCTTCTTTTATAACTCCTTTAATAATCTTGATTGTCTTGATGAATTCTTCTTCAGCTTCATCTGCTTCAATTTCATCAACTTCTCTATCTTCACCAAACTCTTCTTCTATAACCTGTCGCATTTTACCACCCAGGTTATTCATAATTCGTTTCTTGGCATCTTCATTTGCTTTAGAAAGGACAAAGCCAACAGCATTGATACCAATTTTAGAAAATGCTTGTTGTAGGGTATTGTTATCAACAACAACAACATCATCAACACAATCAATTTCTTCAATTTTCTTACGTTTTTTCTTGACCTTTTGAAAGAATTCTTCTCCAACTTCTTTGACCCATTCCATCAAACCTGTTTGATGAAAAAAGAAAAGGTTTTCAGGAATTTCTTCAGAAGCAAGTTTTTTGTAAATATTTGCAGGTTGAGCTTTAACTATTTTTGCAAAATCATAGATATCAAGATATTCTAATTCAGCCTCTTCGCTCTGATTCCAATTTTCATAAAAACCAGCAGCAGTATTTAGAAAAGTATCCAGATCGTTAACCTTAACAGAACTAATTCTATTTTTAGCTTTTTCTATATTTACAAGATTAATTTTAAAAAGCTGCATAATAACACGATCCATATCTAATTGAGATGCCGGAGTCATACTTTTCATTTTATCGCATAGATCATCATAATTAACAGCATCGCCATTATTGGCTTTTGTCATTATTTCAAGTAAGGTACAGGTTGCCATAAAAACATCTGCGCCCTGTTCTTCTTTATTATATAATTTTTCAGCCTGTATTCGAATACGTTGGATCAACAACTTGGTCAAGGAATTGATAACAGGTGGAGATTGTTTAAGGGTCATATTAATGGTGTTTTCATCAATGCTGACAAGCTCTGTAAACTCAAGAGCCATAGCACCTGCCATTCGGGGCTCATGATTAATAACGCCCATTTCACCAAAAATTTGGCCGGGTGTTAAGTTCGCCAGAATCTGACGTTGATTATCAATTATTTTAAAGATTTGAACGGTTCCCTTTTTAATCAGGTAAGCATCCGTGGCTTGTTGACCCTCTTTGAAAATATTTTCTCCTTTGTGGAAAGTTTTAGTATTAAAGTTTCCAGCACTCTGTGCTCCTTTTCGCTTCTTCAGCTTGCCTGTGCTTGTCGAAGGTCTGCGAACTTTTCCTGCCGGTTTACGAATCATTATTTACCTCCTTGGCATCGTTAGGTTTCTGGCAAAATTGTTATTAAGGAGAAAATAGAGTCTAAATCTTTTTTCTCCTATATTGATTATTTTAAAATTACTTTGTTGTCATAACAAACGCGCCATCCCAATCTTCAGGTGGCGGATTGGCTTTAAAAATTGCACAACGATCAACAAACAATGTACAAGATGGATTTTCACCACCAACGATTTGAGCTGCTTGTTTGAATGTTTCAGTGGCTTTATCCCATTGCTTATCAATGTACAAACGAAAAGCTGATTCATAGGTTTCAATAAATTCCATGGGATAGTCTGGCTCACGTTCGCCTTTTTCTGAAACAAGTTCATAAATGTAAACACCTTGTTTTTTACCTTTAACTGAAACACAGTCCAAAAGACGAGCAATCATTTTATCTTTAACAAGTTCATAAGTGAATTCACTAATAACAATTTCAACCCCATACATTTTGCAGATAGCTTCAAGTCGACTGGCAAGGTTTACTGCATCACCAATAACTGTGTAGTTGAGTCGGGCCTCAGACCCCATATTACCCACTACAACATCACCAGTATTCAATCCAATACGAGCTTTAAAAGGTGGAAGATCTTCAACTTCCCACTTTTCTCTTAACTCTCGTAATCTATATTTGTTTTGCAATGCTGCACGACAACCTAAGTATGCATGATTCGGAACCCTACGCGGAGCATTCCAAAATGCCATTACGGCATCACCAATATATTTATCAACAGTTCCATGATTATCGCCAATAATGTTACTCATCTCACTTAAGTATTCACCTAAATGAACAACAAGATCTTTAGGACGCATACTTTCTGAAATAGATGTAAAGCTGACGATATCAGAGAAATAAATGGTTAATTCTTGATTATCACCACCTAATTCAGCTTCTTGTCCAGAACTAATTAGATATCTAACAAGATCTGCAGGTACAAATTTACCAAATGATTTCAAGCCTGTACGCATATTCTCAAAAGATTCTGCCATCTTTGTAATTTCAAGAAAAGCACTTTCAACTTCTGCACCTTCATCAAGTTCAAACTGACGAATTTTTTCTGCGTTTGCTGATAGTTGATCCAATGGTTTGGTTATTTTTCGACTTATCATAAGACTCAATATTAAAACACAAATGAGACAAATTAATGATATAGCAAAACCAATAAGTGTATTTCTTTTAACACTGGCCATAAAATCATTTTCTGGGACAATGATTCCAATAACCCAATCCCATCCATATTGTGATGGAAATGGTTTGTAAAGGCCAAAATATCCTTCACCATCATAGTTATATGTAAATGAAACTTTTTGGGTCATTCTCAGTGGTTGATTTTCTCCAATTATTCCCATTTTTTCCTGAATGCCCCTATATGATGCTACTATCGCCTTATCAGAAATATTTGTAATTGTGTTCAACTTAATTTTTCCAGTAACCATATCTGTTTCGCTAACTTCTTCTAAATTGGGCAAAGCTACTGTTTTTCCCTTAGAATTTATAATAAATGCCCGACCATTAATTCCTATTTTTAATTTTTTTAAGAACATGGACATTTCTTCAAGTGCAATATCTATAGTTGTAACACCGATGAATTGTTCATCTTTTTTTATAGCAAGGGATGCTGTAATACCTGGTTTTTGATCAGATGAAAAAACATATACATCTGTCCAAAATAAATTAGACTTTTCTTTTGCCCCTTTATACCAGGGTCTTTTACGAGGATCATAGCAACCATGTGGCTCATCAATGGTACTAATAATTTGTTCTTTATTATTTCGATGTATCCACTTTGTTTCTATACAAGGAGCAACATGTCTTGCAATTTCAGCTTTGTCAGCATCTGTTCTTTTAGGCATTTCCTCTCGTCCTTTTCGAACAAGATCTTCACAGGTTGGTGAACTATCAAGACGTTTTACAATTTTTGTGCTAACAGTTCCATTTGGCATTCTTTTTGTCATCCAAAAATCACCACGTTCATTCCCAAAATTAACCATTGAGAATTGAGGAAAACATTTCAACTGCTGCTTTGTAAATGATTCAATCCTTTGATTAAAATCTGAACTAAAAATTTCACCATCTGACGACAGTGAGTTAAGCTTAACCAGTTTACCAGCCGGTCCCAAATGATTGAGCGTTTTTTCAAGCGCATGCTCACTGATTTTGGTCATTAAGTCATCTGCAATGGCATAGACAGACTGCTTTGTAGAATAATAGTTCAAAAATATAATGAACAAAGTCGTCATTGTAATTAACGTAATGAATATTACTGGCAAAGTAATACGTACGCGCCATTTGCCCCCAGACTTTTTGATTTCATCCATGAAAGATCCTCCTTTTTTCAACACCAAGTTCATAACAACTTAAATAAAAATACTTAGAACATTTAATAAATCATAATAACACAAATCAAGTTGATAAACAATCATCATCATTTTTTTTTAAAAAAAATATTTTTAATAGCATAAAATATGTTCACTTAATTATTTATACTTAATGATTTTTTTTATAGGTTGTTCTGTTAAAAAATTCATCAAATATATAATCTCAGAAAAATCAAATTGCAAATTGCCATTAATATCTTCAGGGCTATCAATTTGTGGCCTTAATCCTGCCAGGATTTGAATGCGCTTAATCAATAGTGATAGGTCATAATGATAAACTTTAAGTAACAATGGTTTTTGAATGTTTCCAACGATGTCATATGCTTTAAGAGATAATGGGCTTTTTATTCGAACAGGAGCAGAACCTGAAGAATGCAATTCAAAATAAATATTTTCTTTTATTGACTCTAACCAGGCCTGCAAGAAAAAAAATGGTTTGTTAGCTGAACTATCAAGACTTGCTACGCCTCTGATCTCTCCTGAATCTGAAACAGCTACCAATTTATTTTCTTTATTAGTTACTATATCTTTGGTTGCATCTGTGATTTGTATGGTTAAACAAACAGGATATTGATACTTATTATATTCTTTTTGTGTCCTGATTAAATTATTTTGGTTAAGATTTCTTTTGTTTGTATTGGGATCAGTGTTTGGGTAATTAAGAGTTGCTGACTCATGCATTTTAATTTGGTAGCCCTGATGAGGTTTCAATTTAGTTAAGCTACCCCACCACCCATCATAATACTCAGAAAAGCCATCCTGACCAACAATTCGGTCGCCATAACCTCCAAGAGATTTCAATGCAACATTAATATCCTGTTCAAAATATGGAAGATAACCAATCCAGTTCCATCCTTTTTCCAGATAAATATTAATATTGTCAAAATAAACAGGTTCTCCAGCGTATGTTAGTGTATTTTCTCCTACCATTTTCAATAAATACATTTGAGTAGGCTCTATACGTTCAATCAAACCATACCATTTACCAGCATAGTATTGAGAAAAACCATTTTGACCAACGACCACTTCACATTGGTCATTAATAGAAGATAAAACAGATTCGAGGCTCATGTCTTCTTTTCTTACATTTAAACTGACCCAGTTCCACCCATTTTGCAATGTTAAGTTCACATCCACATTGGAAGTGATTATTTTAAAAGGAGTTCCCAAAGTTCCAATTGATGAATTTACCTGGAATATAATTTTTTCATTGATCCGATTAAATACAGTTCCTGTGTCAGAATCAAAAAATTTAAAAGTTACCGGGTCATTTTGCGTATTGCTCCAAACTTGAAGAAAATATCTTTTTCCAAAAGGGCTGTCCTTAGGATATGCCATTCCTCGACATTCATTATCAATAAATGCAGCAAGTATATCATTATCTTGAATCATCGGCTGACTATCATTATTATAAACAAGTCCTATGACCATACATTGGAATTGATAATCCTTTGGATTAATTGTCCAGTCCGGTGGATAATAGCCTTTTTGTGTATCTTGATAAACTGAAACTTGAACAGTTTCATTTTGAGAATCTGGTGCAAAAAAAGTAATATAGCCTGTACGCGCGTTACCTGGATTTTTATCGTATTTAACACGAATAGTACCTGAATCTTCTCCTGAATTATCGCTGACAATTGTAAGCCAGCTATTATTGGATTTTGCAGACCATAGCATTAAACCACTTCCATTGTTTTCTATTGAAAAAGATGTTTCACCATAATTACCTGTAACATCTTGATTTTCTGGTGTAACCGATAATATTGGAAAACCAGCCAATTGATTAACATAAACAATTTTTGTCTGACCATCATCTGTTAAAATTTTGATAGAACCAGTTCTTTCATTTGAATAATTAGAGCGAAAGCGAACAGTAATAATACCACTATTAATTCCTGAAGACACTCCCTCCAGAATCAACCAATCGGTCATAGATTCAGCAGAAAAGTTCATCAATCCTGCTCCAGCATTATACACAGTAAATCCAACTGTATTACTCCAGGCGCTTACAGTATACGTCTCTGGTGTAACACCTAATACAGGGTGACCAGCTTCCTGAATTATAGTAATACTTGTGGGACTATTTATTGCTCCAGGTGCTGTAATAACAATAGTTCCTATACGAGTATCATTTTTGTTTTGATCTGTGCGAAGCTTTATTTGTCCAGTATCTGTTCCAGTTGTTTCGCCTACGAAAGTTAACCAGTTTTCATCAGTTGTTGCAGTCCATGCCAGGTAAGTTGTACCTGTATTTGTAATTGTAAAGGTTGCTACATCAACGCTTGCTGGTACAGTCTGGGTGCTTGGAATTGTTTTTATAATTGGATAGCCTGCTTTCTGATTAATCAATACTGTCTGAGGATTGTTCATTGATCCAGGAGCTGTTACTACAATATGTCCGGTCCTATCAGAACCAGAATTATTATCATATCTGACACGCAATCCATAATTGTCAGTTCCAGACACATTATTTTCAATATGAAGCCATGATTCCTGAACAACTGCTTGCCAGTCCATGTAACCTGAACCATCATTTATAATTGCAATATCCTGAATTCCAGAAAGAGGAGAAACTGTCGACTCAAGAGGTGAAACTTCAAGCACAGGTATTTGAGCTGGAATAATCCTAAATAATGATTGAATAGTTCCTTTTTCTGGTGAACTTAGGGGAATAATTTGAAGTGCGCAATTTGGAGAATCATCTCCTTGAACCAACCAATTAAATTCACCATCATTTGTTTCATGACCGGATATAACTTCAAATGCTCCAAATTTTGCACCATTTCTTGAAATGGAAATTTCAACATCACCACTTATACCCCGAGTTTCCCATTTAATGGGCATTGGAGCTTCTTTTTGCCAGATAGAGCCCTGTGCTGGAGAAATAATAACAATTCCAGTTTCTGTCTGATTTTGTCCTCCTCTAACAGCACGACTATAATAATTGTTATTTGCTGTTTGATAATTATCATTTCCATTATAAAAATGAATGCACCATACATGTCCGCTTTGATATGGATGAGATGTAGATGTCCAGTAATTGCCAGATACTGTGCCTGGAAATATTGAAGTAAGTATTGATGGTACTGTTTGGGAATAATCTACTATAGAACGTAATTCTTCTCTTGTGGGTAGTCGCCAATCTGTATAATCGCCTAAAAGCATAGAATTGATTTGAGTCAGGGCTTGTTCCCATGTCATTGGGTTTTGCTCATACTGCTTTTGCCACATAAGTCCAGTTAATGTATCAGTCACTGTCCCATCAGCATTATCTTCAAACCTCGAAAGTATAAGTGAATTCGCACTTCCACGAACCGCTCGCACATGTGCTGTTGTTGATTTGTCATCATAAGAGTTTTTTCCAGTATTAAATGAAATTTGCCATGCCTTTTGTGGCTGACCTGAACATGTTGTTGATGTCCAGTAAACTCCCTGCATTGTATTTGGAAAAAATTGGGTTTGTATACCATTTGTTGTATTTGACATATTTTGTAAAGCAGACAGTTCATATATTGTTGGTAATCGCCAATCTGAATACCCTCCAAAATGTTGATTATTCAAAGCTCGTATCAGGTCATTGGTGTCTGTGTTATCCCCATTTAATCCAGAATTTCCACCATTGGTTTTATCATCAGGATCATACCAGGAAAATAGTTTATTTTTACCCTGAATGCTTTCGTCAGTCTTTTTGACCTCCCAGGTAAGACCTGTTATCTCATCTCGAATCATTGTAAAATTTTCAGCTGTGTCTGAAATAGCATTAGCTTTATCATCAAGTTTTGTGAATTTTTGCATATTAATATGAAAATCTGAATCTTCACCTTTAATATCTGTGTAAGACTTAAGTTGGCCGGTATCTGGTAATGCATTGGAAAAACAAATATGGGGAAATAACAACAGACAAATAAAAACATTTCTTATTACCATGAAAAATAGCTTTGTTTTAGTTTTCTTTGATTTATTAGTTTTCATATAACCTCCTATCAGGCTTTATTAAATCATAATTGTTTATTTAATTTTTTTTTATTCGTATATAGTATACTCAAAGAATAATGCAAGATTTATAAGTTGGAAATCTATATCAATGCTTTACCGGCAAGTTATTTGCAGTTAATTTTGTTTTTCATTTTCAAAGAGTAAATATAAGTATTAACAATTTATTTTTTAATCAAAAGCCATATCATGAAAAATATAAGAACATATTTAAGTTTATATCTGAAAAACATGACTTTAGGAAAAAAAATTGGATTTTGTTTTTCCATTGTTTTAAGCTTTACAATAATTGTAGGGATTTTTGGACACATTATGATGAGCAGAGTTATGGAAGGGATAACTTTTTATGATCAAATATATTGTATTCAGAATTCATTTTCAAAAGCAAAGCATTACCATGGCCAATTTCGTTTATATGCATATGATGATGGCCGTGTTACACAAGACCACATGAAAAAAAAGCTATTAAAATTTTTGAACGAATGTTCTCAACTGCTAAGTAAAGTTAATAAGAAGCTTCTTTATAGAATGAATTTAGAAATTAAGCTTGCTCAAGCTATTCAAGAGTTTAAAAAATACAGTGTATTTTGCCATCAATATCTTCAAAATGAATCAATAAAAAAATCTTTTCACAAAGACATTAAAATTTTCGGTGTTAAGTTAAATCAAAATTTACAGCAAAGGCATTTAATTGTTGAAGATATATGTCCAAAATATCAAATGTTAGATATTGAAGCCGAAATCTATTTTACACGCAATATTAATATTGCATGGTTAAACCTTAAACAAGCTCTTCAAGATATGGAAATATGTATTGCCAATAGGAACAAAGAGTTAGACAAAAGCAACCGTACACATGGGGAAATAAACGAAATTTTTGATAAATATCGCGCATTGATTTTTCAATACCATGTAAGCAGTGAAATTCAGATAAAATGTCTGAAGAGCATGGTTATATTTCAAGATGCTTTCTCTGATGTTCTTGAAGATCTGATTAAAGCAGCGACATCCCAAATGTACAGCATTCAAAGTGTTTCATTGATAGTTTTGTTCGGAATGTTAACCATGGCATTGGTTGTTGGGGGAGGGATTTCTATTCTTCTTGCTCAAAAAACTTTTATTAAACCAATATTAAAGTTGGATTCAGCAGCCAAGCATATTGCCTCTGGTAATTATAATTTTGCCTTACCTGTCTTTCATGGGAAAGACGAACTTTGCAGCCTTTCATACAGTTTTTCTAAAATGCAACAGGCAATAAATGACAAGATTAAAAATATGCATGAAGCTCAACAAAAATATCAAAGCATATTTGAAAATGCTGTTGAAGGAATTTTTCAAATAACTCCAAAGGGACAATTTTTAAATGCCAATCCATCCATGGCTAATATTATGGGGTATAAAAATCCAGATCAACTTATTCAAGCATATAGAAATAAAGTTACTATCAAATTTTTAGCCCATAATGATCTAGAAAAGTTAACTGAAATATTGAAAAAATATGAACAGATATCTAATTTTGATGTTCAAATTATTAAAAGTGATAAAAGTAAGGTCTGGTGTTCACTTATGGCACGAATTGAAAGAGATGTTTCTGGAAAAATGAAATATATTGAAGGCTCAGTGGTAGATATTTCAGAAAGAATTGAAAAAAATATGGCAGAAAATGAAAAAAAAGCTGCTGAAGCAGCAAATAACGCGAAAAGTGAATTTCTCGCCAACATGAGTCATGAAATTCGTACCCCAATGAATGGAATTATCGGTATGATTGAATTGCTCTCTATGATGGACTTAACTGTAAGGCAAAATGAATATATTGAGTCAATATCTTATTCTGCAAAATCATTACTAACAGTAATAAATGATATTCTAGATTTTTCAAAAATCGAAGCAGGAAAACTAATCATTGAATCTGTTCCATTTAATTTAAGACAAACTCTTGAGCAAATAGGAAAATTAATGGCTGTGCAGGTACGAAGAAAAGATATTGAAATTTTAGTTCATTATCCACCAGACTTACCATTATATGTAATAGGAGATCCTACTCGTGTTCAACAAATTGTAAGCAACCTTGTTGGAAATGCTATTAAATTCACTGAAAAAGGACATATTTTAATTAAGGTTCAGCAGATTAAAAAAATAGAGAATAACTATTCTCTATTATTTCAAATTATTGATACAGGAATAGGTCTTTCTGGTGAGAATCAAAAAAAAATATTTAATAAGTTTGAACAGGCCGATGGCTCAACAACTCGAAAATATGGAGGAACTGGATTAGGTCTTTCCATTTGCAAACACCTTGTTAATCTTATGGGTGGAGAAATTGGAGTAACTAGCAAAATAAATAAAGGGTCAACTTTTTATTTTACATTAGATTTTGTTGCATCAGAAAATCAAGAGTTAACAATTGCTTCAAAAAAAGCAACAGATTTATCAATATTATTAGTTGATTATAATTTGGTTAATCAAAATATTATTACTGAATATTGTCAGGCATGGCAAATGAAATGTAAAGCTGTAGATAGTGCCCAAAAAGCCATATATTTGTTAAAGAATTCGGATAATTTATTTAATGTGGCACTTATTAATCATCATATGCCAGAATTAAATGGAATTAAACTTGCTGAAAACGTTTATAAAGAAAAATATAATGAAAATATGGACTTAATTTTGTTAACATCAGGATGGATTGATGACAAAACCTATCAGAAAGCTGAGCATTTATTTAAATCTATTTTAAACAAACCCATTAAATTTTCTACTTTATATGAAACTTTAACAAATATTAAAAATAAATATATTGAAAAAACAAATAATAAAAAAATTGATAGTCTAAATGCTTTTAAG
>Ga0272440_1002996_pt1 | contig 12833 bp, 4 predicted proteins | sample SSMMMBAug17_FD_192440 | JGI IMG/M metagenome (GOLD analysis project Ga0272440, IMG submission 192440) | Marine sediment archaeal communities from Little Sippewissett salt marsh, Falmouth, MA, United States - SSM-MMB-Aug17 | ecosystem: Environmental > Aquatic > Marine > Wetlands > Sediment ...
ACCTTGTGTTCGCCCTCGAACGAATAACGCATTCGTTCCTATGTACGATGGGCGAACATAAGGTTCGCCCCTACATTGGACTTGTAAATAAGAAAATGAGGAACTTATTATTCAATCATTCCTAAGATACGTTCTGAAAATAAGGTTTATGTTCTGTTTTGTTCTTAATCTTCGCCTATAGTTGTGCATTCCTTATTTCATAAAGGTATCTATTCACTTTTGTCTTTTCAGAATAATTTCTACACGTCTGTTTTTTTTTCTTTCGTAAAATGTTTCGCCAGAAGTGAGCGGTTTGACCGAACCAGCGCCACCTGTCGAAAACCGGTTAGGATCCATTTGTTTGTTATTGATAAAATAGTCATGAACACTTAACGCCCGATATAAAGACAACTCCCAATTACTTGCAAAGCGGCTTCGTCCGGGTGTAATTTTATCTGTATGTCCTACGATCAAAATATCGTTTGCAACTGCATTCAAAATATATGCAATTCGATCCAATGTGGGATACATGACCGGTTTTAAATCTGCCTGGCCTGATTCAAACAAAACATCTGCTTTTAATCCAATCACATAACCTTCTTGATTTTCGTACAGATCGTAATTATCTTCAGTATTTCCCCATTTATCATTAACATCAGCAGTCTCTCCCTCACGCATCAAATTCTGAAGCATTGCGTAGCTGACAATGAGCATGGCATCTTGAGCACCATTGTCTTCCAATATTCCTGAGGATTGTTTGGCATCCGGAAATAAGAGTGCTCCGATTCCGCCTCCTTTACCCACAGGTTGAAATATCGCTTTAATGGCAGCTGTATCCATCGACCGCATTGTGAGCAGCATGACAAAAAAAGTCAATAGTAACATGAGCAAATCGCCAAATGTGACCATCCAACCAGTAGGGTCTACACTATCATCTGGTGCTTTTTGTTTGTCTTTAGCCATATTATGTTATCCACCAAAAATATCGAACACAAATCGTTTGAACATAAAAAACGAAGAGGGTTCTTTTTCATACAGTGCTTTAATTTTATCTCTCAAACTCAAATCGACTAAAATATCGAGTCGTCGATTCATTTCCCGGGTTTTACGCGTTTCATTACTGGCAATCGGATCATATTCTGCTCTACCATATGCAGTTATTCGTCGGGAATCCATGCGGCCTTCTTCAATAAAGTACTGATATAATTTTAATGCTTTTAAGGATGATAATTCCCAATTGGATCGAACCGCTTTTTCTTCTGCAGGCCGACTATCAGTGTGTCCCGATATTTTAACAATATGATCATCCTGATTGATAATCTCGCATAGTTTATCCAAGAATGGCTTTGATGATGGTTTTATTTCATAAGTGCCTTCAATAAAAATAAGATCGTAAAGCATACTGATGATGACCCCTTTTGATGTCACACGAACCATAACTTTACCCGATGCATTTTGATCAAGTCCGACAATTTTGTGGGTACGCAAGCTCGTATCAGATGTCATTGGGTCAACAAAAAGGCTTGGCGCAGTATTGCTTGTTGCGATCAATGATCCACCGCCTGATATTGAACTAAAAGCGCCTTTTACTGAGCCCATTACAGCTTTTGCCCGCTTTTCATCTTCATCTGCAAGGGTGTTCAAAACAATAAAAAATGCCAGGAGCAGAATAAACAATGAAACCAACAACCCCCTGGCAACACCAGATGTATCTACATCTGGCTCGAATTTCTTTTTTTTGGCCATATTAAATATCCTGTTTGATCATCGCTTCATATGAATGTGACGCTCAGATCTAAAGATGTGGGCGCCTCAGTCATTCAACACGAACATCATCCAAATCAAGGCACTTATTTTCGACAGATTTTCTTAGGAATGCTCGGAAAATAATATGCTCATTCAGCGAATTAGATCCATCGTAATATCATGCAATTAAAAATCTTCATTTTATTCAATAAATGATGTACGTTCCGAAGGCGGCAGATAAACTGTTAATTTTTGCTCAACAATTCTCGGATTTTCACCATTTGCCAGCCCAATAACACCTTCAATAACAATTTCCCTGACAACGACTTCCTTGCCACTGTAAGTTTTGAGTTTTCCTGCAAAAGGCAGGCAAATCATGTTTGCCATAACCGAACCATAGAACGTTGTCAAAAGGGCAACAGCCATAGCAGGACCAATGGAACTGGGATCATCCATGTTTTGAAGCATCTGAACGAGACCGATCAATGTTCCAATCATCCCCATAGCAGGTGCAAAAGTTCCCATCGCAATAAACATATCAGAACCTGCTTTATGGCGGCTTTCTAATGAGGCCAATTCAGATTCCAAAATTTCTCTAATTGCCTCTGGTTCAAGACCATCAATCGCAAGCCCAATTCCTTTTTTCAGGAATTCATCGCTCACTCCTTCAACATCACCTTCCAATGATAGAATGCCTTCACGACGTGCTTTTGTTGCAAATTCGACAAATTGCTTGATCACTTCCTGGGCTGATGCACCAGTAGCGAAAATAACCTTTTGTGCAATGGAGATCAAGCTGATCACCTCTTTTAGCGGATAATTAATCATGATCACGCCAAAAGTGCCGCAAACAACAATCAAAATAGATGGAATATTGATAAAAATTGATAATGGCCCGCCCAACATAATTGCTGAGAGAACCAGGCCAAAGGCTGATAGAATGCCGATAATCGTTGCAATATCCATAGTATTCCCCTGAAGATATTTCTTAAAAACAGAATGTTAAAGTTACTTTCAGATATCAAATTTTTTTGAATCAATCAAGCTTTATCATCAAATTTATTTGAAATCTAATATATTTTTTTGAATTTTATCAAAAGCTTGATATCATTTGTACTGATGACTATCTTGATTTTCTGCAATGTAAACCATTAAATAAATCATTTCAGCCAATCCAATTTGATTATCTGCATCCACATCCACATTGTCAATCAAAATGCGATTCTTTAAGGATTTATTGAAATCGGCTACAATTTGGGCTGCACGAATCAGATCTGATAAATCTCGCTTGCCATTGCCATCAATATCGCCCAGATCTTCGGTATACGTTGCAAGAAAAATCCTTTTCTCAAATTTATTATTGACCTCGCCTTCCCGAACATCGTTTTTAGATAAAGAGCCGACATATCGGTTGCCGGCCAGGCGTTTCTTGACAACAAACGTTCTGGTCTCTTCATGAATCTTTCCGCCTGAATCAGCAACAACTGTAATCGTTACACCCTGGCCATCCGCGCTATTTCGAGCCAGCCAGATCTTTGGACTGACAGCAGTTCCAACATTTATTGTCCCCTCTGTCGTTGGGGTTTTTATCATACGAAAATCATCCAGCTGGATGAGCCCGCCACTGGTTTTGATTTCCAGGTATGCATCAATATTTTCCCATTTTTCAATATCAAGAAGATAGGCACGCCAGGGAGATTTGTCATCATAGTTATTTTCAATCAATGGGTCGTCCAGGTTGGCCTTTGTATCCACAGGACGAATGCTCAGGGTCTTATTGCCCGATCCATTCGTTTGCGCTCTAAAAATGAGCGCGTCGCCTTTGAGCTTAAAAGGTGAGGATTGTGCAATCGCACCGCTTCCTGAAACGTAAAGATATTTTTTATTCTTCACTCTTTTGGTATCATATGGCAATTCAGTCTCCTGAAAATGATTGGAAATATAAACCTCTCCTGACATTCGTGTCCAGTCAGTATGGGGCGATGTATTCGATTTGGAAAGAATTGTCGTTGTTTCGAAATCGCCAATGGATCGTCCGGAAATATCTGTCAGCGGAAGTCTGTTGCCAAATGGGATATCATCTTGCATTTTGGCAGTTCCCAATTCTTCCTCAGTTGTAAGTCCTTTATCTACATAGAAACTGACTTCATAATCCTCAAGTGTTCCGCCACTGCCCTGGTTTTGGATCAGAGCGTAAAATGTGACCTCCTGTCCATCAATGGGTTTTTCTGGAATGCACCAGGCATCAGTAATGATTAGATCTGGATGATCAATTTCTATTTGTTTAATCGCTTCATTTAATTCATCCTCGGCATCACCTTTTTCGTCTATCACATCATTTACATCAGCTTTAGCGCGAACATAAATTGTATACCCATCTGGATTATCTTCAGGTTTGGTTCCAAGATATGCTGGAACTTGCATACTGTAAACCACAGTATATTTTTGGCCTTCAGCAATACCACCTGTGATTTTGTCTGTTTGCTGCTTTTTCCAATATTTGTCACTTTCAGCACCTTGTGCCATACATGCGATTTCACTATCCTGACAGGTAGACCACTGAAGTTCTGAATCAAGTAATGTTGAGGACAGTTGATTTTCGATAACAGCGGTCAATTCAATATTTCTGCCTTGAATTTGTTTTCTGGGTGAGTAATCGGTAATTGATACGACATAATCCGGATGTCCAATTGATTTGAGTTGTTCTGTTTTAATATTGAGTCCCTCTTTCAGATGATCATCGTCCTCTTTTTCATTGACTTCTTTAACATCATTTTTTTCATCAACAATGACGCTAATGGAATGAACATCCCCCGGAATATCGGGTGTTGCTGACCATGTACTTTTTGATTCCACATAACCGATAATAGATTTGCTGGTATTGTCTGCAATAGATCGAAAATCATCAACCATAAATTTTGCGTTATCAGCGCCACTGGTCTGGATTTGGACATACAGGTCCAGGTTCGGTTCAATAACCTTTCCATGGTCATCTTTTTGAATATCAATGACATAGGATCGCCAGGGTGATTTATCAGTATAGGATCGTTCAATCCTATTATTGCCTGAACGATCCTTAATAATCAGTTTTTTGGTTCCCGAACCTTCAGTCATGCCTCGAAACACAAGACTGTTCCCGGTACGTTGAAATGGTTCTGATTGAAAAATCGAATTCGCACCATATACACTGGCATAATGCAAATCGCCATATCTAGTGGTCGCATCGCCCCCCGGACATTCGCTGTCTGTTTCTGGACATTTTGATTCCCATGATACGTTTCCAGAAATTTTTTCCCATGATTCCAGGCCTGATTCAAAGCTAGAGTTATTTCCCAGGGGTTTTCTTTTGGCAAAAGGCGTTTCAGTTGTCATTTTGGTGCTGCCCAATTCGGTCTTATGTGCCGAATTCCAATTATCGATAACAAAGTTTACCTCAAAATCTTGAATGGTACCTCCTCTTTCTATATTTTCAATTCGCGCATAGAATGTGACGTCTTCACCATAGACCGGATTTTCAGGAAACCACCAGATATCACCGACCGAAAGATCCGGATGGTATACCTCAATATGACGAATGGCTTCATTGTTATTTTCAGCATCTGGCCATTTATCCTCAGCCAGGACATTACCGCTATCACATATAATTTTTACTTGAAGCAGGTATTTGTCGTCTTCTTTAGGTGCACTGTCATCATAGGTCACTTCCAGATTAAACGTTGATGTATACTTACCTGTAGACGTTCCTTCAGCAGTCAGTCCAGGAACCTTTTCTTTGGATTTGCTGACCCAATTCTTCTCGTAATCACACGTTTTCTTTGGCCCCTGACAGACATACCATTCCAGTTCTGATTCAATAAGGGTACTATTCGATGTTTGATTTTCTATGATCGCTGTAAAAACAATTTCTTTACCCTGGATTTGTTCTTCAGGCGTATATGTTAACGACGTAATAGAATAATCCACCGCATTGATCAAATTAAACATGCCTGTCAGTTCATTATTTGTTTCATCATATTCAGTTATGGCCTGTTTGCTATCAACAATTGCTTTAAGTGTATGATTTCCGGGTAAAGCAATCCAGGTATTTTTTGATTGTACTGTCTCAACATAGGTAAAATCTGAACCTGTTTTCATACGAAAATCATCTACCCAGAATTCACTGTTATCCGAGCCCGAGGTTTTAATTTCAAGATAAACATGCTCATTTAGTAAGCCCGAGACATCTAAAATGCAGGTTCGCCAGGGGCTGCTCTCTGTGAAATCTTGAAACTTTAAAATGGTATCAGTTGACTTGGGTAGACACTCATTTGAGGAACATTTGCGAATAAATATCTGTTTTGTACCCGAGCCGGCGGTTTGACCTTTAAAACTAATGCTTTGTGAATCCTCTATGATAAAATCAGTAGACCAAAGTTTTGTGCCATCACCATACACCTTAACATAGTACTTTTCATCGATAGGGTCATTAACAGTTGTATTTGGTTCAATCTTTTGATAATCCAGATCATCTTTTACAATATAAACAGTTCCCTGTTTTGTCCAATTTGCAAGTGAGCCCAGTTCAAAATCCGCATTTTGAAAGATTGGCAGACGAAAAGCGAACATAACTTCATTGCTTGATTTTTCAGCCTCAATGGTCGTTTCAACGCCATTTGCATCTGTAATTAAAAAGGTTGTCTCAATTTCATCAATGGTTCCGCCTTTTTCAATATTTTCAATTTGCGCATAAAACGTAACTTCTTCACCATCAACCGGGCTTTTTGGATAATAGCCAATTTTGCTGATACGTAAGTCGGGTTTTTCAATTGTAATTTTTTCTTTTTTAATATTGTCAAATTCATATAAAACTTTATCCACAGGCACATCAATTTCCTCCACTTCCTCAACAATAACATTGCCAGAATCACAAAAAACAAGTACATGATTATCAGCAAATTCAGTTGTCAAAACATAGGTAGAGGTATATTGATCATTCTTTGCAAGAGCGGAAATGGTTTCGGTTTGTTGTTCTTTCCAAATTTTCTTCCAGTTGGCACCATCCTCACAGTTTGCATGACACGTGAACCATGAGAGTTCTGATTCAACAAGGGTGTCTGATCCACTATTTTCAAGAATGGCATCAAACTTAACAGTTTTACCTTTTGTCTGCTCTTGGGGCGTATACTTAATTTCTTTGATTTCATAATTAGCCATTGAAACAGAACCGATGGGGACAGAAAGAGTAGGTTTAGGTGTGGTTCCAGTGTTATCAGTGGCTTCAACATGAATATAATAATCTCCGGATGAATTGGGCTGGGCGATCCAGGTTTTTGATGACTGAACTTTTGCAACCATTGTGCGGCAGGAATTTTCTGTTGTTGACACGATACGAATGTCATCAATCATCAATGAGGCATTGTCAGCACCTTCTGTAACAGCCTGAAAATAATAGTCTTCATTAAAGTCAAGGTTGTAGGATGCAACAGGAATAATGTGTGCGGTCCATGATTTGTCGGTGATGGGCCATTTAATGATTGGCGTATCTGTGCTGTCCAGGACCTCTACTCTTGAACTTCCAGAACCTGATGCGTAGGCCTTGAACATAATATATTTGAAAGCCACTTTATTGAATGGCACCTGTGATCTAAGAGTGGTATAGCCTTTAAGGCGTGCATAGGACTCAAATCCACAATTCATATTTGGCGTGTTTACAAGTTCAATAATCTTGTCCGGACATTGTAAATCATCAATGGTACATCGACTTTCAGCAAAAACTTGACCATCAAGCTTCCAATTTTTGAACGTATCAATCGCATCACAGGCGTTTGCGCCATTGCAGAAAAAACTGTCTTCACCACTAAAGTCCGCATTTGGAAATGCGGATGTGCCTAAAGCAAAGGGGATATCCGCAGTTAATTTTTCCTTGGATAATTCCACCTGGGTGCCACTCACGCCTTTACTGACTAAAAAGCGAACTTCAATATCGTCACTCGTTCCCCCCTTTTCAATATTATCAATTCGAGCAAAGAAAGTGACTTCCTGGCCATCCTTTGGATTTTCAGGCGACCACCAGATTGACCCTATTTCCAGCTTGGGCTTATCAATATAAATTTGATTTAAGTCAATGTTATTATTCTCATTTTCTTCAATAATAACATTTGTAGCATCTGCAGATACCTTGACATCGTTTTGTTCATATTCCGGTGTAAAGGTAAATGTCGTTGTATAAACTTCATCGGCTGCCAATCCTTTAAGACTTTCTTTTGTGGTTTTGCCGCCAACTTCCCACTGTATTTCCGACTCAACCAAAGTCGCCCCTCCAATATTTGTAATAGTTGCAGTGGCTTGTACATCATTACCTTGAATTTGTTTGTCAGGAGAAAAGGTAAGGCCTGTTACAAAATAATCCGCTTTTTTTACCAACGTGTTGTCCACAGTATCCTCGCCGGTCAATTCTTTATTCAATCCTGAACCGCCTGCCCCATCAACAGAGACCGCCACTGAAACATCAAAAGATCCCGGTGAGGCCGTCCACACTTTACTGGATGCTGCAATTGTTACAAAGACATCATCAGTACTGGGAAATGTCATACGAAAATCATCAATAACAAAGACAGCATTTGATGCTCCCTGGGTCATAGCTTCAATGTAAACTCTTTCATTCGTATGCCCGGATTCTATTTTAATCAGATTCGCACGCCAGGTTTGTTTTTCAGTATATTGTTCATTGAATAGTATTGGATCATCAGGATCATATTGACCCGCAACCAGCATTTGTTTGATTTGGATTGTTTTTGTTCCGGAGCCATCAGTATAGCCTGAAAATAGAATCAAATCATCTTCAAGAATAAATGGATTTGATCTGATCTTTGCATTCTCACCTTCCAATTTTGCATAATAACGATTCGTTATTTCATTTTTACATGTTTCTCCAAGCTGATTACATCGATCTACAATAGAGGCACTTCCTGTCAATTTTTGCCAGGGCGCCCATTTATTAGATTCCTTTTCTTTTGTTGCAAAAACGCAATCCGCTTCATCAAAAGCATAAATAATTCTTCGATCGGCCAATAAAATATCGTCTTTAATTTTTGTACTGCCAAGATCTTCACTCTGGTTATTATCCTCTTGATTCCTTACAATAAAACTGACTTCAAAATCCTCAATTGTACCGCCAGAGTCTATGTCCAATCCATTAACAATAGCAGCGTAAAATGTGACTTCTTCACCATCTTTTGGCTTTTCAGGCAGCCACCAAATTGACTGTACTGCCAGTTTGGGTTTATTGACGACAGGCTCTGGATTATAGTACACAATATTGTTATTAATATAAGCTTCACTTACATTCGATTCAGGGTTGACCTCAGCAATAATGTAAGTTTTTCCATATTCAGCGGTGTAGGTAAATATTGATGTATACGATTGTCCCTCAGATAATGCCGGGACCTTTAGTTTTTGTGCAGGATTTCCCCATGTCGTTCTCCAGTTATCCTGATCTGCGCACGAAGGATTTTCAGTATCAAGGCATGTATACCAATATAAATCTGTTTCAAGTGATGTACCGCTGCCAATATTTTTGATCTCAGCCATCACGTGAATTTCACGACCTTGAATCTGATTTTGAAGTACTTGAAAATCTGCTGGCTGCTTTATCCAATAATCTGTCTCTTTTATTGTGGGAATGATTGTATGTTTCACATTGTTGGTATTTGCAGTCGGGTTATTTGGGTCATAGTCATCAGGTTCTGATAAAACATTTTTAACATCTGCCTTAACGCGTATCTCATGACTTCCAGTTGTTGCCGCCCAGGTATCTTTCGATTCAACAGTTGTGACAAAAACGTTGCTATCAAAGCTATCATTCATTCTGAAATCATCCACCCAGAATTCCATATTGCCAGAGCCTTCAATACTGAGTTCAATATATACTCTTCTTCCAATAAAACTGCTGACATCCAGCATGTAAGCATTCCAAAATGATTTATCAGTGTAGGTCTGTTCTAGACAATTATCGTTTTCATCACACAGGCGCAGTTTTTTTGTACCAGATCCAGTGACCTGGGCTTTAAATTCAATAATATTCTTGGTAACATCGAAAGTAACAGAACGAAATTTAGTCCCACCACCAGACAATCGCGCATAATACAAATTGCCATTGAGTTCATCTGGGTTACAGGCCGCATCCACATCAATTGCGCTGTCATTTGAACGACTGCATATACATAAGGTGTCGTCGATACCGCAGTAACTTTCCGATGAAACACTTCCAGCTATAATATCCCAGCCACATAATCTATTTTGGTCATCTGAAGAATTGGCGCAATTTCCTTCAAAGCCAGCATTTGTAAAATTTGATTGAGATTCCCCGAGTTTTCCAAACAAAATATCATCTTTAACTGTTGTCGTTTTAAGATCAATTTCTTCGTATTTCGTTTCATCAATGATGAACTGTACATCAAAATCTGTGACAGCACCACCAAGGCCAATATTGTCAATGCGGGCATAAAATCTGACTTCCTGACCTTCCATAGGTTCATATGGATCCTGTCCTTCAAGGGGTTCTTCAACCCGCCACCAGATTTTTTTGACTTCAAGATCCACATCATTAACAAACCTCATATCAAACGCCCGATTATATTGCGTATTGTCCTCGGACCAACTATTTGTTTCTTTTAATAAAAGGTCATCATTAATAAAAGCATAGACATTTACATTTCCGTTGACAACCGGCAGTTCAAATGTATGCGTAAATGTTTCATTTCTGGCAAGCCCTGGAATTTCGTCAGTCTCTAATGACTTTCCATATTGACCTTCCCGGGTACTCAAATACCAGTTCATATTGGAATCAATGATCGTTGGGCCGCCATAATTTTTAATAAGAACTTCGTATAAAAAATTTTTTCCAATAAATTGAGATGGCGGGCTGACACTGATTGATATAAAATCATAGTCAGCCGGATCAATCCAGGGTTTATCAAGGGCAGTCTCATCATGTAAACTCTCTGTAAGGAAGTTCTCATCTGATAATTTGGCAATAATATTGAATCTGCCGGGGGTAAAAGAGATTTTATCACTGAAAGGAAATGCTTCCCATACATCACTGAGCGGTATTGAAAACATAACAGGCTGAAGTATACTTCCATCTTGCGACACTGGTGCCTTGCCAATATCATCAACTTTAAGGATAATATTACTGGATTTGCCTGTCTTAATTTCGCATGTAAATGATTCACCGATCAATGCACTTACATCCATGACATAAACCTGCCAGCTATCTTTGGATGTACTAATTTCCTGGGTAAGCAGTTGATTGGTACCTGAACAATCAGTACCTGGTTTACATAAAGAGAACCATCGATTGCCAGAGCCAGAAGCGTTGGCACGAAAAACCAGGATTTCATTTTCATAAATATTGTAACTATTTTTCGAGCGAATAATTGTATTTGCACCAGATAAACGTACATACTTGGAATTACCCAGCTTATTCAAACACATGCTGTCGGTATCATCGCAATAGCTTTCTATAGAAACAGACCCGGATATAACATTCCAGTCTTCCCTATTAATGTCATCTGCATCATAATTAAACGATTCAATAATCTCTTTTTGTGCAGGAAGGATCTGATCTGTTACTGTTGCAGTGCCCAATGACGTATCTTTAACAGGGTCTAATTCAAAATCCAACTCTTGTAAGATAAATTCAACATCAAACTCTAAAATAGATCCGCCCAATGCAGAATTTTCAATGCTGGCATAAAAGGTAACTTCTTCACCATCTGTGGGAACTTCAGGCACCCACCATACATTACTCACTTTTATGTCGGGTTTTTGAATGGAAATGTCTATTGGGTCAGATAGATTATCATATATTTCGTTTTTTTCTTCAATGTCTCCACCTGGGTTGACCTTTGCCTTTACTGAATGAAAACCAGCAACAGCTGGCCAGGTATCTTTTGATGAAACATAGCAAAATGTTTTATTTTGAAGCATCGGTCCAAGGGGAATTCCCTCCTGATACTTTTGATTGCCCAGGCTTACAGATTCATTTTCTTTTTGATCAATATAAATGATAAACTCAACTTCAAAATCTTCAATGGTTCCGCCTTTTCCCCTGTTGGTAATGCCAGCATGAAACGTAACCTCCTGTCCTTCAATTGGATACCTGGGCGTCCACCAAATCATGGGTTCAGTGCCATTGTTATCATATGAGGCGATTTGCAGATCAGGATATTCTATTTGTATAACAGGTAGTTCAAACAAATTGTTTGACTCATCTTTTTCAACAATTACCCCCGCAGAATTCCCATCAACATAGTCACATTGAACCCTAAAGTATGTGGTACCGAATGGCATTTCATGAGAATACGTTTCGATTTCTTCCTGACCGACTTTCAAGCCAGAAATGGTATCAGTTTCACCCACTGACCAGTTTTCTTCTTTGCCACAAATACCTGTACAGTATTCCCATACAAGTGATGATGATCTCAACGTTGCCCCATCACCCACATTTTTGACAACAGTGGTTAATACAATAATGCCCCCCTGAACCTGTGTGTAGCGGTTAGGTGAAACACTTATTATTGTATAGTCGGGTATATCAACATCAACAGCAAACAGTGAATCAATGAATGAAAATGAAATAAAAAATATAATAAAGGATATCAGAAAATTTTTTTTGGGATTCATTTTAAGGCCTCCAATTATTTGGGGAAATGATTTTTAGCCCACAATAGTGGGGATTATTTATACAATTATCGTTCGAAATGCAAAATGCATAAACTTTTGAATTCTATAATAATGAAAGGTGGATGTCAAATAAAGAGCGCGGTTTTTTTATTTTATTAAAACTTTTTGGCAATAAATGTATCTTTGTGCAATGGTTTCAATTTTTGTCCATATCTTGAAAAAACATATAATCCCATATTTTGAGCAAGTTGATCTGATTCTTGTTCAAATGAATATGCTGAAACCGATGCAAGAATATTAAAATCTTTAAATTGTGGAAATTCTTGACGAAATACAGGTATTTTTTTGACAAATTCCTTTAATCTGTTGATGCGTAAGCGATTTTTTACTTCAACGATACCAATTTGTTTTTTATTGTAAAGCACAATATCATATTCAGCCTT
>Ga0272440_1002997_pt1 | contig 12831 bp, 6 predicted proteins | sample SSMMMBAug17_FD_192440 | JGI IMG/M metagenome (GOLD analysis project Ga0272440, IMG submission 192440) | Marine sediment archaeal communities from Little Sippewissett salt marsh, Falmouth, MA, United States - SSM-MMB-Aug17 | ecosystem: Environmental > Aquatic > Marine > Wetlands > Sediment ...
TTATTTATAATTACCGCATGCTTGGATACTCAGTTTAGTCCCATTTGAAAAATATTGTAAAACAAAATCGACATCAATAATTAAATAAAGTTACAGCACCCTACGCCCCAAGTTTACGAGTATAACGCCTAAATAACCGGCATTTCAAAGCAATGTGAAGCGAAGCTGAACATTGCTTTGAAATGACCGGTTGATTGACTGGTTATGTAAAATATTATTTAAACGAGTTTTCTCATTTTCAGCTCATCACCCACATTTCAATTGTATATCCATAACTTTCTCCACGCACACTAATGCTCAGTGTGGTTTAGTGGCTCCTATTCGTTCAAAATAGCAAAAATAAACTTTTATGGGTTCTTTTCTTAGAATGCCCATTTTGGGGGAAAATGGGCATTCTAAGAGCTAAAAATTGCGATTTAAAACTCTTATATTATTTAAAATCAATAGGTTAACCAAAATATTTTGTCCGACCCTATCTGAGTATCTGACTATCTGCTCCGCTGCTCCGACCCTATCTATCTCACTATGTTGCGAGTTTCTTTATGTTGCGAGTTTTCGGAAATTTCCTCCATCATCATTACCCCAGCATTAACCATCATTTGTCCTAAGTTCAACCTTTCAAAATGAGTTTATTAGGTTATCAATCACACCTCTTTTGTGTTGGAAGCAACCGCATGGCATGTACTTGAGAAACAGGAATTACAAGAATTGATATTTCTGCCTGTGGTGCTGATTTAATTGGTTTGAACACAAATATTTTGTCCTTGTTTTGAATCAATTGTCGGTAGCATCCAGACTTTAATGATTGAATTAATTGATTGGTTATTGCGCCGGGTTCTTGAAATATTTCAATGCAAGGATAGGCAGGGTAAAAATCTGACTTTTGCGTGTCAAATCTTCGACTTGCTGTAGATGTTCCTAAACGATAGCTGACAGCAAACATTGAGAGAATGACAATGGGTAAGATTACAAAAAAAATATAAAAACGTGTGGTTGGAAGCTTTACCCATTGTCGAATCATATAGGTCCATCCCCAAATCAACCCAAAAAGACTTGTGCCGCCCAAAAACAATTTGCCTTTATTATCTGCTATCACCCAATAACTATAAATAAAATAATCTTCTTTGGGAAGTTCCAATGCACTCAGGCCCACATTGAAATAGCTGAAATAATGATAGGCAAATGACCATCCAGCAGTGTACAGAAGGGAAAATACAATGATCAGTAACGAGGCAATTTCTGGTATCTTTTTTTGATCGAAATTCTGTTCATAAGAGATTTCCTTTTTTTTCATTAAAACTTTCCTCCAATCAGCACATAAGGTGCCCAGAGAGTGCTATCTTTGTTTTTTTTAATAAATGATAACTGAGTTTGTCTTAAGGCTTTTAATGGTGTCATGTTTGATTTACTCAGCCAAGTTTTATAAAAAATAGTTAAAAAATCGCTGGCTGATAGATCCTGAAGAGACCATAACGTAATCATTATGTTATGAGCACCTGCTAACCGAAAAGCACGCAATAAACCATAAACACCTTCTGAAAAATCAATGGTACCTTTACCAGTATCACAAGCAGACAATACAACCAGTTCAGTACCAGAAAGATTTAAACCGGCAACTTCAATAGAGTATAGGATACCATCCTCATTTCTTGGTCCCTTTTTGCCTTTAAGTCCAAGGTTACAGCCCGCCATGGCCAAGCCAGATAGCAGCATTGGACGCTCTGTAACATATTCACTATATTCCAGGTAAAATCCATGTGTGGATAAATGCAAGACATGCGGTGATGATTTCAAATGTTTCAGTTGATATTCACTGGCACTGTTTCCACTAAAAATGAGAGGTATTTTTTTTTGGCTGAGTTGATAAAACATTTTAATGTTTTCCACTTCAATTTTGCTATATCTTAAGGATTTAAAGGATTCAATTCTTTCTGAAGTGCTTTTAATGATTCTTTCGTAGGCATAATTATCAGTTGTTTTAGAGTTCGGTTCCAAAGAAATATTTGGAAACTGGTTGTAGTCAATTCCGCCCATTGCCACAAGGGTTCCCTGATTGATAGGATTTGCTTGATCAAACAAATCCCGAGAGGTTTGAATTCGACATATGTTTTGCCTTTCAATCCAGAATCGTCCATCTGGTAGAATCAAGCGGGAAAAGGCAATGTTATTTGTAAAACCATCGGGGGAAATATATATAGTTTTTGCTTGAGAGATCTGTTTATCAAAAACTCCGAATATTTTTGAATATAATTGTTTCAGAGCAAATGTTTTTTCTCCCAGTGTTTCAACTGTACGTACTTTTTCTAAGAGTATTCTTTTATCTTTCAAAAGACCTAAATCTTCCCAAATAATGCTTTTTGCATTAGGCAGGATCAATACAGCAGCAAGGTGAGTGTCCTCAAGTTCACCTGTTTTAAAGTTAAAGTGGAAATATTGTTTAAGTTCAATCACTGCTGTTTTGGGCGGCAAAATGAGTTTAAGGTCATCCATTCTGACGTTTGACTTATTTAAATAATGCTGATAGGCATTGCTCAAATTTGCCAGTTCGACTTCATACCGTTCTAATTTTTTGATCAAAGCACTCATGTCTACTTTACGATTAAATATGCTCATTTGACGACGAAGGTTATTGATTAATTGTCCCAATTTAATTACTCTTGGATCTTGTGATGAATGTAACAGTCGATTCATAATTGTTTCAGCTTCTTCCTGTACACATTTCCAGCGAAGTATAACATCTCCGGCAAACGATAGAATTGATGGATTTTTAGACTGAAAAGCAAGAGTTAAAAGGACAGATTGAAAGTCTGAATTGTACGACATAAAATTTCTACGAACCCTGAGCTGTTGTGTTGATTTAAGCGTATCTCCAGCATAATATCTCATGGAAAGCTCCAGTTTTTTTAAATTTAATAAAGCATTTTTATTTTGCTTTAACAGAGTAAGACATATAGTGTAACTGAGCAATGTTGATAAAGTATCTGGGTGTTTTGGCCCCAGGACTTCTTCACAAAGTTGAAGACAGAGTTTATAAAAAGACTCCGCTTTGACATATTTTCCTTGCGATAGATATAATAAAGCAAGATTGTTGATGCTGGTGAGTTTAGATGGGTGTTTTGGCCCCAGTATATCTTCCATCAGTTGAATACAGCGTTTTAGAAGTAGCTCGGCTTCTTCATATCTTCCTTGGGAAATATATAATAACCCAAGGTTGTTGATTTTTGCGACAGTATCTGGATGTTTTACCCCCAGTACTTGTTCACTTAATTGAAGACTGCGTTTATAAAACTGTTCGGCTTTGCCGTACTTTTTCTTCAACTTATATATTGATGCAATATTGTTGATGCTTCCTATTGTAAATGGGTGTTTTGTTCCCAGGATTTCCTCGCTCAATTGGAGGCAACGTTTGTAAAGCGTTTCGGCTTCGCCATACCTTCCCTGTAATTTATATAGTCCTGCAAGGTTGTTTCTGTTTCTGAACGTATCAGGGTGTTTGGGACCCAGGATTTCTTTACTCTGTTGAAGAGATTGTTTGTAAAGCGTTTCGGCTTCGCCATACCTTCCCTGTGATTCATATAATACTGCAAGGTTGTTAATGCTAGTAAGAAAGTTAGGGTGTTTTGGCCCTAAGACTTTATCACACTGTTGAAGACATTGTTTATAAAGCGTTTCAGCTTCGCCATACCTTCCCTGTGATTCATATAGTACTGCAAGGTTGTTGATACTTCCGAATGTAATATGATGTTCTATCCCTAAGATTTCTTCACTTAGTTGAATACATCGTTTAAAAAGTAGCTCGGCTTCACCATACTTCCCCTGTGATTCATATAGCCCTGCAAGGTTATTGATGCTGGTAAGCGTATCTGGGTGATTTTTCCCCAAGACTTCTTCACTTAGCTTAATACAACGTTTATATAGTGGCTCGGCTTCACCATACCTTCCCTGAGAGACATAAAGTCTTGCAAGGTTGTTGATACTGGTGAGCGTATCTGGATGTTTTGCTCCCAAGACTTCTTCACTCAGTTGAAGACAGCGTTTATGCTGAGCTTCGGCTTCTTCATACATACCCTGAGAGACGTATAATACTGCAAGTATGTTGCTGCTGGTGAGTGTATCTTTATCTTTCTCCCCAAAATTTTTCAATGCATATTGATAGGCTTTTTTTGCATCCTTAATTCCTTGAGAATAAAGTCCACTTTGATATGTCTTGACTACTTCCTTATTTATATCTTTCCAGTAATAACGCTCAGGAGATAACTGATCGAAGCCTGTCAAGATTAGCGTAATAATAATAGAATAGATGGCTTTAAACATATAAGAATTTCCTAATAAATATTCTCCATTAGTAGCTGACATTCAAGGAAAATATTGTTAGGTAGTTAGTTAATTCTTTCCCCTGGGAACATCCTCACTTTTTTGGTAGGACAAACAAATATCCCCCTCAAGTAGTTCCCAATGATCCATATTTGTTGGCTTGAATAGTTGCATGGTTTTATCGACATCCATGCAAAATATGCGTGTATAAACATCGTTATCAGATTTAAAAGTCTGACAGGGACGCACAATGGAATGGGTTTCTTTGTGCCTGAAACAAATGGGGTTGTCCTTTTCTGAAAGGGCTTGAGTTGATAGGACAACCAAATACAATGCTGACAGTGACAATAATAGTATTATTTTTGTTTTCATGACTTATCCTTTTGTATGTCAAAATAGCACCGGAATAGCCGGTTGCTTGAATTTTTGTACTTCTCAAATTTATTTGAACCCTTACCGCTGACCAATACGGCAGTGTACTTTATTTTAAAAAAGGCGGAGTGACAGAGAAAAGGTACCTTCGAGTGATGGGCAAGTTGCATCTTTATCCTTTGATTTTAACATAAAAACCTATATTTAAGCAACACTCGAAGGTACCTTTTCTCTGACACTCCGCCAAATTAACTACTCAATACGTCTATCTTCTTTGCCCTGGTTCTTTATGTATTTCCTGACTATATCTTCGTCTTTTCCATCTATAAACAAAAAAGTAACCCCCTGTCACCAAAATGTTGGTCGGTAAAATTTATCTTATATCTTGTATGAGTATGGCTATGTAAATGGTTCTTTAACTTTTATAAAACAACAACTTGAAAGACTGCATACTTTTTGTAACAAGAAAAACTTCTTCTTTTTTTCAAAAAAGACAACCTGTATAAGCTACATAAGTTAAATTAAAAAAAATCGGCTACTTCTACGCTGGAGAAGACAATAATTTTCTTGTAATCAATTTTAATTTCTATGCAATTTTACTTTGATTGTAGTGGAATCTTGAAAATTAATATTTTGTTCATAAGGAATATATCCCTTTTTCTCAACTCGTAAATTATGCTTACCAAATGGTAATTTTATATCAACCTTCGTTGAACCATATACTTCATTATTAACATAAACTTTATCTTTGTATACGTTTGAGCGAATAGTTAATATTCCATGAGTTGCTTGTTTTGAAAAAATTGTTTTACCATCTTTGATAACTTTTCCTTTGCCGTATAAATAAACAACACCAACAAATTTCATTAAATAAAAGCTCAAAGGATCATTAGGTTCACCATAAACAATATAGTTTTTACCTAACTTCACATTACCATGAAATCGCCAAACAATATCATTATAGGCTTCCATAGGACTTGAATGTGTACTCCCGGTTAGCATAGTGGCTCCAAAATTTTTGGAGTAGTTAAAACCACCAAAACTACTAAAACTATACATACTATTTTTAATATGAGAAGGATCATCATAAGGTATAGTTGGATCATAATAAGGTATACTGTCATCAGGATATTCAGTAAATAGTTTTAATTCTCCTTGTGACGCTCTTAAAATTATCGTACCATTTGTTTGGATTGAAGCATTTCTTGAATTAAGTTGACCTTTTAAGGTTTCTTTCTTAGATAATGTACAAATTGAATATCTATATCTATGTCCATCATATTTAAATCTGTTTTTTACATAGTATTGAGGCAGTTTGAACAGATGAGCATGATTGGAAATTTTTAATTTTTCAATTAAAATATCCTCAAGAGCTTGTTTAGCAAGTTTAATATTATTTGCAGTAATATTTTTGTCAATATATTTGTTTAAATCTTCATAAGTTTTTGGCAATCTTTTATACTTCTTTTTATTCAGTATTTTTTTTTCAGTTTGAGAGAGAATTAATTCGTCTAATTTTACTTGTATCGTATTTGCTTGTTTTGTATTTGGATATTTACTAATATAAGTTTTTAGAATGTCAATACTTGTTTTATCTTGAATAGTTTGAAATTCTTCCAATGCCATTTTATCTAATCGGGATCGCATAAGTTTGAAACCTTCTGTTCCTTCAAATTCTTTTAAATAAATATTTAAAATCTTAGTATTATTCTCTGAAAGCAGAATATCGTATCTCTCTACAGAACGTTTATCTAAACGTTCCTTCAGTAACTTAATATATCCAGTATCATAAAATTTTGTAAGGTAATTTTTTAGCAATTCTGTATTGATTACTTTTTCAATAAGTTGAAACTCTTTATCTGCATCTTTTAATTCCTTTAAACGTTTTTCTATGCTGTATGAAAAAATACTTGTTGGATGTTTTTCCAAAAAACTTTGATAAGATTTTACGATATCAGTTGATTTTGTCTCCTCATAATCTTTGATCATTTGAATTTTACAATTTGCATCTGAAATAAAAAGTCCATTAGGAAATAATTTGATATGTTCTTTATAAAGACGAATTGTCTTACTTTCATTGGTTATCACCCAACTATCTATTTCCTTAATTCGACTATTTGCTATTTCAATCAAACTTGATTCAGGATGATCATGTATGAATTTTTCATATGCTTCCTTTGTAGCTGTATCTTCCGCCTGTTGGAAATCTTTTTTAGAAGTGTCACAACTACTTATGAAAAAAATGATTATAAAGATAAACATTAATATTAAGTGTGTATTAATTTTCATGATTTAATTTCCTTTCAATATGTATTCTTGTTATTGCAACCGAATAACTCATTCATAATATTAGAGCTTCAAACCAAATGTATACATGCTCAATTGATTCCACGCATTTGATAAATTACCAGCTTTAAGCATGGCTGATAGTATCCCTTTAAAACTGTTGCATGGTTGGGTCATTTGCAACAGACGAATCAGAGTTCATCTTCATTGTAATGACATCCAATTACCGGATGTGTGAATTCTCAGTTAGACCCAAATTATAATTGTTTTGTTATTAACAAACAAACTATTTAATGATGCTGAAATTACTGGTGTACATTGAGTTGTGAGAATATAATAGATTTTGTAATGAGTTAAAAAGTTTGAAAAGTTTTGTTTCTTTGGAATTTGTATCTTATGTCCTTCTGATTTAATGTTAAAATTGTCAATTGATCCCATATTGAATCAGTCCGTTTTATATCCAATAATTCCATATTATATAATTCATCACGCCCATAATACATACATAAAGCTAAAAGAGCATTTATTATTTTATTATACTGATTAACTAAAGCTGTGTATATACCGCTAATGTTATTATAAGGTATGAATAAATCACAATCAGCTAAGAATATATTTGTATCGTACTTTACAATTTCCATTGATAAAAATGATTTTAATGCATCACAATCTTTATTTAATATCATGACAACCCAATTTATAACAATTTTTTCTAAATCTTTAACATTATTATTAACTTTTGTACATTTAAAACATAATTTATTAATTATTTCAACACTATGCTTCGATGTTTCATTACCTAACTGAATTAGTAATGGAGACATTGCAATATAAAATGGTGTTTCAATAGTATCAATTATTAAATATTTAGGATTGCAACCACTGCTAAATAATATAACTAGTAAAACAAATAATTTAATTTTAATCATATCAACTCCTATCATTATTTAATACAATAATTAACAAAAATTACATACTCATTCTTTAATATTTGTTATCATTTTTTTTCTTAGTTTATTGTAATTTCTTACTAACTAACACGTATGGTGCCCATAATAAGAAATTTTTTTTCTGCTTAATGAATGATAGTTGGGTTTGCCTCAATGCCTTTGATGTTGTCATGCTTGATTTACCCAGCCAATTTTTATAAAAAATGCTCATGAAGTCACTGGAAGACTGGTCATAAATAGGCCATAAAGTCATTAATATATTGTGAGCGCCTGCCAGTTGGAATGCACGTAACAAGCCATAAACACTTTCTGAATAGTCAAGAGAACCTTTTCCTGTATTACAGGCAGACAGTACCACTAGCTCGGTCCCATTTAGATTCAGGCCTGTTACCTCAATGGCATATAAAATACCATCATTATTTTTTGGGCATTTTCTACCTTTAAGCCCCAAGTTACTGCCAGCCAATGCTAAACCAGATAAAAGCATGGGACGCTCAGTAGAATTTTCACGCTTATTTAGATAAAAAGCATGTGTGGCTAAATGCAAAACATGAGGGGGGGATGATAGATGCTTAAGCTGGAATTCATTAGCATTGCTTCCTCGAAAAATGAGTGGTTTTTTGTTTTGAGTGAGTTGATAAATAACCTTAATACTTTCTACTTCTATTGTGCTAAATGGTAAGGAATTAAAGGATTCAATACTTTCAGCCGTATGTCTAATTTTTTTATTGCTATCATTAGTTTGTCTGAATGAAGGTTCCAATGCAGTATCTTGAAATTGATTGAAATCAATTCCGCCCATTGCTACAAGTGTACCTTTATTAATAGGTTTAATGTTTGAATGTAGCAAATCTCTTGATGTTTGAAGTCGGCAAAGATTTTGTCTTTCTATCCAGAAACGCCCATCCGGCAAAATTAGTGCTGAAAAGGGGATATGATTTGTGAAACCGTCGGGGCAAATATAAAGGGTTGTAGCATTTTGAATGTGACGATCAAAAGCACTGAACAATTTTGCATATAATTTTTTTGAGGCTAACTTTGTTGCTTTTTGACTTTTTGCTTTTGCTATTGATTCATATAATAATACAATTTTTTTCATTGGCCCTAAATCTTCTAAAACGATAGGTGTTCCGTTAGGTCTAGTAAGGGTAGCAGCAAGACGAATATTTTTAACTGTATTAGTTTTTAAATCAAAATTTGGATATGATTGTAATTCTATCAATGCTGTTTTTGGAGGCAATATTTCCGAAAGATCACTCATCCGTACAAATGCTTTTTTCAAGTACTTTTGATATGGCTCACTCAAGTTAGATAATTCCAATTCCTTTTGTTCCAACTGTTTGATTAGTCTATTTATATCAATATGTTCATTTAAAAAATTTATTTGACTTCTTAGGTCATTAATAGCACTTCCTAATTTAATGATTTTGGGATCTTGTGTAGAATTTATAATATAGTTTTTTGTTGTCTCAACTTCTTTTTGCAAGCATTTCCATCGAAGAATAACATCTCCAGCATAGGCTTTTATTTCAGGATGGTTAGATTGAAAAGCTACTGATAATAGAACTCCTTGAAACAAAGAACTCCACAACATAGATTTCCTACGTACACTAAGTTTTTCAGAGTGCTGGATCACATATCCAGCAAAATGTATTAATGAACGTTCTAACTTTTTTAGATATAATAGTGCCTTATTTTCCTGATTTAGTAAAACCATACATACAGAATAATGTAGCAATGATGATAACGTGCGGGGGTGTTTTGGACCTAAAATTTCCTCAAACAATTGAAAGCTATTTTTGTAAAGCGGCTCAGCTTCGGAATAGTTACCTTGGGACATATATAATCTTGCTAGATTATACATCCCAATAGATGTGTCGGGATGTTTTTTGCCCAATACTTCGTTATTTAGCAGAAGTAAACGCATAAAATGTTGTTCTGCTTCTGCATATCTTTCTTGGGCAAAATATGTTGCCGCGAGGTTGTTGATGCTTTTGAGTGTATCTGGATGTTTAGATCCCAAAATTTCTAAACGAAGCTGAAGACATAGTTTATAAAAAGTTTCGGCTTTATCTAATTCTCCCATGGATTGATATAATCCAGCAAGGTTGTTGGCGCTGTTAATTGTATCGGGATGTTTTGGTCCTAAAATTTTTTTTCGAAGTTGAAAACATCTTTTAATTAAAGGTATGGCTTTATTAAATCTTCTCTGGGAAAAATATAAACCAGAAAGGTGACTCATGCTACTAATTGTATGAGGATGTTCTGAACCCAAGACCTCTTCACGTAATTGAAAACATCGATTATAAAGTGGTTCGGCTTCGGCATATCTTCCCTGCGACTCATATAGTGATGCAAGATTGTTAAGACCTGTGAGCGTATCAATATGTTTTGGCCCCAGTTTTTTTTCACTTAATTGAAGAAAGTGTTTATAAAGAGGCTCTGCTTCAGCATAGTTACTTTGGTTCTTATATAATACTGCAAGATTATGGATGCTTATGAGTGTATCATAATCTTTTTCTCCGAAGTTTTGCAAAGCATATTGGTAGGCTTTTTTTGCAAGTTCAACTCCTTGTAAATAATTTCCCTCTTTATATATCTCGTGAACTTGTTGTACCATTTTCCCCCAGCGTTTACGCACAGGGTAAGATTTTCTAACTTTTTCAAGAACTTGATTGAATATTTCGCTAAAGTTATCGGCTGGTATTTCATTAATCATATTTATAAGTGCTTTAGTTGTGTTAGGATCTTTAATTTCTTTATTAATATAGTCGGCTAATTCTTTTTTTAACGATTCAGGATCATTTTTTTCTTGATGAATTAGAGCATCTAATTTCCCATTCAGTAATTCAGAATCCAATTGAAATGAATTAGTCATATTTTGTTCCTTTATTTTTTGACCCACTGGCTCTTCAAATCCTAGCACAAGTAAATTCTCTTTTTTTGCTTGTTCTGTGATAATATTTTTTTGAGCTATAAGGCGGAATCCAAAACTGTAGCTGCGTTTATCAGGGGGATACCCGTAGCGTAACGCTGAGCGAATGAGCCACGTGCTGTTGTTCCAGCAGCCCCCTCGAAGAACGTGTTGCGATCCGCCATTTGTAACCAATGGGTTTTGTTTTAAATGCTTAGTGTAAGCATTTTCATCATATATATCCTTACACCACTCACTAACATTTCCATGCATGTCAAACAAACCAAATGCATTGGCTGGAAAACTTCCAACAGGAGTTGTTTTTTTTCTGTAAAGTCCTTTTTTTCCATTGCCATAAGTATAATTACCATCATAATTTGCTTGATCAGGGTTTATAGTGTTTCCAAAATAAAATGGAGTTTTGGTGCCAGCGCGGCAAGCGTATTCCCATTCTGCCTCTGTAGGCAATCGAAACGTCAATTTTGAATTGGTGTTTTTTGAAATCCAGTTGATATATGCATTAGAGTCATTCCAGGATACACAAGATACCGGATGATTTTTTTCCTGTGAATACTTTTTTGGTTTTGCTATATCATTACAATACCAAGCATTAATTGAATTGCCACCATAATTAACATCCTTCATAAAGGTTGAAAACTGTTCAACAGTAACCTCGTACCGACCTATCCAGAAGCCATCTACACAGACTTCATGGCGAGGTAGTTCCCGTTTATAAGAATAATCATAAAGAAATTGCCCTGCCTCTTTTAACAGTTCCTTCTTTTCTAGTTCAGTTTGGCCCATCATAAAACACCCCCCAGACACCCAAACAAATTCGATCCCGGAAAAAGGTTCTTTCCAGATTTTAATTTTTTTCTGTCCATTTTTCAGTTTTTGCTTATTCTTATGATTGGTTGCAAGCAAAGTTACCGCGTCATTTTTTTTATCATTTGTTTTTTTTAGTTTATAAAAAGGTTGTTTTTGGGTATTAAAAGACCGGGAAACATTAGGAAGCACCGTCATCAGCACCAACAGAACAGATACATGAAAGGCTATTAATAATTGAATTCCAGACTTTACACCAAAAAAAGGCATGACATTTTTGAAAAACAGTTTTCTATCTGCATCAAATAAAAAAACACGGTTTGCACTATACTTTGAAGCTGTGTTTCTTATGGCATCTTTATCTGTTTGCGTAAGCATAATTAAGACTCCTTAATTAATCAAGTGGATAAGGATATTCATTATCATAAATGAAATATACCTACAAATATTCATTTCTTCAATAAAGGAATTGGCAAGCACATTTGAGTTTTGAATGCATAAACTTAGATGCTTGGCGGCACAACAAATTAAGAAAGTCTGTTTCTCAAGATACTGAATCTACATAGTTTTTTGAGACTTTCATATAAAGATATTATTAAGCAACTATGCACAATGCAAATAAATCTAATAAAATGCTCAAAGTGTCAAGTTTATTTTACGCTCATTCAAAAGCCGATTATGTTCTTGCTTGGCCTTTGTTCCCAACGCACTTGGGTCGATTTCAGTAATTTTGCCGATTCTGTTCTTGTTCAGCGTTTGGCCCCAACGCACTTTTTTATTAAAGTCTGATATTTAAGCGATTGCATTGATGCTCGATTTGTCTCAACGCACTTTGGTTAATGTCTGTCCTTTAAACAGATTACGTTGAGGCACAGCGAACTGCCCCATCAAAGTAATCATTTTAATCAGAAAAATCAGAGTTCTTCTTCATTGTAATGACATACAATTACCGGTGCTTGGATAATCAGTTTCAGTCCCATTTGAAAAATATTGTAAAACAAACTACAATTAATAATCATATTTTTGTTTCAGTCCCAAGTTTAAGAGTATAACACCTAAATCAGCGGCGTAGCCCGCTGGATTGCCTGGTTATTAGTAAATAACGTCATTGTTCATAATGTGATTACTGGTATAATTGAGCCTATCACCATAGTGTATATCCGAAGTTAA
>Ga0272440_1002998_pt1 | contig 12830 bp, 11 predicted proteins | sample SSMMMBAug17_FD_192440 | JGI IMG/M metagenome (GOLD analysis project Ga0272440, IMG submission 192440) | Marine sediment archaeal communities from Little Sippewissett salt marsh, Falmouth, MA, United States - SSM-MMB-Aug17 | ecosystem: Environmental > Aquatic > Marine > Wetlands > Sediment ...
GACTATGGTAAGATCAAAGTAGGAACAAACTCTACTTATGATGGTGAGATTACTCTAGCAAAAGATTCGGAGCTATCAGCCTTATCATCTTCACAATATGTAGCAAGCGGTTTCATCAACAAACAAGATGATGCTAATATCTTTGAAGAAGCAGTTGGCAATGAGTACAAGATGGCTAATACTGATAGGTTTGTGAACTTTGATGGTAAGGTTATTGATACTTATGGGCCTGAGTTGGTTACTAATGGAGACTTTAGTGATGGTACTACTGGATTCACAAATAATGGATATAGTGTATTTGAGATTGAAAATGGTAGATTATTTTGTACTGCAAATTCAAATGCTGATAACTTCACTCACACTATTCAAACTGAAATAGGTAAAACATACAGATACACAGCTGACTTCTTTTACATTGCTGGCAATGTAGCTAGAATAAGAATAGGCACAGCAGTAGATGATGGTGCAAGTCTTTCAAATAGTTTACCTACTAATGATGAAAAGCTTGAGAAGTATTTTATTGCAACTTCAACAACTACAATAATTAAAATATTAGAGAATGGCTCTAGTAATAATGCAAGTTTTTCTATCGACAACATCTCAGTAAGAGAAGTAACAACAGTAGACATGACCAACGATATTCCAGAAGTAACAGTACAAGACCAAGCTACAAATGGTTTAGTAGTTCAGAGTAGTGTTAATGCTGGGGATTATGTTGTTGTTGATTGGCATCACGACTTTATAGCTGGTGGAATAGAAGTAACGGTAGGTGCAGATGAAGTCATTAAGGTATTTGGATTATATGCAACAAGTGCATCTCGTGGAGCTGGCTATTACAGAAGACGTGATTCAAGCGCTACTTTTACACCCTCAGATAACACAACCTACCCAAGCACAAACTGGGCGTATTTAGGTGGGCTAGAGGACGTATACAGAGCAGAGAGAGATACTGCTGATATGTATGATTATGAGAATGATGGCATATCCCAAGTTATAGCTGGAGAGTCAATCGGAAAAGTAGTTTTTAACAATGATGGAAACGACTCTAATGGGCTATCTGGTCATTACTATAAACGCATAGTATCAGGAGTAAACCTTGACCTTAGCACAGTCAATTATGGAAACACAACTGCTTGGCTAGACCTAGGCACAGCAACAAACATGAGCCTACTAAACCCATACTTCCAAGACCGTACTCAATACGGTATCACAAACAAGATACTAGCTACAATGAGAGATGATGGCACTATTAAAACAGAAGTATGTTTTGTAGATACAGCTATTGAAGATTGTGGTAATGCTTATGTAGTTATGACTGATAATGGGTATAGTAAGTTAAGCAATGGATTGTATAGCAAAGGCAGTGATGTTGTAACGCCTCTTGGTACTTGGAGTACGCTCAACAAGGGAGCTTTTCATCCATTTTTTAATTATTTTGGTACTGCCAATAAATACAACTTAGGGCATAAGGATTGGTATGAATGGACTAATCATAATTCAATAGCTGACACATTCTTAGGGAATGTAGATGATTTTACATTAAGCGGAACAAGAGGTGCAATAGCAAGTGAATCTATAAGAAATTGTCACCCACAAGGTAAATTCTATGACATAATCTACCCAGACCAATGGATTGACTTAAGAATTGAAGCCAATGCAGTATCAGAACAAGATGAACTTAACAGAATTGGTACTAAAGCTAAGTCAGGACAGTTAGATGGTATTGGTGGGGTTGTAACTCCAGTAACCGCTTATGTTTCTTATACATATGATGATACTCCTCAGCTAGGAGTACAGCTAAAAGATATTGATACTTTGTCTCATAGTATGTTAGATGATTATATCCCTATTGGTTTTGAGTTTTATGTATTACATAATGGTAATTTTAATTTATTCAAAAAAACATATACGATAACAGGCAATTATTGTAGAGTATCAAGATGGGATGGAACTTCTTGGACTGGTGACATACCTTATGCTGATAAAGATTTATACTTTTCTAATGGTGACGTAGTAATTTTTAAATCTTTTTTACCTAATGAAGAAAGCAATGTGTATAGATATAGAGGTGTACTGCCACACCCATCAAGCGGTACAGCACTAAGAACAGATTGGATAGGAGACCCTGCTAACTACCCACAAGCAGTAAAAGACCGTTTAGCTAGTGGATTGCCTATGATTGGGATGAATCCTTTGTTGGTAGGACAAGATGGTGCTGATTACACAAGTGGAACGTCAGTAATAGCCATACTCAACAATAAAGCAATAAGTGGCTTAGATAGTCAGCAATATACATCAAGTACAGATAGTTTTGCATCTCATTCCTTTTCTGCTTTTGATGAAAGTGATTTTGGTGTTAGTAACGAGGTTAATGCCAATATAGATGGAAAAATAAACCTTCTTAACTACACAGCCAAAATCCCAACAACACAAGTAACAGACCCTAAAGCAGTTAAGCTAGTAGGTAACTATGCAACAACCACGAACTCACACAGTATCTACAAAGGTAATCAATTAGTACCTACTGGTAAGGTTAATGTTGGTAATGGTAGCAATGGGTTGGAGAGTAAGGTTGTTGAGAATGTAAATTTGTCGGACATAGTAGTTCTGTATCCAAATACTAAAACATACATAGAAACAAACATGATTGTAGATGTTAGAGCATTTCCTGATAGAGTAGCAGATTTTGTAAGAAGAGTAGGTGGTACTCTTTACGAGGCTAGTATAGGTAGTACAGCTACTTTTGGGTATGGTAGTTCATGGGGAGAAGTTACTGGTAACTTTTCAACTCCCCCAACCCACTCAACAATAGCACTAGACAACTCAAACAGTCCAGCTGTTAAGTTCATAGAAACAATAGCAGAAGATGAAGATGGCATGGCTCACTATCAAGTGTTTGCACAAGAGCTTGCATACAACGATGCTACAACATCATATGATGGTGATGACAGTCAATTCACACAGCTCACCAACGGAACTCTGACAGATGACAATGGTAACACTGTGAAAACTATTGTTGCCAGCACACCACTCAACAAATACACAGGAGCTAACTAATGAATCAGCAGATTAAAAGAGTCATGGAACTCGGTAAACCAGAGAGTGTTGTAGAGAAGCTTGTTACTCAATATCTGAAAGATGAGGCACATAAAGCTTGGATTGCACAGATGCAATCTGAGTATGATTCACTCTACCCAACATCACGAGAGATGACTGATGAAGAGAAGGCAGAATACTCGCTTAACTATCTTGAAAGTAACACTGATATTGATGTTATGCCAGAAGATTTTGAGTACCCATCTGTTGAGATTGATTACTCAGAAGATGATACCTATATGACATTCACTGAGTGGCTCAATGAGACTAATACTATTCTTGTTGGCTCAAAGGAGTTACTTGATGAGAATGGCGAACCAACTGGAGAGACAGAAGATATTACACAAGATGTTCCTGTCAGACCAGAGCCAGAACATGTTATTGATTTGCAATCATGGAAAGATGAACACTTCAAGCCCTATAAAAAGACAGTAGTCAGAAAAAAGATTAGAGACTTCAAAGACCTAGAAGATGATGTTGTTGACACCAAAGTAATTTTACAGTGGGTGGCTTATGCGCTATCTGACATTTATAGCGTACTTACAGATGAGCAAAAAGAGAACTTGAAATACGGACAGAACATTGATATGTTCACAGCTATGCTTCAGGTGCCAGAGAACAAGTTGCGGGTTGACGTTGAGCCTGACCCTCTTGCTAAGGTACAGAAGATTTTTGCAGATGAAATCATGTTTGCTGACATTGTTAAAACAGAATACTTGGATTAAAAATGATAGGCAAAAAATATAACAAGTGGACTATAACTGGCATTGCAGCCAACAAACACTCGAAAAAAAGAGTACACACCAAGTGTGAATGTGGTGAAGAATCTACTTCATATTTGCATGACATAACATCTGGAAAAAGCAAGCAGTGTAATCTTTGCGCAAATCCAAACCGAGGTAAAAAGACACATGGGCTAACAAAGAAGCATCCACTATTTGGTGTTTTCTATGGAATGAAGGCTAGATGCTCAAATCCAAACCACTCAAGCTACCATAATTATGGAGCAAGGGGGATAACTTGCGAATGGGAATCAATAGAAGATTTTTTGTCTGATATGAAAGATAGCTACAGCATTGGCCTTGAGATTGACAGAATAGATGTTAATGGAAATTACTCAAAAGAAAATTGCAGATGGGTTACAAGAAAAGAAAATGCTTCAAACAAGAGGACATACAAAAACAAGCTTTTTAGAGGAACAAGAAGGATGCCTAGCGGGAGATACAAATCTCAAATAAAACATGGTGCTACAATGATTTATCTTGGTACATACGATACAGAAAAAGAGGCAGCGTACCAATACGACATGTACAACATATTAAACGGACTTGGCAGACCAAGAAATGTTGTCGCATCAAACCATACACCAATAGTTGAGAGCATAGCATGATACGCGGTAGAGTTTTATTCAGTCAAATAGCACCGATGCAGTTTGTGATTGAAAATTCAAGCTTGACCTACGCAGATGAAGATGTGATGATTGACGTTATGGCGGGGTGGTATACGGACGGTGGCTCTATTCCTAAAATCTTCTGGAACATCTTTCCACCAGTAGGCTCAAAGACATTTAATGGCTTTGTGATTCACGATGCGCTTTGGCTGATGCGCGAAGAGTATAAAGGCATGTACACAATGGAAGAAACAAACCGCATTATGGAGCAAATACATAAGGAGTCGGGAGTCTCTTGGTGGAGACGTAAATTCATACAACTTGGTGTGTCAAAATGGACGTACTTTGCATGGAAGAAATGGAACAATCCTAGCGAAGAAGTTTTGAATTGGCACAAGCACATCTTAACTATCAAATGGAGTAACAGATGAACTACGAAGAAAACATGATTAAAGAGCGTCTAGTAATGGGATTGATTGCAGTATCACTACTTGCTGTAATCTTCCTAACTGCGGGCTGCGGTACAGATGGTTCTGGCAAAGCGTCAGCTACGCTAGACTTGGGCTACGGTGAAAACGAGATTGGTACAGATAACGTGCAGAGTGTCTACATTAAAGACATCAACACAACTACCATCGGCTACATTCCAGATGGCTATGAAGTGCAATTCATGTCTGACGGTTCTGCAATCATCACCAAAGTAGAAGAGCAAGCTACTATAAATGTAGAAGGTGATGACAACATCATCATAAACTGCAATGGCGGTGAATGCCCTGTTGAGATTGGTATTGACAACAGTGACCATACCTCAGAACCAACTGTGGTAGAACAACCAGAGCCAGTGATTGTGGACAACAACTATACGTCCATTACAGAGAAGGAAAGCAATGCTACGACTAACACTATTACTGACAGCAACACTTCTAATTAGCGGATGCTCATATCTACCAGAGCTACCAGCAGACAAGAAGCTTGTGATTACGTTGCAAGCTGGTGACCATGATTGCGAAGAGAACATGCAAGAAGCTGATGCAGCAGTATTGCTAAAGTATTTCAACTACAACCAAAACAATGTCACTACCTGTGTAACAGCTGTAGATGGCAATTTGACACTGATTAAATAGGGCACACATGCAGCAGCGAGTAGAAGAATTGCATTTCAAAGTAGAGCAACTGCGTAAAGACCATGACGCTCTTGCTGCTGACTTTAGAAAGCACGATGATGAAGCAAAGATGATTATCACTGAGTTTAGAGAGCATAAAGTACAAGCTCAGAGCAATGATGAGCATATCAGTCAAGTGTTCTCTAGTTTCATACAGTCAATCCATAATGATGTCAATCAAGTATCAGAAGCTATGCACAGGATTACTGATGACATCAAGGAGCTTATCAAAAAGCAAGACTCGCGTATTGAAGCAATGGAGGATCAGAGCAACGATAACGCTAAAGCTATTCAAGAGAACGTTGAACGGACAGTATGGCACTGGAGAGCTATTGCAGGTGTTGGCTCTATTGTAGTGTTTATTCTAATGACAGGACTTGCTATGTATAAAGATATTGCTGTCAATACAGTAAATACTACTGAAACCAAGAGAGCAGTAGAAGATATACATGAATTACTATTTCCAAAAGATAGAATGGGACATGAACGATGAAAGACTTGATGGAAGATTTTTTATTTGTGATTATGGTATTCACGACTATTTTGTCGGCGGTATTTTTTGGACAAATTATTGCGAGGTATACAATATGAGAGATATATTAATAGAATCCATCAAAGAGCATGAAGGCTATAAAGGAATGCAGTATATTTGCCCAGCAGGGTACCCTACAGTTGGTTACGGAACAAGACTACCAATTAGTGAAGAAGAGGCCACAGTGCTTCTTAAAATGCGTCTAAGAGACATGATAGATGAACTAGAAGATGCAAAGCCTTTCATCCGTAGATTGCCTGACCATAAACAAGAAATATTGTTTGAAATGGCGTATCAGATGGGAGTGCCTAATCTACTGAAGTTCAAGAGAATGTGGGCGGCATTGGAGCTTATGGACTATGAGACAGCATCAACAGAGATGCTAGATTCTAAGTGGGCTAAAAAAGATAGTCCCAATAGAGCTAAGAAACTAGCTGAGAGAATGAGTGTATGAGCTACGGTGAGAGATTCATAAGAATATGGATATCTCTATGCAACAAACCCACAAAGGACTCCAATGCAAAAATCAGTAATAGACCACTCCTAGATGTAGCAGAAACAGAAAAGCAAAGACAGGTAGTTAATCTACTGCTACAGGGAAAGTCTCAAAGAGAAGTAGCAAGTATATTGGGACTAAGTTCTCATGGAACTATTAGTGGGTATGTGAGAAGATTAGTAGATAGGCTAGATGAGCTAGAAACAACTACTGAAGAGTACACGCCTAAAGTACTAATTATAGATATAGAAACATCTCCTACTAAGGCATATGTCTGGAGAATGTGGAAAGAGAATGTGGGTAAGAACCAAGTAATAGAGGATTCCTATATAATGTCATTCGCAGCTAAATGGTTAGGTGAAGATGATATTGTATATGAAGAGAATAGAACTGAAGACGATAGTAAGATAGTAGCTAGTATGCTAGATCTACTAGATGAAGCAGACTATGTAGTAGCTCATAATGGAGCTAAGTTTGACATACCAAAGATCAATGCATCTGCTATACAGCATGGGATGACTCCTCCAAGTCCCTATAAGATCATAGATACGCTCCATATAGCTAGAAAACACTTCAAGTTTCAGAGAAATACTCTAGAGTATCTAGCTGACGCACTAGGTTGTGCTCCTAAGCTAGATCATGCCAAGTTCCACGGGTTTGAGTTGTGGAAAGAGTGTCTAGATGGTAATGAGGAGGCATGGAGAGAAATGGAGTGCTATAATATACAAGATGTATATACTCTAGAAGAGGTGTATCTGAAGTTGAGACCATGGCACAAAGAAACTCCTAACATAGGCATAGGAGCAGAAGATGAGCACCCTAGATGTAGTAAGTGTGGGAGTACTAATGTAGTACAAAGAGGCTATGTAAAGACTGATGTAAGTAAGTTCTCTCAGTGGAAGTGTAAAGACTGTGGTGGATGGTCTAGAGGTAGAAAGAATCACTATCCTAAAGAGATCCGTGGTAATCTACTTACTACTGTGCGGTAGTATGGTATAATTCTGGAATAATAAGGAATAGATATGGCTAAAATAAAAACATCAGAGATACTACAAGGATTGAAAGCTGACCTAAAGGCTGCTGAGACTCTAAGAAAAGAGCTGGACGGTAAAATAGATCAGTGGAAAAGAGAGTACAACGGTGAGCCATATGGTAATGAGGTAAAAGGTAAGTCAAAGATTGTATCTAGAGATATCAAGAAACAGTCTGAATGGCAGCATGCAGCGCTTATAGACCCATTCGTATCTAATCCTGATATTATTAAAGCTAATCCAGTAACAGCTGAAGATAGAGCTGCTGCAAGACAGAATGAAGTAATACTTAATACTCAGTTCTGTAGACAGTTCAATAGGTATAACTTCATGACCAAGACAGTGAAGCTACTAGATCAAGAAGGTACTGCTGTAGTAATGACTGGCTGGGAATATGAAGATAAAGACGTAGAAGTAGAAGTTCCAGTAGTAGAAATAGACCCACTTACAGGACAACAAATAGTTACAGGGTATACAACAGCTAGTGAGACAGTGATAGTAGAGAATAGACCTACTGCTAAAGTAGTGAGAAATGAAGATGTATTTATAGATCCTACGTGCCAAGATGATATGGATAAGTGCCAGTTCGTAATCTATAGATATGAGAGTGATATGTCTACTCTCAAGCAAGATGGTAGATATAAGAACCTAGAGAAAATAGGAAGAGATACTACTGACTATGACTATGATCCTGAAGATGAAACTGTATTCAAGTTCTCAGATGACCCAAGAAAGAAACTAGTGGTGTATGAGTACTGGGGTAACTATGATGTAAATGGTGATGGCATAGCTGAGCCAATAGTATGTACATGGGTAGGTGATGTAGTTATCAGACTACAAGACAATCCATATCCAGATAAGAAACCACCATTCATTATCGTACCATTTAATAGTGTCCCATTCCAGATGCATGGTGAGAGTAATGCTGAACTACTAAGTGATACTCAGAAGATCAAGACAGCTATCTATAGAGGGTTCATAGATAATATGGCCCAATCTAACAATGCTCAGAAAGGTATACGTAAGGGTGCTCTAGATGGGCTGAATAGAAAGAGATATCTGAATGGTCAGAACTTTGAGTTCAATGGTACTCCTAATGACTTCTGGGATGGAAGCTATAATGAGATCCCAGGGAGTGCATTCAATGTACTGCAGCTAATGAATAATGAAGCTGAAAGTATCACTGGTGTCAAGTCTTTCGGACAAGGCTTAACTGGGGCATCACTAGGTAACATGTTAGATATAAACACGGACATACCTATGATCGACGGCACATTTAAAAAGCTAGTAGATATAAAAGACGGAGACAAAATAGTAGGATCTGACGGTAATGCTACTACTGTACTAAAAGCGCATGAGGTTAAATTCCCTAAAGTAGCTTACGATATGGACTTTGATAACGGATCAGTTGTCAAGTCTGGTGGAGAGCATTTATGGACAGTTAAAGTTCATGGTACAAAACACTCACTGAGAGAGTGGACTACTATGAATGCAGATGAAGTATATAAGCATATGCAAAAAGGTAGAAGAGTAATTATACCTGCTATGAAAGAAATGAGAGCAGGGACACCAACAGGTAATAGCATAGATCCATACGTCTTAGGGTTCTGGCTTGGAGATGGTATGAGCCATTCAGCTAGAATTACGTGTGCTGACAGCGAGGTTATTGGGTATTTCAATGAGGCTGGGTACGACTGTGTTGCCGTTAAAGACAGCTCAAAAACCGGTAAAGCTACTATGTATGATGTGTATAAGAAAGGAACAAAAACTGAGTATAACAATAAAGGGTATGCTCCTAATGGATCATTCCACTCAGAGCTTAGAGAACTAGGCGTTCACGCTAGATACGGCGGAGAGAAGCACATCCCTGAAGAGTACTTCACAGCAACGTACGAAGAGAAGATGGAGTTAATAAGAGGACTGATGGATAGTGATGGATACCAACACAGTGGAGCATTTGTACAATTCGCTCAAAGTGAGGGTAGATTAAAAGACGATTTTATTAGGCTTATAGAGTCACTTGGGTTAAAAGTGTCGATAAGAGTAAAAGATATGGATACAATTAATAAAATAAAACTAGCTCACTCTGAGCGGACTGGCACTAAAATGGTATGGGCTAGAAAGGATGCATACGAGATAGGGTTTACTCCTTGGTCTAACCCATTCAAACTGACTAGAAAAGCGTCTAAGTGGCAACTACCTAAAAAACAGAGTGTAGCTCTGAAAGAGATGAAAATCGTAGACAAGGTACTAATGAGATGTTTAACTGTAGATAGCGAAGATAAGCTGTTTGCGGTAACAAACAAGTTTACATTGACACATAACACAGCTACTGGAGCTAGAGGAGTACTGGACTCTACAGCAACTAGAAGACTGAATCTAGTGCGTAACATCAGTGAGAATCTGATAAAACCCCTAATGCGTAAGTGGATGGCATACAATAGTGAGTTTCTAGATGAAGGAAGTGTATTCAGAATCACTAATGAAGAATTCATAGAAATAAAGCAAGATGATCTAATGGGACTGATAGATATAGAGATATCAGTATCTACTACAGAGGATAACCAAGCTAAAGCTCAAGAGCTAGCATTCATGCTACAGACTATAGGGCCATCTGAAGATCCCACTATTCGTAAGATGCTAATGGCAGAAATAGCTAGGCTAAATAAGATGCCTGACTTAGCTAAGAAGCTAGAAGAGTTTGAACCACAGCCAGATCCTATGGAACAACAATATAATCAACTACAGTTACAGTTACTACAAGCACAAGTAAGAAATGAGATAGCTAAAGGCGCAGAGAATGAAGTGGATGTTCAACTCAAAACCGCTAAGACACAGAATGAGCTAGCTAAGGCTAAAGCTCTAGATAGTAAAGCTGACCTAGATGACCTGACATTCCTAGAAAGAGAGTCAGGACTAGATCATCAGAAAGAAATGGAAAAGAAGAACTTCGATAGACTCTCAAAACTAGATGAGAAAGCTATGGATTTAAGATATAGAAAGTAATATGCTATAATTCCACTAACAGACCAGATAGGTAAGTCTGAAAACTGTCAATATAATTTCAACAATGGGAGGACTCCATGGAGAGTAACCAAACAACTGAACTAGAAACTGTAGATGTCAGCTACTGGGCTGATCAGCTAGATGCATTAGAGAGACTAGAGAAGAACGAAGACTTTAAGAAAGTTGTTCTTGAGGGGTATCTCAAACAAAAAGCACTAGATGGTGTAAGCTTGTTAGCAGATCCTGGCATTAAGAAACGTGGTGAAAGACCAGAAGTGATGGAAGAATTGGTAGCTGTTAGTTCACTACAATATCATTTCATGATGGTACATAACCTAGGTGAAGGTGCTAGACAAGAGCTGCTAGATATTGAAGGTCCAGAAGTAGAAGAGGAGTAAGCCATGAGTATTATGGACGAAACTAACCTAGAAGTAACTCAAGAACAAGAGGCTATCTGGGCTGATGGAGATTCTGACGTTCTAGATGAGATTAGACAGTTAAGAGCACAGGAAGCTGAAGAAGCTTCTGAGCTTGAAGAGACTGAAGAAGAAGTAGAGGAACAACCTGCTGAAGAAGAGGATTCCGATATTGAAGCTGATGAGGATGAGGAAGAAACTGAAGACTCTGAGGAAGTCCAAGAAGATGGAGAAGACAACTCCACTGAGGATCAAGCCGAAGAAGGGGAAACAGAGGAATCTACTGAACCAGAAGCAAAGGTACATAAGTTTAAGGCTAACGGTCAAGAGTTTGAATTTACTGAACAAGAGATCATTGAGTCTTTTGGTAAGGTATTTGGACAATCGCTGGATTACACTAAGAAGACACAAGAGATAGCACCTTGGAGAAAGACTATCAGTGCTCTAAAAGAAGAGAATATCAGCCAAGATGATCTAAACCTAATGATTGATGTACTTAAAGGTGACAAAGATGCATTTACTGCTGTAGCTAAGAGAGTAGGTATTGACACCCTCGAACTAGATATGGAAAGTGATAAGCAATATGTACCTAACCAATACGGAAAAGATGAAACTACTTTAGCTATTGAAGAAGTAGTGAGTCAAATTAGCAGAGATCCAGAGTACAGACAGACTCAGTATGTAGTTGATGAGCAGTGGGATATGAAATCTAGACAAGTTCTAGCTGAGAATCCCCAGATGATCGCAGGACTACACCAAGATATCAAAGATGGTATCTATGAGAAAGTTGCTCCAATGGCAATCAAAGCTAAGATGCTAGATGGCGGTAGTAAGTCAGACTTGGAATACTATATAGAAGCCGGTAAACAGTTTTATTCTGCCCCAGAGGTGGAGACTGAGACAAAAGCTGCTGTAGAGGCTGAGCAAGAAAGACAAGCTAAACAAGCTGCTATTCAGAAGAATGCTACAAAGAAGAAGGCTGCTAGTCTGCCTAAATCTAAAGCTGGTAAGAAAGATGTCATTGACTATCTTGATGAAAGTGATGAAGCATACGATGAGTGGTATAAAAAAGTAATGAATGCTGTATAAGGAGTAAATTATGGCAACAACTAATACATATAGTAATGGTACAAATAGCACAGCTGGTGCTAATACTATTGTACATTATTATGACAAGGCAGGTGTTAAAGCTGCTAATGAAATGAATGTCTACGGACAATGGGCTGATCGTAAATCTATGCCACTTAAAATGGGTAAGACATATAAGATCTCTAAATTCCTACATATTTATGACCGTGAACTAACTGATGGTGACTTTGCCACTAAAGGTTATTTGACTGCTCGTAACATTGTAGATGTAACTAATGGTCTAATGGCTACTGATGGTTCTGGAGCTGCTCTTACTGAGGGTGCTGGTGCTACTAACAAAGTATCTATCAAGAAAATCACTATGGAAACTAGCTTTGCTCGTTACGGTGAAATGATTGACTATACTGATGAAGTAGAGATGTTCTCTGAAGATGCAATTCAAGTTCGTTACCGTGAAGAGCTTGGTAGACTTGCTAACCGTAGACAAGAGGATCTAATCCAACTTGATATGCTTGCAACTACTAATACTATGTATGTAGGTACAGCTGGTGCTATTGATGAAGTAGGTAACCTAGTTACTGCTGCTGATGGTTCAACTGACGATCTTGGCA
>Ga0272440_1002999_pt1 | contig 12827 bp, 8 predicted proteins | sample SSMMMBAug17_FD_192440 | JGI IMG/M metagenome (GOLD analysis project Ga0272440, IMG submission 192440) | Marine sediment archaeal communities from Little Sippewissett salt marsh, Falmouth, MA, United States - SSM-MMB-Aug17 | ecosystem: Environmental > Aquatic > Marine > Wetlands > Sediment ...
ACATAAGCCATAATGAAAGCGGGATCCAGATACAATGCCTGGTTTAAAGCCTTGATCGCATTGTCGTTCGTTCCTTGTTCTTGCAGAATGGATGCCATTAAATAATAATATCCAGGTTCAAAACGATTATTTTGTATGGCCTGTTCACACCAGGTTATTGCTGTATCGTACTGTTTCAGGTTTGCATAGCAGCGAGCTGTCAAGAGCATATACTTTGGATTGTGTTTGTCATGATCAAGGATACATTGCAATATTTTTATACTTTCATTGTAGGCCCCATTATTGAACTCCTGTAATGCCTGATCATATGAAAATTGGGGCTTATTTAATGGGGCACTTGTTTTTTTCGCCTTTGTTGCTTCGAGCGTTTCTTCTTCAGGCGTATTTTTTGATTGCTCTGATGATTTTATTGCATCTGAATGTGTTTGATTTAAGACAAAGGTATTTTGTTTGGGAGGAATTTTGCAAAAAACTGTTGTTTCAGAGGATCGAAAAGGCGACAATCCAGCCATTTTAGCATAATCAGCTTCACCAGGGCTGACAATTAAAACCCCATTTTGAGCAAGACTCGAAGCCAGACCACGAACAACCTTTTCTCGAACTGTTTCAGAAAAATACATCAGGACATTCCTACAACAAATCAGGTCCAGTTCAGTTGTATTATTTGAATATGAGGGATAGCCTGCTTCTGCCAGATTCAAATAAAAAAAAGAAACCATTCGTTTGATTTCCGGATGGAGGGCATATTTTTTACTATTGTTGTGCGTGAAATATTTTTTTCGCATGTCTTCTGATGTATTCCGAAATGACCATTGGGTATACAGACCTTTTTTGGCTTTATTTAAAAACTTTTCATTAATATCTGTCGCAATAATTGAAATATTCCAGCCCTTTCGGTTGGGGATCAGTTGATCAATCAGCATGGCGATGGAATAAGGTTCTTCTCCTGTACAACAGGCAGCGCTCCAAATGCGTAAATATTTATTCGTATGCCATCGAGAATAGATCAAATCGTGCAGCATTTTTTCTTTCAAAAATTTGAATACACCAGAATCTCTAAAAAAATAGGTTTCACCAATTGTTAAATAACCGGCGAGTATATCCCAAGTTTCCTTGTTAAAATCAGTATTTATTAACCATTCAATACAATCATAAGCATTGTTGAATCCAAATTCACTGCAAGCATCTTCAATGCCGCGTGTCAAATCCTTATATCTATTTTCAGGAAATTCAAGTCCAATGGTTTTGCATATATGATTGCTCAATTGGGACAATTGTTCTGCTGAAATCTTTTTGTTTTTTGTTGTCATGTGTTTTACTCAGTTTCGATCAAAGCACGAACAAAAAGTTCGGGGTCAAAAATTTGTAAGTCATCAACGCCTTCACCAATACCAATATATTTAATGGGAATATCAAAAGTGTTGGCAACACTAACAACAATGCCGCCTCTTGCTGTACCATCAAGTTTTGTTAGAATAATACCAGTAACATTTAACGCCTCATGAAATAATTTGGCCTGTGATACTGCGTTTTGACCGGTGGTTGCATCAAGAATAAGTAAAATATCGTGTGGCGCTTCTGGCAATTTTTTGGCGATGGAACGTCGAATTTTCTTGATCTCTTCCATAAGATTCTTTTTTGTGTGAAGTCTGCCAGCAGTATCAATAATTGCAATATCAGCCTTTCTTGAAATCGCTGCCTGGACTGTATCAAATGCCACTGCTGCTGGATCGGCATTTTCTTTATGACGAACAATATCTGCTGAAGCTCTTTCAGCCCAAAGTTCAAGCTGTTCCACTGCTGCAGCACGAAATGTATCTGATGCCCCAATGATCACTTTTTTTCCCTCTGATGTCCATTGTGATGCCAGTTTCCCGATTGTCGTGGTTTTTCCCACACCATTGACACCAACAACTAAAATGACATGTGGATGATAGAGGCATTTTTCTGATTCATCCATTTGCGGCAGCCGTTCCATAAGTTCATTAAGCACAGATGTTTGAAGCTGTTCAGTTGTCGTAATGATTTTTTTCTTGACCTGTTCAGAGAGTGTATCCATGATTGTCATCGTGGTTTCAACGCCAATATCTGCTGTAATCAATGATTCTTCGACCATTTCCAAAAGATCTTCATCCAGGCGCTTTTTTCCCCAGGCACTCATTTTTTTGCGCGATTTTTTCAAACGTTCTTTTAGTTTTTTGAACACCCGCCTTTTTTGTTTTTTTGGAGGGCTATCCTGTGATGAATTTTCAGTTACATGTTCAGATATGTTAAGGGAGGTTTCAGGACTTTCCGATGACACCTGTTTCGTATCGGTCAATTCTGCCTCTTGATTTTCTGATTCACTTTCTTTTACAGATTCTTGTTCTGTTTTTCGTTTAAAAAAACGACGTTTTTTTTCTTTTTTTTGGTTTTTATTTTTTCGCCATTTCATTGTTTTATTCCATTAAATTAATACCTTAAGAAGTTTTCTGAAAATAACATCCCCATCCCCATGTTCTTACTCGGAGGGTGGACATAAGTTTCGTCTCTACACTTAGGAAGTTTCGTCTCTACACTTAGGAATGCTCGAAAAATAAATTCCTCATTTACTTATGTGCCAGCCCGATGTAGGGGCGAACCTTGTGTTCGCCCATCGTACATAGGAACGAAAGCGTTATTAGTTCGAGGGCGAACATAAGGTTCGCCCCTACATCGGGCTGGCACATAAGTAAATGGGGAACTTATTTTTCGAGTGTTCCTTAGATACGTAGCATGCGATATCTCTAGAGTGTAATATAACCTGTCTTAAGTAAATCATCGTTGCTTTCAATCCAATGAACCCGCGCCTTTTCACGTCGAACAACACTATCAATTGTTCCCTTAGGATACCCCAAAGTAATGGCAGTTGTAATTTTAAAAGGCTCTGTTATTCCAATTTCCTGCTTAAACTGCGTATGAAATCGTAGGGCTTGATCAATCAATCCCACGTAGCAAGTCCCCAGGCCCATTGCATGCGCGGCAATGACCATATTTTGTGCACAAATGCCCAAATCCAATTCTGTTCCGCCGATAGCACGTTTATCTGAAAGAATCAATATTAAAGTGGGCGCCCCAAAAGTTGTATCAAAATCTGGATCACTGGTGACAGCATTGACTCCCCCACGTGCGCGCTGATCGGCATCACCTTTATAAAACATGACCAAAAAAGGAAGAAGAAATTCTTGCCAGGTTTTTAGTTTTGCTTTTTTATGACCTGAATTCTTTTTATCAAGCCATTCATGGGGAAGACTCAAATATGTTGCAAATTTAAGTGTTTGATAGCACAATTGACTGATTTTTTGAATGGTTGCTTTATCTTGAATCACTATAAATTTCCAGGGCTGATTGTTTCCGGCTGAAGGTGCATATCGTCCGGCTTCAATAACACGTTGGATCAAATCTTTAGGAACTTGCTTTTTCTTATAAAGCCTTATGCTTCTTCTTTTGTAAATAATTTGTTCTGTTTCAGTAATATTTTCTAATGAAAACTCTGGATAGATCTTTCCATTTTCAAACAAGGTATCGTTTTTCCAATAACCTTCTTTGACCCGATAATCACCATCAACGCGAATGGCATTCTCAGGGCAAACAGCCATACAGTTCTCACAATTGATGCATCGAAAAAAGTCATAGCGTTCATTGGATGCTGCTTTTTTGTTAACAAGAGTTAACAATTGAATGGGACATGCTTCTACACATCGACCGCAGCCTTTACATGTTTCCGAGTCAACCAACAATTCTGGAAATTGTGTTGGCGGCAGTGTTGTTTGGCGATATTGTTCAAGTATCATTAATGTTTGTTCCTGTTTAAGGTTTCATTTTTAATACGTTCTCAATGGTTTCAATGATGACTTCCAGACTTTGTAGCGGCTTGGCCAAAAAGGCATCAAAACCTTTTTGACGACATAAGTTTTTTGTTTGTAGAGCATTATCGGCAGACAGCGCAACAATTGGTATCTGAATATCCTTATCCCGAATGGCCTGTGTACAATCGTAGCCATTCACTTCAGGCATATTTAAATCCATGAAAATGATATCAAATGATAATTTACCAAGTATTTCAAGGGCTTCTCTTGCGCTATTCACACAGGTCAATTCATAAGGGGTATCATCCAATAGCACTTCCATAATCATATGATTGTTGGGGTGGTCATCAACAGATAAGATTCGACACCCCTCTGAAGATAATTTAACCTGATTTGGCATAGATTGTGAGTGAATATGCTGCTGTTTATGAATGTTTTTGGGCAGCTGCACTGTTAAAGTGGTCCCCTCAGACGGGCTGCTCAAAAAAGTGATATCACCGCCATGAACCCTGGCAATTAACCTCGCACTATAGGTACCAAGGCCAGTGCCTTCAGTTTTGCCTTCAGTCACATAACGTTCAAAAAAACTGTCCTGAATACATTCAGGAATCATTCCCATATTGTGAATTTTGATTTCATGCATCTGGTTTTCATATATGCTGATCGTTACTTTTTCATTTTCAGGGGATGCTTCGATTGCATTTTTGATCAGGTTGGAAAATAAATTGGCCAATAAAATTTCTTCTCCAGAAATCCAATGAAGTGTTTCCCATGCCAGGGGGTGATCTCTTAAATAAAAATTTAAGGTAATATTTGATTTAGTGGCCCAAAACATCATTTCTTCATTCAGGCGATGAAACAATCGGGTTAAATCCACCGGTACAGGTTTGAGAATATACGTGCCTTCTTCCATTTTGTATATGTCCAATGAATGCTCAACCATGTGGAGTATTTGTTGACCGCTTTCATTGATCATGTTGACCCAGTCTCTTTGCTGATTATTGATATTTTTCTCATATTGTAATCGTTTGGACAGGCTGATAATGCCATTTAATGGAGATTTTAAGTCATGACGAACCATTCGTTCAACATCGCTGCGAAGGTTTTCAGCGCGTTTTTTTTCTGAAATATCATGCGCAATACCCCAAATACCAGTAGGCTGGCCGGTTTCATGCAATAATAGCCATGCGCGAATGGACACCGGAAAGGTATATCCATCTGCATGAATAAATTCCTTTTCATACTCACAGGTATTATCACCTGAAAAAATATGCCGATCAAATAAGTCCTTTTCTATAAGTTGCCATTTATGCGGTGTCACCTGCCGCAGGTAAATCTGCTTTAAATCCTGCAACGCATAACCCAGCATTTTCTCAAAAGCCGGATTTCCATCCAAAAAGCGCATTTGCATGCCCAAAAAGAAGATGCCATCCTTACTCGAATGATAGAGGCCGCGATAACGTTCTTCACTTTCTTTTAATGCGGTCAATGTCTGGTGAAGTTTTAAGTTTTGAGAATTGACAAGATGTTGCGTATGAGAAAGCTCATCAACTGTGTCTTTGAGAGATTTGGTACGCTTCTGAACCCGATCCTCCAACTCAAGATTAAGGGTTTTTAAGTTTTCTTCTGCTTTTTTGCGTATGGTAATGTCCTCCAATGAACCTTCATAATAGTTCACTTCAAACTTTGAATCATAACAAACTCGCGCAGAAATTGCCCCCCAAATATGACGATCAATTCGTGTTTTCAATCGAACTTCAAAATTTTTGATTCGGTTGTCATGACGAATGATGCGGTCAAATTCTCTAAAATCAGCAGGATAAATAAAAATTTGATCTTGAAAACGATTGATTTCTCGACACAGTTCGTCAGCATTCTGATAATCCAGGATATTTGCCATTGAAGGATTGGCTGTAATAATTTGACCATCAGGAGTGGCTTGAAAAATTCCCTCAACAGTATGATCAAAAATATTTTTGAACTTCTTTTCTGCGCGTGCTTTGAGCTTTCGTTCACGAATGTAGAATTTCAAATTAATACCGCCAAATGTTAATATTCCTGCAATCAGGGGATAGGATACTGCCAGAATAATGCCAAAATATACATAAATAACTGATGTAAATAGAAAAAATAAAACGAACAGGCAGGTCACAAGCAAAACGCGAAAACGTGGATCATGAAACTGATAACATATAAAAGCAACCAATATTAGAAGTAACAAAAGTGAAACACATTCACCAAACATTGATGCAGGTTTCAAGTGTGCTCCATTCAATATGGTGCTCACAGTACTTGCAATAAACTCGGAACCAAACATGGTTCCCACAGGCGTATCGAACCAATCCTGGGATACTGCCAATGTATCGCCCACAATAACAATTTTATCTTTAATCCAATAAGATAACTCCATTTTATCTTCAGGTGCAACATTCGTAAAAGCATGCGCAGTGATGCCTGCAAATTCATGTAAATAACGATAGCCTTCAGGAATAACAGGAAAATCAACATAAAATTCATTAAACTGGTTCAGAGAAATGGTGTGTGGACCAATCTCAATTGTGTGATCATGAATTGTGGGTTGCGTCTTGTAATAATGTGCAAGGATTTGTATTGCAAAAGGCCATCCATCAGTTTCTTGTGATATTTCAGGATAGATTCGAAGCCGACTCAGGGTTGTTACCAGATTACTGGTTGATGTATGATTGATATACCCACTGGAAACATTTTTTCCAATGGTTTCGACAGGATAATGAATCTTATCAAATGTACCGAAATTATCAAATATAGCTTGTGAGGCCAGTATTACATTGGAGTTTTGAACTGCTTTTGCAAGAATAGGGTCATCACCATAAGCACTGTTATACTTAAACAAAAAATCCACAGCAATGAGTTTGGGTTGAAACTGATGAATGTTTTCAATAATTTTTGCGATATCCTGCCGCCGAAGCGGAAACGCATTATACCGATCAAAAAAAATTTTATCAAATGCAATTAAAACAATTTTGTCTTGAGGAAATGTTACTTTTTCGAGGTCGCCATAAGTCATCCGAAAAATATGGCGAATTCCCAGAGTTTGATCTTCAAGAAATGAAAATATTTCATTATATTCTGACACAAGACCTGAAATAAATAAGACAATAATTAGACATAAGTCCCACTTTTTTTTAATAAAATTCATATACACCTTCCACATTGAGTATCCTAAGATCGATCATGATGAATTCATAGGGCTACTTGCTATTTTTGAATATTTTTTATACACTAATTTTTAAATAAAGTCTATTGTGGTATTTAATCAACAATTTTTTTAGATAATCAGGACATTGGAAATGAATTCATTTATCTATAAAACCCATACAGTTCCAGAAGATCTATCAACGGTCATAACCATTGATTCCTCCCAGGAGGTATCACCCAAACATGCAGGTATGAGCATCGAAGGTGTTCAGGCCATATGGGACTCTATTCTGGACATGTATCGAACCGGAATTTATCCGGGAATTTCAATTTGTATGAGGCGTCGTGGTAAAATTGTATTGAAACGTGCCATTGGTCATGCACGCGGAAATGGGCCCGATGATCCCAAAATATGCGAAAAAGTGTTATTGACACCGGATACGCCCATTTGTCAATTTTCAGCCAGTAAAGCTGTGACAGCAATGATCGCTCATTTATTAGTGGAACGTGGGGCAATAAACCTCACCGATCCAATCAGCTACTATATTCCTGGTTTTGGTTTTTATGGCAAAGAGAATACAACTATATATCACATATTATCGCATCATGGGGGTATTCCAACACTTCCAGCCAAAGCCGATCCTGAACTGTTATTCGATCCTGAAGGATTTGTCCGCATGCTTTGTGATAAAAAACCTGATGCGCCAGGTGGCAGACGTATGGCCTACCATGCAATTACTGGTGGTTTTATTATTGGCGAAATTGTTCAGCGCGTGACCGGCATGAACATTCGTAAATTTTTGCGGGAAACCATTCAAAGGCCATTGCGGTTTAAGTATTTTAATTTTGGTATGGATGAAGAAGACATGCCAAAAGTTGCCATGAACTACAGCACTGGTTTTCCGGTGGTATTTCCTCTTTCAGTTGTTGTAAAAAGGGCATTGGGAGCACCCTGGAACGATGTGGTTCGGGTTTCAAACGATCCCAGGTTTTTAAAAACAATAATACCTGCTGGAAATTTGTATGCCAATGCAGATGAAATGTGTCAGTTTTTTGAGTTGATGTTGAGAGAAGGTGTACTCAATGGTGTTCGAATTTTTGAACCCTTGACCATTCGGCGCGCTATTATGGAATCAGATAGCATGAAATTAGATCCGACCATGATGGTTCCCATGCGCTACAGCGCTGGTATGATGCTTGGGGCATCTCCGGTTGGCATGTATGGTCCATATACATCGAAAGCCTTCGGTCATTTGGGATTTATCAATATCTTTTGTTGGGCAGATCCTGAACGTGATTTGTCCTGCGCTCTGCTGACAACTGGAAAATCATTGCTTGGTCCTCATTTAATGCCATTGGCGCGTTTTCTGTCCAATACATCATGGTATTGCCGAGAAGGTGCCGGGGCCAATGAAATGACAGATGCATGGTGTTCTTATGCATTACCCCTTTCAAAAATTTTGCAATCTGTTTTTTTAACCATATAAAGAGAAATGTAGCATGTCATATTCAATACTTGATCAAATCGGTCATACCCCTATGGTAGAGATCAAACATCTCAACCCAAATCCAAATGTCAGAATTTTGGCAAAACTCGAATACATGAATCCAGGCGGATCTGTAAAAGATCGACCTGCCCTGTCTATGATTGAAGCGGGCATTGCTTCAGGTGCGTTAACTTCTGACAAAATTGTAATAGAGGCAACCAGTGGGAATACAGGCATTGGTCTGGCAATGGTTTGTTCGATCAAAAAATATAACCTGTTGCTGGTAATGTCGGAATCCGCCAGTATGGAACGTCGTAAAATATTGTCTGCAAGAGGTGCGGATTTATTACTCACCCCCGGTCATTTAGGAACTGATGGCGCAATCGAAGAGGTCTACAGGCTGGTGCGTGAAAATCCAGGCAAATACTTTATGACCGATCAGTTTAACAATCCACAAAACTGGAAAGCCCACTATGATACAACCGGGCCTGAAATTTGGTCTCAAACCAATGGCGCAGTTTCAATGCTGATTGCCAGCATGGGAACATCCGGAACAGTGATGGGCATTTCCAGATATTTGAAAGAACAAAATTCCAATGTCTCAATCATTGGTGTGGAACCTTTTTTAAATCATAAAATTCAGGGCTTAAAGAATATGAAAGAATCATATCAGCCTGAAATTTATGAGAAAAATCGTCTGGATAAAAAAATCAACATTAATGATGACAGGGCCTTTGAGATGACCCGCCAGTTGGCGTATAAGGAAGGATTGTTTGTTGGGATGAGTTCTGGCGCGACAATGGCCATTGCAATTGAAGAAGCCGAGAAAATGCGTGAAGGCACCATTGTCATGATTTTTCCGGATAGTGGGGAGCGGTATTTAAGTACATCATTGTTTGATGTTCAACAGACCCAAAAAATATGCTTTTATAATACTTCAAGCCAATCAAAACAGGCGTTTACCCCCATTGTATCTGGCAAGGTCGGCATGTATTGCTGTGGTCCGACTGCCAACGAACGTGTCTCCATTTCTGAATGTCGTCGATTTGTATTTTATGATCTTTTACGACGCTACCTTGAGTTTAATGAATATGATGTCAAGCAAATCATGAATATTACAGACCTTGATGATAAAACGATCAATGGTGCATTGGCCGAAAACAAAACCTTGGAAGCATTTACACAAAAGCATATTGATGAATTCATGCAAGATATGAAAACACTTGGAATAAAACCTGCTTCTTCTTATCCACGTGCAAGCAAGGATATTCGAGATATGATTGAATGGGCTGAAAAATTACAGGATAAAGGCTATGCTTATGAAAAGTTAAAATCATTATATTTTGATATATCAAAATTCGCTGATTATGGTCAGTATTCTGGAATTGACTGGAGCAATATTCGGACCGGGGCAACAGTAAATGATGATAATTACGAAAAAGACAATCCCAGAGATTTTACACTGTTCAAGCGATGTCGTTTATCTGAACTTAAACAAGGACATTATTACAAAACCCGATGGGGAAATGTTCGTCCGGGATGGCACATGGAGTGCGCTGTTTTGGCCAATAAATATCTGGGATCTCATTTTGATATCTATGCTGGAAGCACCCATCTCATATTTCCACACCAAGAAAATATCATTGCTATGTCACAGGCTGTGACTGAAAAAAAACCTGCACGTTATTGGCTGAACTGTGCGGCCATATCTTTTTCTTCAAAAGAATCTCAAGCTTCTGGTCATCGAATATGTTTGCAGCATTTATTAGATCAGGGATACACAGGTAGAGAAATTCGATTCTGGTTATTGTCACGTCATTATCGTAAACCGGTTAAATACAAAGAAAGTGATATTGTCCACGCCAAAAACGCACTCAATCGAATTGATAATTGCTTGTTCGCCCTTAACAAAATAGCAGCGCATATACAATCCAAGAGCGATATTAATAAATTTGTTGCGCAGGTTTCACAGGACTTTATTTGTGCAATGGATGATGATCTCAATGTACCCTCAGCATTGGTTGTTTTATTTAAGGCCATTCGACAGATACATTCGAGAATAGGCGACAACGAAATTGATCAGAATGATGCCCATAAAATACGTGCAATGTTTGAACATTTTGATACAATTTTAAGGATTTTACCCCAAAAAATACCTCTTGAGAATTCCAACGTGACACAGTTGATACAAGAACGAGAAAAATGTCGGCAGTCTGGAGATTTTCAGAAAGCGGATCAGATCAGAGCGCAATTAATATCAATGGGGGTTCAGGTGCGGGATATGCCGGTTTGAATGTGTTTGATGAAATTGGGTATTTTTAACCCATTGCTTGCTTGAAAAAAAAGAATCAACGAATAATAAACATTGTCTTTTATCATTATATACATTATTATTATCAACATTGTGTATTTTTCTACAATAAGACAAGTATTGACAACTCGGTGTTTTAATCAGACGAATCAAGGTTCAGACAATAAAAAAAAATGAATCATTGATTACTGCTCCAACTGATAAATACGCCAGTTGTATTTTTTGGATAAAAATAGATTTTTTTTCATATTAACATCAGGAACGTTCTGAAAATAATATAGATAATCATTTTTTTGTGGATTTTATTTTCAGCGTATTCCTTAAAGAAGGAAAGAGCAATGTCAGAAGAAAATAAGAAAAGTAAAACACAGGATATGGATGATGGAGCTTCTCAGGAAGAAGCAACTGAAGATGTTTCCAAAGAAACAATCGACAGATTAATCCGAAACCATGTTTATGGGTCAATGACTGCCGGTTTAATCCCTTTACCTATGGTTGACCTTATTGCTGTCACAGGCATACAACTCAATATGGTCAGAAAGATGGCTAAACTTTATAGAATTCCATTTTCCAGAGAAAGAACCAAAAACATTATCTTTGCATTGGTGGGGGGAACTGTTCCGGCAGTCACATCATTCCCGGTTGCCAGTGCTGTGAAAGCCATTCCCCTCATCGGATTCAGTCTGGGCGCTGTCAGTATGCCAGTCATATCGGGTGCATCAACCTATGCAGTGGGAAAAGTTTTTTATCGCCATTTTGCATCTGGCGGAACATTTCTTACTTTTGATGCTGAAAAAGCAAAAGCCTCTTACGCAGATATGTTACAACAAGGAACAAAAGTATCTCAATCCCTTCAACCCCAGCCTGCATAATTATTCTGTTAACATAACCCTTGTGCAAGCATCTGCATTTTAAAAAGGTTCGGGAAAAGATTCTCGAGCCTTTTTTTGAATATTTAAACTAGCGCATTTCATACCAAATTCATGTCAGATGCCCAAAAGGAGTTTTCAAAATTTATCGACCAATTTTCATTTCAAGCACCTGAAATACCAGTTATTTCAAACGTAACCGGTCTGCCCTATGCCAATACTCAAATAAGTGAATTACTATGCATGCAAATCATAACTCCTGTGAGATGGCTGGATTCCATTGAGTATTTATTGCAGCAATTTGTAATTACCTTCAAAGAAGTCGGACCTGTAAAAGTACTGACAAATTTGATTAAAAGAATTAAGAAAGAAATGCCAGCGATAAAAAAAGAAGGAAACACAATCAGTCAAGACAACAGCAAATCTAAAAAATGACACTCAAACAATCGGGCGCATTCCCAAAAAGTCGGCATCGAACCTATAGTCGAGAACAAATGTAGGGGCGAACCTTATGTTCGCCCTCCTGTCAACAATCGTTTGCGAACCTATGACCGATGTTAACGTTTCTAATTTATTCTCGAACATAGGTTTGATAAAGTTTTTTGTAAAAGTTGCTTCTATTTATATAGACACACAAATTTTCAATTTCTTACACTTTTTTATAAGAAAAATGAAAAAATGTATATGATCGCCCTCCGGATTTATAAGGATGCACTATGGAAATTATCGATAATTATAAAACTCCGCTAAAAAAGCTTTGTAAACGATTTTTAAAAAGCAGAAATGAGTGGAAAATAAAATGCCATGCAGCAAAAAATGAGATTAAACGTCTCTCGAATTTGAATCGGTACTTTAAAAATGGGCGCATTTCAAAAAAGGGGGCATTTTTAAATTTTTTTTAATTTTAGTGTAAGAAAATCAATTTTTTCGTGTCTATATTGTGCCTGAACGAAAAATATAAAAATCAAAAAATTTTTTCGTATTTTACCTAACGACCGTTCGGTAGCTTTGATAATGAATATGCTTCAGTTTATAAATATCCATCAATATCCATTTTTCCCAGGTCTTCCAAATTTTATTTAAACAAATAACATATTTTTTGTTACACCAATCCTGTGTTTTCATTTCTTCTACCTATTATTTTGTTTACGACAAG
>Ga0272440_1003000_pt1 | contig 12824 bp, 9 predicted proteins | sample SSMMMBAug17_FD_192440 | JGI IMG/M metagenome (GOLD analysis project Ga0272440, IMG submission 192440) | Marine sediment archaeal communities from Little Sippewissett salt marsh, Falmouth, MA, United States - SSM-MMB-Aug17 | ecosystem: Environmental > Aquatic > Marine > Wetlands > Sediment ...
CAACTGGCTAGTACCAAAAAATTCCTTTACAACAGCAGAAACCGGTTTGGAATTAATTAAATCATGCGGCATGAGGGCATCAATTTCCTGAAGACTCATCCGCTCTTTAATCGCCCGTTCCATCCGGACCAACCCGATTCTATACTGGTTTTCTAGCAATTCCCCCACAGCACGAACGCGTCGATTGCCCAAGTGATCGACATCATCCACAACGCCTTGAGTATCTTTCAGTTGAACTAATGTTCTCGCAGTCAATAAGATATCTTCTCGACGTAATGTATTGACATGCTTGGGCGTATTCAGGTTTAGGCGCAAGTTTAGTTTCAAGCGTCCGACACCCGAAAGATCATAATGGGATGGTTTAAAGAAAAGTTGATCCACAAAGTCCTGAGCAACTTCTGATGTCACCGGATTGCCTGGTCGTAGTTTTTTATAAATCTCAATCAAGGCTTCATGCTTATCATCTACTTTATCCAGCAATAACGTTTTTCGAATGGAATCACTTGTCGTGACGTGATCAATCAATAAAATATCAAAATCTTCAATTTTTGCCTTAACTAAGTTTTTGATCAGATCTTCATTAACCACCTCATTGGGTTTTGCAATCACCGCACCTGTTTTTGGATGCTTGATAATTCGTGCGATAATTTTTTCCATCACATCTTCAACAGTTGTGGGAATTGCTTTTGATCCACTGCGTTTGAGTTGCTTGATTGCGCGTTGAGATATTAACCGTCCTTTTTTCACAAGAACTTCTCCTGATTCAGGATCAAGAATATCTTGAGCTGCTCGCTGCCCTTTGAGAGTATGTTCATCAAATGTTTTATAAATAACACCTTGCGGTTTTTCAGAATCCAATAAATTATGAATGATAATCGTTTCAGTTTGGTAAAAAAAGTTTAAAATATCTTCAGATGTATACCCCAATGATTTGAACAAAAGCGTCACCGGAAACTTTCTTCTTCGGTCAATTCTAATATTAACAATATCTTTGGCATCAACTTCCATTTCGATCCAGGATCCCCGGACCGGAATAATTTTTGCTGAATACAAAATTTTACCACTGGAGTGGGTTTTTCCTTTGTCATGATCAAAGAATGCACCGGATGATCTGTGTAACTGGCTGACAACGACCCTTTCCGTGCCATTGATCACAAATGTACCCCGCTCTGTCATGAGAGGGATAGTACCAAAGTATATTTCCTGTTCTTTTATGTCACGAATTTTTGTGGTTTCAGCATCCTTATCTGTTTCGTAAACAACCAGTCGAACAGTAATGCGAACAGGAACTTCATATGTCATTCCGCGATGAATGCATTCTTCAACGGTGTGTTTTAACTCGCCAAAACGATATGAAACAAACTCCAAAGATGCAGTTCCGCTAAAATCCTTGATTGGAAATACAGAGCGAAAAACTGCCTGAAGCCCAACATCCTTACGTTTGTCGGGATGTATATCCTGTTGAAGAAAACGTGAATATGACTCACGCTGCATTCTAATTAAATTCGGAATTTCAATTATTTTATGAATTTTTCCAAAATTTTTTCGAATACGTTTGATTGTATGGTGGGAGTTCCTCATAATCACTCCAATATAAAAGGGTGTTGAAGGAAGCTTGATGAGATAACGTATTATACCTGCCCATATGGAATTGAACCGGTTGATTGATTCAAATCAATCAAATCAATCAACCAGAAATCCAAACAGGATTTTTATTTGACTTCGACTTGAGCTCCTGCACCTTCGAGTTGTTCTTTAATTTTTTCAGCTTCATCTTTGGGAACAGCTTCTTTAACGGGTCTTGGTGAATCATCAACCAGGGCCTTGGCTTCTTTGAGTCCAAGTCCGGTAATTGCTCTAACTTCCTTAATGACCTGAATCTTCTTGTCTCCAGGTGTGATAAGTACAACATCAAATTCAGTTTTTTCTTCTTCAGCAGGTGCGCCGGCATCAGCACCTGGAGCAGCGCCCATCATGGCGACCGGAGCCGCAGCAGTTACACCGAATTTTTCTTCCATTTCTTTGATCATTTCAGACAGTTCTAGCACTGTCATATTTGAAATAAATTCAATGACGTCGTCTTTGGTAATATCAGCCATTATTTTTCTCTCCTTCAGAAATTTTTTGTATTCATATCAACGATCAATATAATCATTGCTCGTTTGAAAAATATGTATTTGCCTGGTCCTGAATAATTAGTGATCAGGCACCATCATCTTCACCTTCTTTTTTGTCTTTAATTCCCTGTAACACATTGACAAAGCCGGCAGGCACAGCCGCGAGTGTACGAACGAAATTGCTGGGAACTGCATTCATGCATGAAAGCAGTTTTGACAACAATTCTTCCTTAGACGGCAGCTTTGAAAGCGCTTTTAAATCATCAACGCTCAAAATTTTGGCATTCATAACCCCGGCTTTAATTTCTAGCTTGGGGTTATTATCTGCGAATTTACTCAAAATTTTGGCGGGTGCAACAGGATCCTCGTAACTGATTGCCACTGCACTTGGGCCGCGAAAGAATTCATTCATTTCGGCAACCCCTGTGCCTTCAGAGGCTCTCTTTAACAAGGTATTTTTGACAACCTGATATTCAATAGAAGATTCTCTCAATTGCCGTCGCAAATCTGTCAATTCCAATACACTCAGACTTTTTGCGTCTGTTGCGATCACAATTGCGGCATCAAGAAACCTTTTATGAATATTGCCTACAATACGCTGTTTTTCTTCACGATTCAAATCCTCAATCTCCTTCCTTCCGCTGTCAGACCGTAATCCTGATCATGTTACAGGAAAGGTACGAATACAAAATTTCTGCATTCTTCCTTTAATTAATGTCTCGGTAGGCTGCTGATTCATCATCAACAATTAACACTGCTGACCTACGGTCTTTGACAGGAAAAATTTATTTGGAAATATTTTTAACAAAGGCAGGGTCGACCTTAATCCCCGGTCCCATTGTAGAAGACACGGAGATGGATTTTAAATAAGTTCCTTTGCTCGATGTTGGTTTTAAGCGTAAAATGGTGTCAAAAAAGGCGTGAAAATTTTCTCTCAGCTTTTTAACGCCAAATGAGGTTTTACCCATTGTTGCATGAACAATACCAGCGCGCTCAACCCGAAAATCAATTTTTCCAGCCTTCAACTCATCCACTGCTTTTTTTATATCAAATGTGACTGTACCTGTTTTGGCATTAGGCATCATTCCTCTTGGGCCGAGAATGCGGCCAAGTTTACCAACAGTTCCCATCATATCGGGAGTGGCGATAGCCTTATCAAAGTCAAGCCATCCCCCTTTGATTTTTTCAGCGATTTCATCATTGCCAACAAAATCAGCCCCGGCTTCACGCGCTTCCATTTCTTTTTCACCTTTGGCAAACACAAGAACTTTTATTTCTTTACCAGTACCGTTTGGCAAAACGCAAGTTCCACGAACCATCTGGTCTGCATGCCTAGGATCGACTCCCAATCGAACAGCAACATCGATGCTTTCATCAAAAGATGCAATTTTTTTATCAACAGCTAGTTGAAGTGCATCTTCCAGCTCGTAAACTGCCATTCGATCAATCGCTTTTCTCGCTTCACGTATTTTTTTTCCCCGTCTTGGCATGAATGCTCCTTTTACGCGATACTCAATTTTTTGTATATGATACAGTTAAGTATAAAATACTGAATCATTTTACAATCATGATAAATAACTTGCCCATTTACTACCAATAAAAAAACGCATTCGAATTTATTTGTAGTAAATGGGCATTTTATTTGTTCAACACTTCCTGGAGTTTAAACTCCTGAAAGTACACATTTTCATTAAATGTGCTGATTTAGTTGATTTGCGTGATATATCTCTCATGACTTACACTTGACATTTATGTATACATGTGCAAGCAAAAAGTTATGGGCTAGGAATATATCACTTTTTAACTTCTATCCCCATGCTTCGCGCTGTTCCCATTATAATTTTGCATGCTTGTTCAAGGTCATTTGCATTTAAATCCTGCATTTTTATCTTAGCAATTTCTTCAACTTGGGCCATTGAGACCGTTGCAACTTTCATTCGCTTAGGATCACTCGCACCTTTTGCAATTTTTGCCGATTTTTTTAATAAAACAGACGCAGGGGGGGTTTTTGTGATAAATGTAAAACTTCGATCCTCAAAAACAGTAATTACAACCGGAATGATCATTCCTTCCTGATCTGATGTTTTGGCATTAAAGCTTTTACAAAAATCCATAATATTAACACCGTGTTGCCCCAAAGCCGGACCAATCGGAGGAGATGGATTTGCCTTACCCGCTTCGACCTGTAATTTGATTTGTGCCAATACCTTTTTCGCCATTATGCACTCCAAAAAATTCAACAATGTCTTTTAGGCAATGCTGAATATTAATTCATATAGTAAAAACTATATTACTGATAAAATTCTATCTATAATTTATCTACTATAGCTTTGTCACCTGAACAAATTCCAATTCTACTGGTGTAGAACGACCAAAGATGCTTACCAGCACCTTAATTTTTCCTTTTTCAGGATTGACTTCCTCAACTGTACCCTGAAAGTTCGTAAACGGACCATCAATAACACGGACGTCATCGCCTTCCTCAAAAGAAAATTTGGGCTGGGGTTTGTTTTTACCATCTTCCAACAGGGCAAGAATTCGTTCAGCTTCTTTGTCCATCATTGGAACCGGTTTATCTTTTCCCCCTAGAAATCCGGTAACTTTTGCTGTATTTTTTACTAAATGCCACGTGCCTTCGTTCAGATCCATTTGAACTAGAATATATCCCGGGTAATATTTTCGTGAAGATGTTTTTCGCTTTCCCTTCACAAGTTCGACCACTTGTTCAGTGGGCACAACAATTTCACCAAATTTTTCTGGTTCTTGATATGATTCTATTCTTTCTTCAAGACTTTGTTTAACTTTGTTTTCAAAGCCTGAGTAGACATGAACAATGTACCACTTAAGCGCCACGTTTCTTCCTTTTTTCTATTTTTCTCAGGGTATTAAACGATTTCGGCATATAGTACGCTTTATTGGGTTCAAATTGCCGAAAAAAGTGAATCCTGCATTTAAACTATGAAGCATTCATAAAAAAATGCAATCATCATAATACAATTCAGCTTGAATCTGTTTGTAACAGATAAGTTGAACGGTAATCATTTATGCCAGCAAAATTTGAAGCTGCTGAGAATATTGATTACGCTCCAAAAGTCAATAAGACTTTGATAACTATGATTGATTGCAATTTTCTTAATTTGACAATATAAAGAATTAATAAATTAATCGAACCAAACCCGATAATCCGGCATCAACAATACCAAAATATATTGCAAAAATGAAAACAAGGATAATTACGACTGATGTTGAACCCATCGCTTGCTTTCTAGAGGGCCAAGTTACTTTTTTCAATTCAATTTTGACTTCTCGTAAAAATTGAATTGAATCATCAACAAATTTTGGTTTTTTTAGTTGTGGCGACTGAAATCGTTTCGCCACTGCACCTGGCTCTTTATTCGAGGGTCTGAAAGTAGCTGTCGATGGCAAATGGCTGTCCTTGCTCGATTCTGCAGCCAATACATCCCGCTGATCTTCAGAAGTAATTTTCTTTTTCTTCTTTTTGATTGTTTTTTTTCTTTGTAACCGACCCATTTAACACCATCTTGTGTCTCGACAGCGATCAAATTTTTTGGTTACTGTCCAAAAAATTTTATGTTGTCAAGTGATAATAAAAATTGGCAGGCCAGGAGGGACTCGAACCCCCAGCATCCGGATTTGGAGTCCGGCGCTCTACCATTAGAGCTACTGGCCTGTAATTATCACTTAATTACGATTGTATGAAACGTTCAAAATTAAGTGAAGTCAAAATAAACGTCTATGTTTGTTAACATCATAAAACTGTATACCCCAGCCATTAAAATGAATACAAGTTATTTTGTTTCACGATGCTTGGTATGTTTTCGACAAAAACGACAATACTTGCTAAATTCTAATTTATCTGGTTTTGTTCGTTTATTCTTGGTTGTTGTGTAGTTTCTTTGCTTGCACTCTGTACACGCAAGCGTAACGATAATTCTCACAGCCTGTCCTTCTATGTGTTACGTATAATTGAACGAAAATAAGTCAATCATCAATTTATTTCTCACATGAAATTTCTGTGCCAACTTCATTAGGCAAAATGGAAATGCCAAATATTAATAGATTTCCCAAGAAATATCTGTCAGAAATATCCTCAAAATATAATAGTTATAAAAAATTCAGTTTTTTTGATCAAAAAAACCAAAAATTTGAAACCATTATTATATATGTATATATTCATGCGAAAGCAAAAAAAATTTACGCAATTATTTCACTGACAACACCAGCACCAACCGTTCTACCGCCCTCACGAATAGCAAATCGCAGTTCTTTTTCCATGGCGATCGGTGTAATCAATTCAGCTGAAATTGAAACATTATCTCCGGGCATGACCATTTCGACATTTTCCGGAAGTGTCACGACTCCGGTGACATCTGTTGTCCGAAAATAGAATTGTGGACGATAACCTTTAAAAAATGGCGTGTGTCGGCCACCTTCCTCTTTGCTCAGTACATAAACTTCAGCCTTGAATTTGGTGTGCGGCGTAATTGTTTTGGGATGAGCCAAAACTTGACCGCGTTCAACTTCCTCACGCTTGGTACCGCGAAGCAAGACGCCGATATTATCACCTGCACGTCCTTCATCCAAAATTTTTCGGAACATTTCAACGCCAGTACACACTGTCTTCATGGTTTCTTTCATGCCAACAATTTCAATTTCCTCTCCCATGCGAACAATTCCGCGCTCCACTCTACCGGTGACAACTGTGCCACGTCCTGAAATACTAAAAACATCCTCAATGGGCATTAAAAATGATTTATCGAGATCTCGTACCGGCTCAGGTATGTATGAATCAATGGCGTCCATCAATTCAAAAATACACTTGGCATCTTCACTGTTTGAATCTTCACTTTCAAGAGCCTTTAACGCACTTCCATGAATTATAGGTGTATCATCACCTGGAAAATCATATTTATCAAGCAGTTCCCTTAATTCAAGCTCAACAAGCTCAATTAATTCATCATCATCAACCATATCGCATTTATTCAAAAAAACAACAATTTTGGGAACACCAACCTGACGGGCCAGAAGAATGTGCTCACGCGTTTGTGGCATGGGACCATCATCAGCTCCAACAACGAGGATTGCGCCATCCATTTGCGCCGCGCCAGTAATCATATTTTTAATATAATCCGCATGCCCCGGACAATCTACATGGGCATAATGTCTGTTATCTGTCTGATATTCAACATGAGCTGTAGCAATGGTAATGCCTCGGGCTTTTTCCTCCGGTGCTTTATCAATTTGATCGAATGGCACGAAGTTTGCCATTCCTCGCATCCCCATATGTTTTGTAATTGCAGCCGTTAATGTCGTTTTTCCATGATCTATGTGTCCAATGGTTCCAACATTAACATGAGGTTTACTTCGTTCAAACTTTTCTTTTGCCATAGTCAACAATTCCCTTCACTTCGCGAGACAATTATAAAAAACATTTGATTAGTTTTCTAAATATAGAAATAAATGTCTTACTCATGCCTCGATTGCCCAGCCTAATTCATTCAATTGCTTTGCTTGGAAAAACTATTTTGCCGGTTTTATGGGATCAAATTTGGAGCCCACGACCGGATTTGAACCGGTGAACCTCTTCCTTACCAAGGAAGCGCTCTACCTGCTGAGCTACGTGGGCACAGAAATACCCATTCGATTGCTTCCTTTTTTTTGAAATAACCGAACAGGAGCCATTGTCAAGTATTAACTGCAATAATTGGAGCGGGAGACGAGGTTCGAACTCGCGACAGTCAGCTTGGAAGGCTGATGCTCTACCAACTGAGCTACTCCCGCTAATTTTTAGATGGTGGGGGGAGGATTCGAACCTCCGAAGGCGATCGCCGACAGATTTACAGTCTGTTCCCTTTGGCCACTCGGGAACCCCACCATAAAAAAAGAGCCAGCGGAGGGACTCGAACCCCCGACTAACTGATTACAAATCAGCCGCTCTACCAACTGAGCTACGCTGGCAAAAAAATGGAAATAGGCGCTAAATGAAAATTAGACTTATAGGTTATTTAACTTTTCATAGCAAGTTTAATTAAATGCGATTAGAGGTGATTATATAGAATAATTGAGTTTTTTGTATGATTTTCTCTTAATTTCTTTAAATTGAATTTATATATATTTTTTTAAATCAATCCAAAAAATTCACGTTCCACGCTCTGCGTGGGAGCGAGAGCTTTTAATCACTTCGATTTTATGGCTTCTTTAAACAGCGTAAAGGCATTTTCCATCTCCTGGATTAATTGTGAGATATTCTTGTAGCCATCCTTTTTCACAGATGTTTCAATCAATTGTGCCAGTTCTTTTATCTGGCAAGCTTCAATCAGCGATGCAGCCCCTTTGATAGAATGTGCAAGCATACTTAGCTGAGAAAAATCCTTTTTGAGCCAGGATTCTTTTAAATTTTTGAATCGTTGATTAAAATCGTCTTTAAATGAAGCAACCAGGTCTTCGCACAATTGTTCATCATGATCCATACGCTCGAGCAAAACATCACGGCCGTAAACTGCACAGTTTTTATGCCCTTCCAATATCAATTCAGTATGAGGTGATCCATTTTTTTGCTCGATATCGCCCAGATGTTTATTGATAATGGCTTCAAGATCATTAGATCCAAATGGTTTGGCTAAATAGTCATTCATTCCAATTTGTAAACACTTTTCGCGGTCGGTTTTCATGGCGTTGGCCGTCAGTGCCACAATTACTGAATCATGTTTAACAATTGGTGTTTTTGGGTCACGAATGCATTTGGTCGCTTCATAGCCATTCAGTTTGGGCATCTGAATGTCCATGAAAATCAAGTCATAGGATTTCTTTTTCATGATTTCAATGGCTTCCTCACCATTGTTTGCTGTATCTGCATTAAATCCAAATTTGTTTAACATTCCAATAATGACTTTCTGATTGACCATATGGTCCTCAACCACTAAAAACCGTATATTTCGTTTTCTGTTTTCCGCCAGGCTATGGCGGGTAATAATTGACTTTTTTTTCGGAAATTCTTTGTTCTTGCCAAAAACTTCTTGAATACACTCATTAAGTATCGTTTGCTTGACCGGTTTGTTCAGGTAGGCATCAAAGCCAATTTTTTTCATGCGCGCCGCATCTCCTCTCAGTCCTGCTGAGGTAATTAAAACCATTTTCAGATTATTGAGTGTGTCTGTTCCTTTTATTTTTTTTCCAAGGGTTTCACCGTCCATGAGTGGCATTTGCATATCAATAATTGCCAAATGATATGGATTTTTGTCGGCTACACCTTGCATTAACATTTCATATGCCATTTTGCCATCATAAGCTTCATCCATTTGGAACCCCATGTTTTTCAACTGCAAGCGGATGACCAGTCTATTGGTTTTATTATCATCAACAATCAATACCCGTGATTCCTTTGACAGTACTTTTTTAGACGGTGGCAAGGCATTAGACGAGTGTTGTTTTTTGAAGACCACTGTAAACCAAAATGTTGATCCTGCCCCTTCTTCACTCTCCACACCAATTTTACCATTCATCATCTCAACCAGTCGTTTAGAAATGACCAACCCCAGCCCTGTACCGCCATACTTACGTGTCATTGAACCATCAATTTGCGAAAACGATTGAAATAAAAGACCCATTCGATCTTTGGGAATACCAATACCCGTGTCAGAGACCTCAAAGCGAATTCGAGCAAATGAGCTCATATCTTTATCCAATGATGCCTGAATGACCACTTCACCTTTTTCTGTAAATTTAATGGCATTGCCTGTCAAATTGGTCAACACCTGTCGTAGTCGTCCAGGATCACCGATCAGCAACGATGGAACCTCCGGATGAATCAAACAATTCATTTCCAGACCTTTCATATGTGCACGATGACTGACAATATCTGTTGTATCTTCAACAGTGACTCGTAAATCAAATTCAATTTCTTCAAGGTCCAGTTTTCGAGCTTCAATTTTGGAAAAATCCAGAATATCATTGATTACCGACAGAAGCGAATCGCCGGATGTTTTAATCATTTCAACATATTCGGCAGCTTCTCGGTCAAGATCCAGATCTAAAAGCAACTCAGTCATCCCAACCATCCCATTGATTGGGGTTCTGATCTCATGGCTCATGTTGGCAAGGAACTCACTTTTGGCCTCATTGGCGGTCTCTGCTTTTTTGGCCATATGGTTGGCAAACTTTAAGGCGTCTTCAAGCTCCTGATTAAGAAATTCAAGTTCGCGTCGCGCATTTTCATGTTCCTGTTCAATGTTAAAGCGGATAATGGCACTTCCAAATATCGAGGCTGTACTTTGAAGAATGGTGACTTCAGAGTCCATCCACTGGTGCTGTACATGCAGACTGTCTAGACCAATCAAGCCCCATATTTCGCCTTTAACAAAAATTGGAACCATCAATATAGATACAATTCCAGATGATTCTAAAAAATGCCGTTCTTCGTCCTGAAAATCATTAATTTGCCCAAAAATTGCCTGAGCATCAGACAAGAGCCGCTTCCACTTGGGGAGTTTTTGAAATGAAATTTGCTGCGACACTCTTTTAATCCGGGATGCGGCCTGCTGTCCGCGTATCCAGAATACATATAAGTCGGCATTATCCAGTTCTTGATCATTGATTTTGTAAATATAGGCTCGCTCAATACTGGATGAAATGCCGATTGTCGCAATAGATTGCTCCAGTGCTTTTTTAGAATCTGTAGCTTCAAGCAATATTTTAGAAATTCGCTGGGCACCTAATAGGATACGATCTCTACGTTTCAGGATCGTTTCTGATTCTCGTAGTTCTTGAATAATGCATTCATTTTTATTAGTCGCCTGTTCGAGAAATTTTTTGCTTCTGTGAAGTTCAACAAAAACATTAACTTTATTTCGGATAATATTTGGATCCAAGGGTTTGAACAGGTAATCGACCGCTCCGGAATCATATCCTTTAAAAACATGTTGCTGATCTTTATTAATTGCTGTAACAAAAATAATGGGTATCAGACGGGTACGCTCAAGACTTCTCATTAATTCAGCAACTTCAAACCCACTCATATTGGGCATTTGAACATCCAACAAAACCAATGCAAAATCATGCTCCAACATTAAACTCAAGGCCTGATTTCCTGAGGATGCTTTGAATATCTTTACTGGTAAATCTTCCAGAATCCCTTCAAGAGATATCAGGTTTTCAATTCGGTCGTCCACCAGCAAAATATCTGCATTTTGAATAGACTCGCTTTGATGCATATTCTTCCTTCAGGTTATTCAATCACTGCATATTTCGATTTTACTCATTTATTTGCATATAACTTGTGAATCCGATCCATTTTTAGCAAATAAAAATTTATAATTCATTGAATTTGATCGAATTGATTTACAATCTAACAATAATTCATCTATTCTAAATATAAATAATTCGTATGTCAAACGAGAAATCGAACAACAAAAGAATCCGTTGTCAGGCATTATTAATTATAATGAATATATGGAAAACAGAATTATTGAGGAACTTATTTTCGAGTTTTCCTAAGATTTATTCTCGATTGTTGATAATAAAAACTTGACCTATGCAAATAAAATTGAGATACAATCAGTGCTAAAATTTTTTTTATATCTTATATCTCATAACGAAGTGTATTAGTTAAAGGATCCTGAAATGTCACAGAACTTCATAAACGCTGAATATAAGGACTCCAACAATAAACATTCCGAAAATCAAACAGCCTCTCGTAACAGCCACACTTTATTCGGAAATATAATGAAAGAATCATTGATCCCGGTGAATCTTGAGGTTGAATCCAGCTATGTAGTGGGTAAAGGCCCGCCAGTATTGGATTTGCTCATTATTCGGCGCGCAGCTAAACAATGGTCAAGGAAGCAATTACAGTATTTACCGGATGGTATCCGACAATCAACATGTAAACATGTTATATTGGAACTGAAATACACAGAGTCCATAAACCAGGTTGCAATTTTTCAAACGATAGGGTATTTAGGCAGCTATGTAACTTTAAAATCTTTAAAAATTAAAAATGTTTGCGCTTTTATTGTCAGTTCAAAAACTCCTCAAAATAAAGTTTTAAATCAGATGGAATTTGAACAAACAGAAATTAAAGGTGTTTATAGATTTAAAGCCAACATTTTAGCTCCCATACAATTAATATCTCTAAATGATTTATCAAATGAGTCCTATAATTTGTGGATTAAACTATTTGCCAGTAAAGCATCCCAGCGGTTATCTGTATTAGGGAAAATATTGTCACTTAATTTAAAAAAAATGAACACAGGATTGTTACGAACCTTTTTAAAAGTAATCAATTTATGGACAAATATAGGAGAAGAATTAACCATGAAAAGAAGAATGACCCAGGTTGTTTTAGACGGAACGAACGACCTTAATGAAGAGGATTTAGCCTTATTCATGACCTTATTTCAGATTAAGCCTGAAGATCTTATTAAACACGTCAATCCTGAAGATGTCGTTAAACAGTTTAAACCTGAAGATGTCGTTAAACAGTTTAATATTGAAGATCGCTTAAAAGGTCTTGATCTTGATGCCATTGAAGCATATCTGTCAAAGACAAAAAAACAAATGAACATCAAATAATATGCCAAATGCTGATTTTCAAGCATTCTAAAGGCAATCATTATTCTTCATGAGGACCAACCTGTCAAAAAATACATACCGGATTACCGGATATCCGGAACATTTCACTTTTCATCA
>Ga0272440_1003001_pt1 | contig 12822 bp, 10 predicted proteins | sample SSMMMBAug17_FD_192440 | JGI IMG/M metagenome (GOLD analysis project Ga0272440, IMG submission 192440) | Marine sediment archaeal communities from Little Sippewissett salt marsh, Falmouth, MA, United States - SSM-MMB-Aug17 | ecosystem: Environmental > Aquatic > Marine > Wetlands > Sediment ...
GTTTAAATAATTTTCATTTGATTGAAATTTTGATTTAATATTATTTTTTTTTTCCATATCTTTATCCTTAATACTTTCATTACTTTTCAATTCAATTTGATTTTTATTGTTTTGATCACTACTTTTAAATTTATCTACAGCATCTTTACAATACATAGTTATAACTGGGTTATATGTTTTTATGATATTTATACTTTGATTATTCTGTTTACTCAATCCTAATAAACTTACAAAAGATTCTAATTTACTTAATTTATATATATCATTATTGTAAATTAACTTTTTTAATGATGATGATTTAAACATAAATAAACTTAATAATCCTATATGATTACCAAAAACTAGTAAATATCTTCGGATATGATTAAAAGTATTTTCTTCATACTTTTTTGTAAAAACATTTACCAAATCAAATAATTCTGTATCAAGCCAGGCTCCTGATAGAACAGCATCAAAATTAGAGTTTTCAACTTTTTCAAGCAAATCTATTGATATAGAAAAAAAGGATTCATCAATATAACAGTTGTTCAGAGCAATATATAGATATTTTCCTGTTATTTTATTAAAAGTTTTAATGATTGAATTAATAAGGTAATTATTATCACAAGAGGAATCTAAGATTATTTCTAATAATTCAATATTTTTATAGCGAGAGCTTGATATTGATTGAGTAAAAATATTATTATTTTTTTGATTAATCTCATCATTTATTATTTGTATAATTGATAACAAAGGTTCTTTAAAATTTTGATTATTATAAAGTTTTGTATTCTGAATACGTTTATTATAAATAACATCAAGTTCATTTTTTAAAAATTCAGTTTCTTCATTTTCTTTTCTTGTTAAATGTTTATCTTCAGGAACAGGATGTAATGATGTATTATAAATGATATGATTACATATATGATCAAGAGCGTTATCATTGCCTTGCTTTAGTTCATTTAAACTTTTTAATTTTATATTACATTGGCTATTTTTTAAAATGCCAATTGATTTAAAGTTATAATTAAGTCTAAAAAAAATATAATATGCAGCACGATAAATATTTTTTAAATCCAATATATTAAAATTTTTGGTTTTATTTATAGTATGATCTATTTTTTTGTTGCAATCTGACACAGTTTCAATCATGTCAAGGCCAGCATTAACAGCAGTATAAATATTATTACGAATACTGCAACTTGAAACGCCTCTTATAATAGATTCAAATCCTGTAGTTCCACTGTTTGTTATGACTGCAACAGTATTTTTTAAAATAGAGTATGATGTAATATAGTCATAAGGCATTACGACTCTAACATTTTCAGGGATATCTCTATTAATACAAAACATTTCACGTAAAAATGGTGAATCTTTATGGGTTTCACCAACAATATTTGGATGATGTCTTATTACAAAATATTCATTTCTTTTTTCAAATATTTTAATCAAGCTTCTTATTGCATCTCTTTGATTATTAAAAGTACTCCTAATGTCTTTATTTTGCATCTCCATTTCCCAATCTCCACTTGATAAAAATGTAACAATTTGTTTTTCTTTAGGAATTCTTAGATACTTATTAATATCAATGTCATCAAATTTTAATAAATAATAAGGAGAAAAATTGATATTTTTTCCTTTTTCACGTTCATATAAATGTTTTTTTAATCTATTGCATTCATTTAATGTCAATGGAATGTCTTTCCATTTTTCCCAAACCTCAACTCTTTTGTTTGGGGTGACAATGCTTTCATTGTCTGTAAACATATAACTTTCATCAATTAAACCTCTATCATGTACTAAAACAGGAATTGATTCTTTAATAGAAAGTTCCATAATTACTCGATAATATGATAATAAACTATGGAAGCATATAATATGATCAGGATAGTATTCGCTGATAAGATTATTAAAAGCTCTTGTTAATAATGCAGCAGAATATAAATAACTTCTATGCATTTTAGAGACATCAGAAAATGAATAATCAAGAATTCCAGTAACGAAATAGCTATACATGCCACATATAACCCACTTTCCAACTTGATTATTTTCAAAAACAGCATCTTTAAATTTATCAGTTGAAATACTTTCACTCCAATTTTTGCAATCATTTTTATCTTTAATTGTTATTAACTTACTCAAAGATATAGTTGGCAATTCAAAAAAAGAAAAAAGTTCGTCCCCGGTTTTCTGGCAAAGATTACATTCACTATTTTTACCTAATGGTTTTCCAGATATGGGACAGTTTTCAAAAAAACAATCACAACGTAAAAGCAGTACTTGACAACCTCTAATTTTTAAACAGGAAGCAATTAGTGCATCTAATTGATGATTAACATCCCATTTCCCGAATGGTGCAAATATTAAAATTTTTTTATTCATGATATCCTCATTATAATATAACTAATTGAGTATTGATTATAAAAGTTGAGAAAACTTTTTGTTTATCAAGGTGGAATTTTAACATTAATCTAATTCTTTATGTAAGAAGAATTTTTGATAAAAACCCTCAGCAGCTTTATAAGTTTCATGTCGTCCTATTTCGTGAAAAGGTTCTCTTAAAGGAAAAACCCCAACGCGTTTTTTATTTAAAATTGCAGAATTAATTAAATCAGGCATATCAAAATATTTATTCTTTGGAACCATGTTGATTAGTTCAGGAGAAATGCAATATATTCCTGAATTTACAAGATGTACAAAATCTGGTTTTTCTTTAAAGGCTGTAACAATATCGCCTTCAATAACAGGATATCCAAATGGGATTTTAATATTGTATGGTCGTCCACATAATGTAAAGTCATATTTTGCTGCAATATGAAAATCGAGAAAAGATCGATAGTTTATAGTTGTTAAAATATCCCCATTAATAACAAGAAATGGTTTATTGGATAGAAGCTTTTCATCTATTAAACTAATACTACCAGCGGTTCCCATTGGTTTTGGCTCTTTAATGTATTGAATATTTACATCAAAATCAGAACCATCTTTAAAATAATTAATAATGATATCTGATAAATAACGAACATTTATAAAAATTTTTTTAAAACCAAAATGCCTTAATGATTCAATTATTATTTGTAAAATTGGTTTATTACAGACTTTTAACATGGGCTTAGGTTTGTCTAAAGTAAGTGGTCTTAGTCGAGAACCTAAGCCACCAGCCATTATCATGGCATAAACATTTCCAGATATTTTAAATTCAATCTCATCTTCTAATTGTTTTATTCCAACTACAGCTCCATCTGTATTTACAATTGGTAAACTTTGAATTTTATTTATTTTTAATAACTGTAACATTTTTTCTTCAGTCATTCCTTCTGGAGCTACAATTGGTGTTTTGGTACTAATTTCATCAAGTGTTGTTTCCATTGTAGCACCATTTAAAAAAGCTTTTCTAATGTCACCATCTGTAACGCTTCCCTCAAGTATTCCATTGGAATCAGTTAATAATAAAATATTATGGGAATAATATTTACCAAGATTTGACAGCTTTTTCATTGCATCTGTTATACTTGATTTACTACTGGTCATGAATGGTTTTGGATAAATCATAGATGTTTTCCTATAAGTTTGATAAAATTGTTATAAAAATTTTGTTGAGTGTAACCAAAATAGTGTAACCAAAATAGTATTAATTAAGTATTTATTAAGTAACTGAAAGAATTTTTGTTTTCTTCAAAAATATATTTTAATCGTATAAAGTCATGTTCATAATCAATATTAATGCATTTGCCAGGATCTTCTAACATTGGAATAGTGTGCTTTCCTAATGCATTATTTTTTCTGATTGTTTCTTTGCATCGATAAATATATAAACTGCCACTACCCACAATTTTTTTTATGAAACAACATTCTTTAATAACCACTGACCATTCTTTTTTTCCCAAAGATGAGGAGATCTTGCCTGATCACATAATTTAAAAAATGTATCAATATCCATGCCGATATGGTTCATAACATCTTTTAAAAATCGATTAGGAGTTTCTCCATCAAAACGTTTTACCAGGGCAACACCTTCTTCTCTTGTTATATGTTTATTTCTTATTTCTTGAGAAGCGTCATAAGAAGCTCTACCAAGCCCAAATTTGATATAAGTAGTATAATAATGGAGTCCATCTATTTTATCGTCAAGACTATTATATTTGCTATAAGTTCCTTCTGTACGAACAGGATTTGCCTGGAATCCAGTATGCTCAACAGCATAATAATAAGCTTCTTGTGGTGTCCATTTTAGATAATAACCAAGATAATGTACTTGAATTTTTGTTTTTTCAATATCTTCTTCTTGTGCTGGTAAATATGACTGGATATCATTTATTGAAAGTTTATATTCATCAAATAATCGCTTAACTGAAACACCACCAAGTGAAATCTCTGAAATATTTTTCATAGTATAGTAAGATTTATCCCTGAGAGAATTTTGTGTATCTGCAATTGGATTTCCATATTCAGCTTCATTTTCTCCATAAAAAATTAATGGTATATTGTATTTAATAGCGATTTTTGGTGCTAAATTTTTTTGACCAATTATAAATGGCTGAAATGGGTGTAATATATTTTCTATAGCCAGTTTAGTTAATAAAGCATGTATTTTACCATTATAATTAAATGTAATATTGTCAAAACCACCAATATCTATCCAATTTCGAAAATTTTTCCAACCTATATCTGTATAAATTATTGGGGGCCAGGTAACAGTTAATGGATTCATATCATATTTGTATTTTAGAATATGTGATGCATATGCACTATCTTTTCCACCACTGCCAGGAACAATACAATCATAATTACCATTTTTACTACGATACTTATCTAATAATTTTAACAACTGTTTTTCACGACTTTCCCAATCAATTTTCTCTTTTTCTTCAGCAAATCGGCAGGCATCACATATTTCCATATCATCAATATTAATCACTTTATGTTTTGTATTTTTATTATGTTTAAATTCAAGTGTAGAACATGGTCTTTGATTTGAAATAACGCATTTTTTACAAAAAATTACATTTTCTGGTAAACCATATTTTGTTATGTTTTGAGTCATTTTCTTATCCAATTAAATGTTTTTATTATAATCGACAATTTAAACCTTTTTTTAATAAATATTTTTTTAAATCTACTATACTGCTGTTTTTTACCCTTGTAAAAGGTTGTTTTTTCATTAAAAATTCAATATTACCTTCTATTAAAAAAATATTATTATCAGAATCAATGACTTTTATTGCGTTATAATGAAGTATTGAAGCTACACTTACAGCATCGGCATTTCCTTCTACAATTACATCTAATATATGATTAAGGTTTCCGGCACCGCCACAAGCAATAACAGGAATTTTTACACTCGTTGAAATTTGTTTAATCAATTCAATATCAAAACCATTTCCTGTACCTTCATTATTAATTGAAGTTACCATCAATTCACCAGCTCCTAGTTCAGCAGCTTTAAGAGCCCATTTTATAGCATCAGTCCCTGTTGATTCGCGGCCATAATCTGTATAAGCTTCATAATAACCATCATCTTTTTTTATTGCTTCAATAGATATTACAATAGTTGAAGACCCAAATTTTTGAGATGCTTTTTGAATTAATTCAGGATTATTGATTGCTGCAGTATTAATTACAACTTTATCAGCACCTGCTCTTAAAATTTTAGAAATGTCATCTATGCTTCTTATGCCGCCTCCAACGCTCAGAGGAATAAAAATATCTTTTGAAGTTTTTGAAATAATATCAAGCAAACTGTTTCTGCCATACAGGCTGGCAACAGCATCCATAAATATAAGTTCATCTGCAAAATTTTCATAATAATACTTAGCAAATTGTTCTGGTTTACCCAGAACTCTTAAGCCTTCAAAATGGATACCTTTTACCAAATTTGGCCCCTTTATATCAAGCCTTGGGATAATTCGTATATTCATTTATTTTTTATCGTAAAATTTTTTAATAATTAATTTTTCATCCAAAGATATTTTTTTAATATTATTAACAATAATATTTGATGGAGATTTTTGATAGTATGGATTTTTTAATTCTTTTAGACTCTCTTTAAAAGATGGTTCGAGAACTTTTTTTAATCCATTTATTATTTCGTCAGAATGATATCCTGTATTAATTACATTCTCAGCATATATTCTACCTTTTTGGCGATTACCAATATTTATTACAGGCAGCCTAAAAGAAGCGGATTCTATCATTCCACTTGATGAATTACCTACCATTGCCCTTGCATAAGTCATCATACTAAAATAACCTTGGGTACCAAAATTATCTATTATCCAACTTGATGAATGTTTTTTTACATATTTATTAATCTTATCTATTATTATTCTTCCATATGTATCAGCATTAGGCATTGTAAAAACAACTGGCATATTAAGGACATCGAGTGCTTTTAATAATTCATTAATATGAAATTCTGTTTGCTCATATTCCAATGTAACAGGATGAAATGTAATTAATAATGGTTTTGGATTCATTTTAATTTTATATTTTTGTTCAATTTCATAAGGTTCCATTATTCGAATATCATTGAGGTTTTCAAGACCTGGTGCACCAGAAATAAAAATTCGAGATGGATATTCTCCCATTTTACAAATTCTCATAGAATACTCGTAAGTGGTTGCAAAATGAATATGACTAAGCTTTGTAATTGAATGGCGAAGAGAATCGTCAAAGGCTCCATATGTTACCTCCCCTCCATGAATATGAGCAATTGGAATTTTAAAAGGAAGTGCTGCACTTGCCGCTGAAAACATTTCAAATCTATCTCCTAATATTATAAGAATGTCAGGTCTAAATCTGCTAAAAATTTGAGCAAAACCAATTATACCAAGTCCTGTAGCCTTTGCAATCCCTTCAGGGCTGTGAGATGATAAGTTCATTTCAACTTTTTCATCAATTTGAAAACCATGATTTTCAATATCCAAATATGTTAATCCAAATTCTGGGGATAAATGCATACCACTTACTATTAAATATAACTTTAAATCTGGATCAGACTTTATTTTCTTCAACAAAGGTAATAAAATTCCAAAATCTGATCTGGCAACTGTTACAACCCCTATTGTTCTCATTAAAAACCTCTTTTATCTCGGATTAATATCATATTTAAATTTCATATTTCCAAATTCAATATATGCACCAGGTGCACCTGGAAATGTCACTGCCTTTACTCTTTGTTTAATTTCATTTAAATCCATATTTGGATTAATTTTGCATAATTCATTAAGCTCTTTTCGTTTATAAGGTCTTCGCATCCATTTTTCATTTGAAACTGGTAAATCTTTACCCTTTATCAAATATTCCATTATTTTATAAAACATATTAAGTATATGAGCATAACATCTTTGTGTTAAAGAATAAACACTATCTGTTTCATAAAGAGGGAATCTGTCAATTTGAATTATTCTTCCTGTATCAACTTTTGGAAGCATATGATGACAGGTTATTCCAAAATTTTTTGCTTTATCATAAATAGCAAAATTTGTACAACCAATTCCTGGATATTCAGGAGGTCCTGGATGAAAGTTTATACTTGCTTTATTTGATCTGTTTAGAAGATTTTCTTTGATTATCCATGGAGATAAATAAGATATGATGTAATCCCCTTCCCACAATTGAATTTCATCAGGGTAGGGATTTCCTCTTTTACCTGTGATTATTGTATTATATGGAAAGTGTTGTTTAATAAAATCAATTGCATTATGGCAGTTATAATCATTTTCTTTACCAATAAAAAGAATTTTTGTTTTCATATTATCTCCAGATTGATTTTTATTCTTCAAACATACCAACATCCAAAAGAGTGCCATTTGTGATATTTCTTTTTGCTTTTTTATTGATAATATATTTTAGCATATCTGGTTTTAATCCAGTACCTGGCCTTTTTCTTGCTATCATTTTTTCTACAAGAATTTCTCCTTTTATAATATCACAATTAGCTACAAGACTCTTACGTGCAACTGAGGCAGTATTTTTTTCACTTTCAAAGGGTCTTTTTATTCCATTTCCAATTGCTGATTCAACTATTCTGATTCCTCTAATAAGATTTTTAAGTTCATGTGGCTCTAATGATGCCTTATGGTCTGGACCTGGCAGAGATTTATCAAGAGTGAAATGTTTTTCAATTACACAAGCACCTAATGAAACAGCAGCTAAAGCAACCTCATTTCCAGGTGTATGATCAGAATAACCAACAGGAAGATTGAAAGCATATCTCATTGTTTTCATTGCAAGTAAGTTTGCTTCTGAAGGTTTGGCAGGGTAATTACTTGTGCAATGTAAAAGTATAAGGTTTTTATTAAAAGCTTTTATAGCATTAACTGCTTCTTCAACCTCTCCAAGCAAAGACATGCCTGTTGAAAGAATCACAGGTTTTCCCATCTTTGCAACATGTTCTATAAATGGAAAATTAGTTATCTCTCCAGATGGTATTTTAAAGAGTAAAACATCCAAATCTAAAAGTAAATCAGCACTTTGCTCATCAAAAGGGGATGATATAAAAATAATACCTTTTTCTGCACAATAATCTTTTATTATTTGATGATCCTCAAAAGAAAGCTCTAATTTTTTAAGCATTTCAAACTGAGTTTCATCATTATTTGTATTTGTAATTTGATATATGGCCTTTTGAGCATATGAAGTAACCAGATTGGCTGCTTTAAATGATTGAAATTTTACTGCATCAACGCAAGCTTTGCTTGCCTCATCAATTAATTTCAAAGCCATATTAATATTTCCATTATGGTTAACACCTGCTTCAGCAATTATGAAACAGGGGCATCCATTTCCAATGACATAGTTATTTATTTTAATTTTTTTTACATTATCCATATTTAATTCCTTATCCATCATAACATAAATTTACAATCAATATATTTTTCAAATTATCTGATCAAAAGATATTTCCAGAAAATAATTCATTAAAAAATATTTCAACAGGTAATAGTTTTAAAATGTCAATATTTGCCTTTTCTTGTTTTATATATTCCTGAATTAATGAAATGGCTTTATCGTATTGACACATATCAATTAAAATGCTTGCCATTGAGATAATTAAATTTAAATATAGTGGATTATTTTGTAAAGCATCTAAAAAAAAATTTTTTGCATCTATTAAGTTGCCATTTTGATAATGTTGGATTCCTGTTTTATTATTAAGCTTTTTCATAAGTTTATTTTATTATTATAATTATTTAAAAATTATTGCCATTTTTGTATTGGTTTTTTAGAATTAATTCAGCTAAATATAAATCCCTGGGTGTATTAATATCAAGTGATCTTTCTTCAGGCATAATATAAGGGTACGTTTTACTTGTATACCACGTTTTTTTTTCTAAGAGAATATCAGTATGAGCAAGAAATATTGCTCCATTAATATAATATGCAAGAGGGAAAGATTGTCTTGGCAAATATCCATTCGGAGTTTTATAAAAGCTTTCTACTTTACCTTGATTTGATATTTTTTTTATTAAATATGGATGTGCAGAACATTCACAAAGGCTAATAACTGCATCAGCATTTTTATTGACAGCAATTGAGATTGACTCTTGAATATCATATGCGTTTCTTAATGGTGAAGTTGGCTGAAGAAGAACAACAATGTCAGGTTTAAAGTTATCATATTTTTGTAACCAGTTAAGAGCATGAATAATAACGTCAATATGTGACGAATTATCCATAGCAAGCTCTTTTGGCCTGATAAAAGGAACTTTTACATCATTATCTTTTGCAATTTGAACAATATCTTCATCATCAGTTGATAAAACTATATCTGAAAATGCATTGCTTTCTTTTGCTGCTTCCATAGTCCAGACAATTAAAGGTTTACCAGCAAGGTTTCTTTTATTCTTGTTTGTAATACCTTTTGATCCAGCACGAGCTGTTATTAATCCTAGTATTTTGTATTTCATAAATTAAATTCTCAATTAAAGATAATTTTATCTTTTTACCAATTTCTTATTATATCCTTATATACAAAATTAATTAAATTCATTTAAGCTTAGATAAACGACAGAATAATGTCAATAAAAAAGAGATTTTCTCTTCATTTTTATTGACATTGTTTTGTGGCTTATCTAAGATAATCATTTTGTAATTCCACAGGAATTGAAAGGATATAAGTAAAGAACAAAAGTTCAAATAATGCAATAAGACATTTGGAATTAAAAATTTTCTGTATCCTCTCCATATTGCAGGGTAGAAGTTAACATCTTATATTTATAAGACATAATCAGGTAAATATTTGAAAAACCAATTCATAGCCCTGAAAGGGCGTTATATGCCAGTTATATACCAGCACAGGTCAACAACCAATCCTGTTGACTTAGGGATAAATATTGGATATTAAATATATATTTTTTTTATATTATTGAAACATATATAGGAGTTTCTCATGAAAAATCCATATGCAATTAGCAATTTTGAATCAATAAGATATGAAAAGTTTGAATATATTGATCGAACTAGTCGTATTCCATTAACAGAAGCTGTAGGAAAATATCTTCTTTTCCTTCGTCCACGAAGATTTGGAAAATCACTCTGGCTTACCACATTAAGAACATATTATGATATTGCCAAAGCAGATGTATTTGAAGAAATATTTTCAGGGACATGGATTGGAGCAAATCCAACACCGCTTCACAATAAATATTTTGTTTTGGAATTGGACTTCTCATGTGTTGATTGTTCCAGGGATGACGTAGAACAATCGGTATATCAACATATAAACAATAGAATTGCTGGATTTGAATCAGATTATGAACATATGTTACAATCAAAGATAAAAATTTTTCCAGAACATGGCATGAATAGTTTTGAAAGTCTACTTTCTGCTATTCGTAAAACAGGACATCAATTATATCTGTTTATTGATGAATACGATAATTTTGCAAATGAAATAATTGCAAATGGAAGAGAAGAACAATATTTTAGCATGACTGGCTTAGGTGGATTTATGAAAACCCTTTTTAAACAATTAAAATCAGCTACAAAGGGTAATGGGCTTGATAGAATCTATTTAACAGGCGTTACTCCTATACTTCTTAGCGATATTACAAGTGGTGATAATATTCGTACTGATATTCACATGCTGCCTGATTTTTCTGATTTATGTGGATTTACAGATTCAGAAATAAAATATTTAATAAGCAAATTTGCTGATTCAATGGAAACTGATCCCAGATATAAACAAAAAGAAATAACTTCAATTTTCCCAAATGGTAAACAGGAATGGATTAATGAAATTTATAATTTAATGAAAAATCTTTATGATGGATATCTTTTTTCAACTTATATTGACGAAAGAATTTATAATCCAACACTGGTAATGTATTTGCTTAAACACATTGAGCAGCTATATGGCCAACTTCCCGAATCCTTGATAGATCATAATCTTGTTACAGATGAAGGTCGTCTTGAATATATTTCTGATTTGCCAGGTGGAAAAGAAATGATCTTGACATTAAATCAAAAAAAAACAGTTGACATTTCTAAACTTACTTCGAGATTTGGTCTCAAAGTTATGACAAATCCTAACTCCAAAAACAAATCATTTATGGGATCTTACCTTTATTTTATGGGGATGCTGACATTGTCATCAAAAAAAGTTAAATCTGGTGAACAAGCCCTTAAAATTCCAAATCCAGTTACTCAAATCATTTATATTGATGAAATTGCTAGATGGATAGTTCCTGATCCTATGATCAGGGATGATGGTCATGAAGCTGCTATAAAATTTGTAAGTAATGGGCAAATAGCACCACTTAAAAATTATATTGAAAAACATGTCTTTACTACATTTAACTGGCGGGATCGTCGGTGGGTTAACGAGCTAACAATTAAAACCATATTTATGTGTCTACTTTTGAATGACAATTATATTATGATTAGCGAGCGTCAAGGTCGTTCAGGATATGCAGACCTTGCTTTAATTGTTCGTCCTGATTGCAGAAAGTTTCAATTAATTGATTCTTTAATTGAGTTTAAATTTATCAAAACAAAAGACCTTAAAATTAAAAACATCAAACAGATATCAGACACTTCTCTTTTTAAGATGAATATTATAAAAGCAAAATTAGAAGAAGCAAAGACACAGGCTAAAAAGTATTCAAAAGAATTGATTTATGAGTATGGAGATTTAATAAAATTACAAATCTATGTAGTTATTTCCATTGGATTTGATCGTTTGTTGTATAAAAAAATAAGCATAAAAGGTTCAGCATAATTGTATAATGTTTTATAATATTAAAAATTTTAAATTTTACAAATATCAATAATAACAGGTAAATGATCTGAACCTATATTATCTGCCAATTTAATTTCTTTGACCTTTAAATCAGAGCTTAACAAGCAATGATCAATTGGAATTCTTAATGGATATGGAAAAGCTGCCGGCCAGGATGGTAAAATACCAAACCCCTTTCTTGCATTATACAGCCCTGCTTTTGATATAAATTTTTTATAATCATTAGACCACATGGTAATATTTAAATCTCCAACAAGAATCAAAGGACCCGATATCTGCTTAATTCTTTCAGATATTGAATTTAGTTGATCATTTCTTAAATAATAATTATGCCTGCCAGCAGGTGAGCAAGGATGTGTAGCAATTAATGTCAAAGGCTGATTATTAATAATCAATTTGCATATTATTGTTGGAAAACCTGATTTTCCTAAAAATAAAATATCGGAATTATCAAAAGCAATTTTACTAATAACTTCGGGGCTTAAGACAATTATCATAAATAGATTATAATATATAAACCAAATTATTTTATAGGATCATTGTTCAATTACTAACCTAATTATATTTTATAAATATAATATGTTAACTCTACCCTGAAA
>Ga0272440_1003002_pt1 | contig 12815 bp, 6 predicted proteins | sample SSMMMBAug17_FD_192440 | JGI IMG/M metagenome (GOLD analysis project Ga0272440, IMG submission 192440) | Marine sediment archaeal communities from Little Sippewissett salt marsh, Falmouth, MA, United States - SSM-MMB-Aug17 | ecosystem: Environmental > Aquatic > Marine > Wetlands > Sediment ...
AAATCAAGACATGGGAATTATTCCCTTTTTTTTGCGCATGAATGATAAAAATATCTGGATTCAACAATTTGCAATCAATTATTATCAAACATTTGCATCTCATTATATTTCTTTTTTTGAGCGAAATGGTCAAATGGTCACCAGTCTATTAACGTTCGATGAAATACGAGAATATGGTGTTGCACATTCTGTCGATCTTTTGGTCAAAGATATCGATTTACTGAAACAATATGAAGCCAGTGATAAATCTGGTGCTATGTGGGAACTTGCCTGTTCAGCCCCTCATCGATTTGCGTCGATATATAATCAAAGAATATTAGTCATTATTGATGAGTTTCAATATTTCAGCAAACACATTTATTTTGATAATGAGTGTAAAAATCAAGACAAATCCATGCCTGGCAGTTATCATAATCTGGTTGAATCAAAAGTAGCACCTATGCTTGTGAGCGGGTCTTATGTAAGCTGGATTTTGAAAATTATGGAAGAATACTTAGAAGCCGGGCGTCTTGATAAATTTTTCATGTCCCCTTATCTCACCAAAGATGAAGGTTTACGCGCTGTATATAAATACGCGGAACATTATCATAAACCCATTACCAATCAAACTGCTGAACAAATCAATGCTCTTTGTATGTCAGACCCATTTTTTATTTACTGTGTCATAAAAAACTGTAAAAAAAATGCGCTGCTCAACTCAGATGGTGTTATTGATACTGTTCATAATGAACTGACAGGTAGACATTCGAGAATGTCTGGTACATGGGCTGAATATATCAATAAAACTGTAAAGAAAATTAATGATTTATATGCTAAAGATATTTTATTGCATATGTGCAAACATAATAATCGAACCTGGACCCCCAAAGAATTAAAACTCGAGCTTAAAATGGATTTATCACCCAAAGATATTCATATACGACTGGAACGTATGCTTAATGCAGATCTTATTGAAGATGGTGGTTCGGATATTGACTATAAAGGTTTAACAGATGGAACTTTGTATCTGGTTTTACGTCATCGTTTTGAAAAAGAAATTAAAAACCATCAACCTGATTTTAAATCAGATTTCCAAAAACAAATTGATTCATTGACCCATGAAAAACAATCCCTCAAAGGCAGGTTAAATAATTTAATTGGTAAGTTTGCAGAATATCAACTTGCAACTGATATGCGCACACGAAAAAAATTTCCATTGTCGATTTATTTTTCTGGCATCAAAGACACCAAAATTTTAAAAATTATCGATGTCAGTTTGCGAATCACATTTCAACGAGCTGATGGTAAAAATATGGAAATTGATATAAAGGCAGAATCAGACTGCAAACGCTTAGTTTTAGTGGAGGTTAAAAAATGGAAAACAAAGGTTGGTGTTCAGGTAATTCGTGATTTTTGGGAAAAAATTGAGGTATATGCGAGCCTCAATAAAGATAAAAAAATTCTACCTGCATTTTTATCTGTAGGTGGCTTTAGTGCTCAGGCAAAAAAATTGTGTAAAGAAAAGCATATTGGGATTGCTGAGACTATAGATTATTTATAAAATTTCAGAATCAAGTCACGAAAAAAATCAACTAAATCTGTGTCAACGCCTACCAGTTCAACAAAAATTTGTATCGATTTAATATAGAAATAAAACATAACTACCTTATATCATTCTTTATGTATAGCATGGCACAATATTTATAATCAAAAAGAACAAACGCCATAACTTCTATTCCTTTTTTTTTGGTAACCAAGAATGATATGTTTTTTGTTTTTTCGACTGGTGGCTTTTTTCAAAGCTCTTATTTTACAAAAAAAATGCTTGCCAAAATATTTGACAAGCACGGCTATGCCGGCTATACCCGGCTATACCCCGGCATTCCCTCAAGCCGGGTCAGGGTTATTAATGCAATATCCATTAATTGAAACTATTGGAAATCCAGATTGATTTGTTGGGACAATATAAGGCTGAAGGTCAACCTGGTGCTATGCATAAAAGGGTATGAAAAGGGAAATATTTGATACCATTTTGTATCAATACGCTTCTGTTCAATACAAATCTGTATCGTTTTCTATATGGAAATAAACCATAACTACTTTATATCATTCTTTATGTATATCATGGCATATTAAATGCTGATCCTTTTAATTAATAAATAAATGTTAAAGTATAAAATACATTAAAAACATAACATCCTAATATATTTGTTCGTGAACTTTAAAATATTTTTATTAGTAGAGGGAAAAAAAAGAATGTTTAAGAAAACAAAGCTTTCAACAAAACTTTTTACGATATTTATATGTGTTGGATTAATCCCTTTTGCTTTAATTGGAAGTATATCTTTAATTAATTCAAGTTCTTCACTTGAAGAATTAGCCTTTTCCAAACTGGAAAGTATAAGAGAATTAAAAAAGAATCAAATTCTGAGATACTTTGAAATGATAGAGAATCAAATAGTCACCTTTTCAGAAAACATAATGATTATTGAAGCAATGGGAGAGTTTTGCCAGGCCTTTGATGAATTCAGAAAAGATAATTCAGTTACAAACGAGTCTTTAAAAAATTTTCGAAAAAAACTTTTTTCTTACTATAAAGTTGATTTTGCAAATGAATACAGCAAGCAAAACGATGCTAAAATTCCTAATATTAAGAAATATTTTGATCAACTGGATGATGATTCCATTGCTCTCCAGTATTTCTATATAAAAGCAAATGAACATCCTTTGGGATCTAAAGAACTGCTAAACAGAGCCAGCTACAATTCGAAATACAGCGCACTTCATGAAAAATATCATCCAGTAATTAGAAGCTATTTAAAAAAATTTGGTTATTATGACATATTTCTTGTTGATTCCAAAACAGGTGATATTGTTTATTCAGTTTTTAAAGAATTGGACTATTCCACATCTCTTTCCGATGGTCCTTATTCGCATACGAATTTTGCCAAAGCTTTTCGAATGGCCAATAATGCAGATAAAGGAGATAGCGTCATCATAACAGACTTTGCCAAATATTTTCCATCTTATGAAGCACCGGCTGGATTTATTGCATCACCCATTTTTGATGGCAATATAAAAAAAGGTGTGGCCATATTTCAATTTCCTATACATGTCTTGAATTCAATAATGGAAGAACGCGCCGGTATGGGAGAAACCTGTGAATCGTATCTGGTTGGATCTGATAATCTTATGAGATCAGATTCTTATCTTGACCCTGAAAATCACAGTGTGGTTGCATCTTTTAAAAATCCTGAAAAGGGTAAGGTTGATACAGATGCAACAAAGGAGGCATTAAATGGCATAACGAATAAGAAAATTGTTATTGATTATAATGGAAATCCTGTCCTTTCTGCCTATTCGCCTTTGAACATTAGAAAAATTAAATGGGCTCTTATTTCAGAGATAGATGTGTCAGAAGCTTTTAAGGCAATTTTTATTTTAAAGTGGTTTATTGGAATAATATCGGTGTTAGGGCTGGGAGCAATTATTTTTATAGCATTTTTGCTTACTCGCAGTATAACAAAACCGATAACTGGAATTATCGAAGGATTATCCGGTGCTTCTGATCATGTTTCTTCTGCTTCCAGCCAGCTTTTTTCTACCAGTCAGTCTTTATCAGAAATTTCAAATGAACAAGCTGCTTCACTTGAAGAAACCAGCGCATCCATTGAACAAATGGCGTCAATGACAAAACAAAATGCCGATAATGCTACAAATGCAGATAGCCTGATTAAGGATTCAAATGAAAATATAAAGAATGCAAATGATTTAATGGACAAATTGAATCACTCTATGGATGAAATTTCTAAAGCCAGCGAAGAAACATCTAAGATTGTTAAAACAATCGATGAAATATCATTCCAGACTAATCTGCTTGCTTTAAATGCTGCAGTCGAAGCTGCTCGCGCGGGTGAAGCTGGAGCTGGATTTGCAGTTGTTGCAGATGAAGTTCGTAATCTTGCCATGAGAGCAGCTGAAGCAGCAAAGAATACTGAATATTTAATTCAAGGGACAGTTGAAAAAGTCCAAGATGGTTCGGAAATTGTAAAAACAGCCAATGAAGCTTTTGATAAAGTAGAGAAAAGTACTAATAGTGTTGCTCAGTTGATTGGAGAGATTTCAGCGGCATCCAATGAACAATCATCTGGCATTGATCAAATTAACATAGCTGTCGCAGATATGGATAAAATCACTCAACAAAACTCGTCAAATGCAGAGAATTCAGCTTCATCATCTGAACAAATGAAAACTCAATCCGAACAACTGAAAAGATTTGTTAATGAACTTAAAGACTTAATAAATGGTTCATAGTTTTGGCTCATTGGAATTAAACCCATCATATCTATCCATTCAAAGCCATCATATCAACATTAACAGAAAGTTTATGAGTTCCTCCACCCCATATGAGGCCTTTAACAGGTGTGACATCGCCATAGTCACGCCCCCAGGCAACTGTAATATGACGTTCACCTGGAATTACATTATTGGTAGGGTCAAAATCAATCCAGCCCCAATCTGGTACATAAACAGAAATCCATGCATGTGAGGCATCAACACCTACTAATTTGGGCTTGCCAGGTGGGGGGAGTGTTTCAAGATATCCGCTGACATACTTTGCTGCAAGACCTATTGAACGTAAACAGGCAATTTGAAAATGAGCAAAATCTTGACACACACCTTTTTTATTTTCAAAAACATCCATAAGGGGTGTATCTATTATCGTTGCTCCCTTTGTATAAGCAAAGTCATTGAAAATTCTTTCTGTGAGATCAAGGCATGCTTCTATAACAGGTCTTTCCTGATAAAATGATATCTTTGCATATTCTGCGAAAACTGGAGATAAATCAATAAAATCTGAAGGGAAAACGAATTGATAGGCTTCTAAATCATTATAATTTTGATGTGCATGAATTTGATTTTTGACAAATTCCCATGGAGTAGATGATGTCTGCATTGTGTTTTCATAAGGAAATGTCTGCATAATACTTTCAGCTTCGATATCAAGCTTATCATGCGGATGTTTAATCATAAAATGGTGAACATGATTACCAAAATAATCGGTTAATTGATCAAGTATGGATGGTGTTGGAGATATTTTAATCGTTATTTTTTCACAAGTTTGAGTAAATGTATTCCTTGGAAAAAGACATAATTCATTTTGAGATAATGCCGCCTGTTCGGAATATTCATAGCTTGTATTATGAACTAATTTGTATCTCATTTTTTTGCCTCAGGTTGTATCGATATGAAATGTTGTGTTGTTGGGATCCGACTAAGATAATGCTGAGTAATATGCTTTGAGAATTCTCGTATTCCTTCTTCAACAGAATTTAATACTTCTGTTAATCCTTCAAAATTACCATTAGCATTTGCCTCGCAAATAAGATCAATATCTGCAAGACGAACAGTTGTCAACATACTCAGCAAACTTCTCTCTTCCATGGTACCATATTTTCGAATACCATTTCGTGGTAATCTTTTTAGATGTTTTGACAGTGCTGAAAGTTGAAAAACCACAGATTTTGGATTGATTTCATCAGATATAAGTAAATCAATTACAGGAGCCATCTGTAGATAAGTTCTATAGCGAGATCTGTATGTCATAGAACTATCAGCAACTTCAAGTAAAACGTCCAATGATGTATTGGTATTATCTTGAATATTGTTCACAGCACTCTGAATGATACTGACCATATAATTTGTTCGTTCAATTCGACGTCCCATATCCATAAAGCGCCACCCTAATCCCCGTGTCATACCTTCCATTGCTAATCCACTAAAAGAAGATAAAATCATAAGAACTTCATTCATTAAATAATAGGAATCACTTATTTGAATCCATTGATCTGCATTGGATTTTTTAAGGCCATAATCAAGACGCATCAATATACGCCATGAATCTACAGATAATCGGTCACGTACATTTTTGGCTGCCTGATTTACATTTTCCAGGGTTGATATTAAACTTGTAGGGCGACTACGATCGAATATAGAGTTTAAAAGCTCTTCATGAATCCCTGAAAGCTTTAAGTCTTCCTGGTCAAGTATATTTTCATGTAAAAGAAGTTCCATTCCGACTGCCATATCCAGTAAAACAGGAAGTTCTTGAATATCCTGGAAAGGAATTTCTCCTGATAATTTTTTTAAAATACTTCGAAGAATTCTTACTTTATTTTCAGCACGCTCAAGGTAACGACCCAGCCAAAGTAGATTATCGGCTACCCGACTGGATAATTTACCACTTCGTCTTATTTCTAAAGCCTTTGCCAGTCGGCTCATAAGACTTATTTTTTCCACTGGTCCTTCTGAAAAAACCCATATATCTTTACTTCGAGACATTTCATTTCTTGTGTTTAAAAAGGAAGACTGTGTGGAATTTACACGCATAAGGCCGCCTGGCATCACTTGAAAATCATTTTGTGCCGCTGAAATAAAAAATCTACATATATGGTTTGCTGGTTTTAATCTATTTTCATGAAGTGTTGGAATGGCAGATAGAAAAATTTTTTCTTGTGCAACATATTTGTAAGGAGTTGCTTTTATTTTTTCAATAAATATTTCTCGTTCCACACTTGAAACTGTTTCCAGGTCTATTGTTTCAGCCCCCTTAATATTGAATGCCGACTTAATGATATATTGATCAGGATTATTGATAACCTGTGTCAAAGATTCTGGTTTTCCACACCATAAAAAAGAGACATCATGGATTAGAATGTCTTCTCCAAGAATATGTTTACAAAGATCAGGCATAAACTCGGAAAAGGCAAGACTTTCTACAAGACTCGTTCCTATTGGGTTTGCAACAACGACATTTTGGGTTCGTGCGGCATGAATTAAGCCTGAAACACCATTATTAGAATTATTGCGTAATGCAAGGGGATCACATTCCCAATCTTTGACCCATCGGAAAATCACATCTACTGGTTCCAGTCCATCCAAAGTTTTTAAATAAACTTTATTGTCACGAACAGTTAAATCTCCACTTTCCACCATTGGATATCCCATATACCTTGACAGTAAAGCATGTTCAAAATATGTTTTGCTGGATGGTCCTGGGGTAAAAAAGACAATTGTAGGATTGTCTCTATTATAAAATGCAATTTCAGATAGATAGGCTTGTAAATTCATAAAAAAAGGAGCAACGCGCAAAACTCTGTTCTGTTGAAATATTTTAGACATAAGCTGTGAAATAATAATTCTATTTTCTAGAGAAAATCCAGAACAATTAGGTGTCTGAGTTCTGCTTGAAATCAGACACCATTGGCCATATGACGTTCTGCATAAGTCTACCGCAGAAAATATAAGAAAATTATCTTTCGGGATTTCAATCCCTGTACAAGGCCTAATAAATCCAGGATTACAAAATAAAAGTTCAGGTGGAAGCTTTCCTTCTTTAAGTAATTTTTGTTCACCATACACATCTTTTAAAATAGCATTTAACAGCCTGGTGCGCTGAATCAGTCCTTTTTCAAGGTAGCTCCATTCCTGGAATGGTATTAACATTGGAATCAAATCAAGTTTCCATTGCTGATCAACGGATTCTGAATTACTGAATAAATTATAGGTAGCACCATGCTCTTGAAGCATTCGTTCAACTTGTAATGTTCTGGTTTTAATTTCAGATGCATCTATTTTGTCAAATTCTTCAACAAATTTTGACCAATGACTTCTAATTTGACCAGGTGATTCAAAGGTTTCACAATAACAATTTTCTGGAGGTGAATATTCTGAAAATAATTCAGATGGTTTTGAATCACAGTGTTGATTTGGATTATTATGCATTACTTATGAGCTCACTAAAGGGTTAACAGATTAAATTTACGATATAATTTATTTATAATTTATGCTTACTATGATGTTATGAATATATCATATATTTTATATTATGGCATTCTTAAATCTAAAGTTAGAGGAAATGATTGATTTTTTTCTTCAGCAGGTATTTTTTCAAGGTCATTGGGGGTGTACCCCTTTGTAGAAAAACGCGCAATTCGTCGGCCTTGAGCTGCGTTTTCATTAACAGGAAAATCTTCATGATGACGACCACCAGGATGAGAAACATAATAAGTACAACCGCTGATTGAACGTTTAGTCCATGTATCAACAATATCAAAAACAAGAGGTGAATGAACAGGAATGGTGGGGTGTAAACATGAAGGCGGTTGCCAGGCACGAAAACGTACACCTGCTACAAATGAACCATGCTCTTTGATTTTATGCAATGGTAGCTTTCTTTTATTACATGTAACAATATGTCTTGAGTCTGTCAGACCTTTAACTTTAACCTGTAAACGTTCCAATGATGAGTCAACATATCTGGAAGTACCTGATCCGCTGACTTCTTCTCCAAGAACATGCCAGGGTTCTATGGCCTGGCGAAGTTCAAGAGAAATATGTTCATAAAAAAGAGTTCCAAATTCTGGAAAACGAAATTCAAAATGTGGATGAAAATGTGTCATGTTGAGGGAGTAACCTTTTTCATTTAAATCTTGAAGAACATCTTCAAAATCCATTTTAATAAAATGAGGCAGCATAAATTCATCATGAAGTCGTGTTCCCCATCTAATTAATGTTTTCCTGTAAGGTTCTTTCCAAAACCAGGCGACCAGAATTCTTAATAAAAGCTGTTGTGCAAGGCTCATTTTTGCGTGAGGTGGCATTTCAAAACCACGAAACTCAACAAGTCCTAATCTACCTGTTGAAGTATCTGGAGAATATAGCTTATCAATACAGAATTCGGTTCTATGGGTATTACCTGTTACATCAACCAGTATATGACGAAAAATTCGATCTACCAACCAGGAGGGACATTGCTGACAGTTTTGTGTCTGTCTATCCAATTCTTGAAAAGCAATTTCAAGCTCATCCAGGCTATCATGCCTAGCTTCGTCAACTCGAGGTCTCTGGCTGGTAGGTCCGATAAACAGACCTGAAAAAAGATATGATAAAGATGGATGATTGTTGAAATAAGCAACGAAACTGCGTAATAAATCAGGTCTTCTCAAAAAGGGACTATCTGAAGGCGTTGCTCCTCCAATTACAATATGATTACCTCCACCTGTTCCTGTATGGCGACCATCTAACAAAAATTTTTCTGTGCCCAGTCTGCTTTCTCGTGCTTCTGAGTACAAATCTGTACTGATTTTTACAAGTTCATTCCAATTATTTGCAGGTTGTGTATTAACCTCAATCACACCAGGATCAGGAGTAATCTTTAAAACATTTATTCGTGAATCAGAAGGAGGTGTATATCCTTCGATAATTACAGGTAAATCAGTTTTTTCAGATGTTTTTTCAATTGCTTCAATTAATTCGATATAATGGTCTGCTGCTGTCATTGGAGGCATAAAAATATATAATTTCCCATTGCGGGGTTGAACACATAAGGCTGTTCTTACGATTTTCTCAGCATTAATTTCATCCATAGAATCCTTATTAGGTTCAGATAATTCTTGGGATCGGATATCAGTATGATGTTTTTCTGTTTGAGTTGTATTAACAGCTAATTGTTTGTCATTTGGATCTGGCAAAGGTTCTCTTGGTGCCATTGGGTCAACTGGAATTATATGTGGATGTTTTGATTCTGGTAACCATGGAAGTGAATCAAGTGGCAGGCGAAGTCCAACAGGTGAATCTCCTGGGATTAGAAACATATGATTACCTCTAAATGGCCAGGAACCTGTTTTCCATGAGCCATACTGAATGGGAAGTATAAATCCAATAGGATCTCCAAGATCTTTTTCAAAAATCCTTGCAAGCCTTTCACGCTCTTCAGGGTCTTTGAGATTTGATTCTAATGGATTTACATTAACAGGTAAACGCTGTTCTTTCCAAAGATAATAAAAAATATCTTCATAAGCAGGTTTTATATATTTTTTGCTGACACCAAGAGTATCAGCAAGTGTTTTAATAAATTTCTGAGCGTGCTTTATATCGTAAGCATAGTCTACATTCTCATCTGCTATAAGGGAATCATTTTTCCAGATTGACTTACCATCTTTTCTCCAAAAACAACTTAAAGCCCATCGCGGTAAAGATTCTCCTGGATACCATTTTCCTTCGCCATAATGGAGAAAACTTCCTGGAGCCCATTTTTTTTTCAATTTTTTTATCAAGCCTTCGGCAAGTATTCGTTTTGTTGGTCCAGTTGCTTCTGTATTCCATTCTGCACCTTCCATATCATCAATGGAAACAAAAGTAGGCTCTCCTCCCATTGTCAGACGAACATCTTGAGAATCAAGTTCTTTATCCACATGAAAACCAAGTTCATATATTTCTTGCCAGACTTCTTCAGGATATGGCCGTGTTGCGCGTGGTGCTTCAAAAATTCGGGTAACTTTCATTTCATGTTTAAAATCAACCTCACATTTTTCAAGTGACCCTGTAACTGGGGCAGCGCTCTGAGGTTCAGGAGAACAGGCAAGAGGAATATGGCCTTCACCTGCAAAAAGTCCTGAAGTCGGATCTAAACCAATCCAACCAGCGCCATTAATATAGACCTCTGTCCATGCATGTAAATCAGTAAAATCTTCTTCTGGTCCGCTTGGCCCATCAAGAGATTTCACATCGCTTGCAAGTTGAATCAAATAACCTGAAACAAATCTGGCTGCCAGTCCTAAATTTCTAAGAATTATAACAAGTAACCATGCAGTATCCCGACAAGAACCACTTTTTAATTTAAGCGTTTTTTCAGGACTTTGAACATTAGGCTCTAAGCGAATGAGATAATTAATTTCTTTTTGTAAGTTTTGATTTATTTCTACAAGAAAATCATTAATTTGTTTTGGTTTCCGACTAATTTTTTCAAGATATTTTTTTAATTCTGGCCCAGGGGCTGGCTTTCTGAGATAGGGCTTTAAATCGTTTTTCAATACAGGTTCATATTCAAATGGAAATGTTTCAGAGTCAGAATCAACAAAAAAATCAAAAGGATTAATTACGCTCATGTCAGCAATTAAATCAACTTCAATTTGAAATAATTTTGTCTTTTCAAGAAAAACCAGGCGGGCCAAATAATTACTAAAAGGGTCTTGTTGCCAGTTTATGAAATGATCTGAAGGTATAATTTTTTGAGAATAACTAAGTATATTTGTTCGGCAATGTGGTGCAGGACGAAGACGCACGATTTGTGGATTAAGTGTAATCTGCCGATCATATTTATATAAAGTTTTATGATAAAGTGCGACATGAATTCCCATTATAAATACTCCTTTATAAACATTTATTGTTCTGCAACTTTAATTAACTGAGATGACCTTATTATTTTGTTTTAAAAAATGTAACGTTAATAGCATTGTCAACATTGTTCAGTTTTTTTTGAAAATTATCAATAAACTCATGCATACCTGTTGAAATGACTTCCTTAATATCAGTATAGTCTAAGTCAGCTTTTAAACGCCCAATAGATTTTTCAGCCACTGTCAAACTTGCTTCCATTGAAGAGCCTGTAATACGATGCATAGATTCTTTAGCTTTATTTACACAATAACGAATAGAGCGAGGAAATTTATCTTCAAAAACCAGGAAATCAGATACATTTTGAGAAGAAATTCGATGAAAGCGTTTTCTATACATTTCCAGTGCGCTGGCTGATTTAAGGGTTGCTGCCCATTGAATATTATCATAAGGTGTTCCCACATAATCAATTTTGGGTAGCAGTAAAAAATATTTTACATCCAAAATTCGGGAAATTTTATCAGCACGTTCAATTAATAAGCCCATTCTAGAAAAATGCCATGCTTCGTTATGAGTCATTGTTGAATACAAAAGACCTGAAAATAAATGTCCTCTCATTTTAACAATATTAAAAAATTTATGAGGATTTTCATAAGCCCATGAGTTGGCTTCAGCTTCTTTTAGTTCAAGAAAAAAATTATTCAGTTGTTCCCACATATCTGAAGAAATAATTTCTCGTATTGATCGAGCATTTTCTCGCGCTGTAATAAGGCATGAAATAATAGAGTTTGCATAGTCTTTATCAAATGTTAGAAAACGAATCACATTTTTCTGGCTGTAATCCTGATACTTTTTTTCATATTCATCCTGATCACCAGTAATTTGAATCATTGGTTCCCACTGTTGCATTTGATTGTATGTAGACAGATCAAGAAGTAAATTCAGATTAACACTTAAAAAACGTGAGACATTTTCAGCTCGTTCTAATAATCTGCACATCCAATACATGGAATTTGCAACTCTACTAAGCATAAAGTTACCTCCTTTCTTTATTTGTCAATAACCCAGGTATCCTTGCTGCCTCCCCCTTGAGAAGAATTCACAACAAGAGATCCTTTTTTTAGTGCCACACGTGTTAAACCACCTGGTAACACATAAATGTCATCATTATATAAAATGTAGGGCCTTAAATCCACATGACGCCCTTCAATTTTATTACCAATGATTGTTGGAGCACGAGAAAGCATGACCGCAGGTTGTGCCATATAATTCCTGGGGTTTTCTTGAATAAGTGAAGAGAATTTATCTCTTTCCGCTTGTGACGCATGTGGGCCAATCAACATGCCATAACCACCTGATTCATTAGCAGCTTTTACAACAAGCTTATCAAGGTTTTCGAGTACATATTTTTTTTCTGTCTCGTTCCAGCAGACATAGGTGGGAACATTTGGTAAGATAGGATCTTCACCTGTATAATATTTGATGATTTGAGGAACAAATGAATAAATAACTTTGTCATCAGCAATACCTGTACCTGGAGCATTCGCCATGGCAATTCTTCCATTTCGGTAAACATCCATGATACCGGGGATGCCCAGAAGTGAATCTGGCCGAAAAACTTTGGGATCAATAAAATCATCATCAATTCTTCTATATAA
>Ga0272440_1003003_pt1 | contig 12815 bp, 13 predicted proteins | sample SSMMMBAug17_FD_192440 | JGI IMG/M metagenome (GOLD analysis project Ga0272440, IMG submission 192440) | Marine sediment archaeal communities from Little Sippewissett salt marsh, Falmouth, MA, United States - SSM-MMB-Aug17 | ecosystem: Environmental > Aquatic > Marine > Wetlands > Sediment ...
TACCACGCCGTTTCGGCCGTATCGTTATTTGTGAAGGCCGTATCCAGATTGTAGTGAATGCCTTCGTCCGTGATGCCATTCTTCGTGAAGTCCAGTTCCCAGATCGGCTTGACGAGCCGGGCTCCCCACTTGATGAAGTCCCGAAAGTGCTCCCGATTCTCGAAGATCCGGGTATTCAGCCATCGGCCGCGAAGACCAAAAGATTGTCCGGCGAGGTTAGGCCAACCGCCGGAGAACGCGTCAACGTAGAAGACGTTGTCCATAGTCTAGGTTCCTGTTTTAGGTAGTCCGAGGGTTGCCAGTTGGATCCGCAATTCGTCCTCGTCACGAGTTGCGATCTTATCGAAGTTGAGGACGTTTAGGGTTGCTTCAAGTCCAAGGTCGTCCCAGTGAGTCTTGCCCGGGACTCGCGGAAGACCGGGCGGGGTTATGTCAAATCGGATGCAGGCTCGGAAGATGACAAACTTTCCACTTCGTCCTTCAGGGAGCTTTTTTGGGATTCCTCCGCCCGACTCTGAAAAAAACTTTTCGCGTTGTCCTCCAGTTTTTCCGCATCGAGGGCGTTTGCTTCGTCGACCAGATGTAGGAGGGCCGCTACTTCGTAGTGTGACAGGATGCTCCGGAGATCGTGTTCCACGTTCCCCCAGGTCTCGGGATCATCGGGGTCGACCGTGTTCCATTCGATCCGGGAGGGCTCGAGACTTTTCAGGACAAGATATCCCCATCGCTTCCTTGCGTAGTCCTTCAAGGCCTCGCGATAGGCCGGGGCGTCCGGGTCCTTCACCTTCCCGCCTTTTTCGAACCTGTAATGAGTGTTCTCGGGAAGTGGGCACAAGGCCGAGAACTCGTCGAAGTCCCAGACCGGTTGAGCGAAGAACGCGAGGTAATCGTTCCCCCGCCTGAACGTCAGGGGCTTATCGGGAGCCGGAAAGATCGCTTTCGACTTGTTGGCTGCTACGCCACCGATTTTCATGGTAAAGGTCTCCGGGTGAGGGGGTAGGTTATACGGTGTTCCAGTTGGTCCCGTCCGAGACCATCATGATCACATCGTATTGTGAGGTCAGAACTTGGGTTGCCGAACCGTCGATCGTTTCCGACGCGTTCCCGTCTACCGTTACGGTGTTCGCTGAGGCATCAGTCTTTTTGACCGCGATCATCCGGTCTTCGTTGTCTGCCGCCGCTGGGAGGGTGATCGTTATATTGCCAGAAGTGGCATCGGCGAGGACGACAGTAACACCGACCGCCACCGTGTAAGAGGACCCGGTTTCTAGAACGGTCCATCGTTCATTATTCTCGGGGGTGGTGATCGTGTAGGTGAGGGTTTGGGGCATAGTAAAAATCCTCGCAGGGGAAGAGGGGTAGGCTTTGCGGGCCAGCCCCCCCGCCCCTTCGAGGTCATCGATCAGGAATTAGTGATCTCGATCGTGTCCGAGTCGTTCGTAACCCGGCGGACGATCGGCTTCGTTGCAACACATCGACCCGTGACGCTCACCGCCGCTGCTTCTACGCTCGCGTTAATCGAGACTGGCAGGAAGTAGGGGAAGATGATAATCTCGGCGTCTTCGGTCCCACAATCGGGGGCGTCGATAACCTTCAAGGTCACTTGATACGGTTCGCATTCATCGGCTGCTGCGTTCGACCAGTCGGACGCTTCGCCTTCTCGCTCGAGGACCTCATCGGCCGTTGGGTCATCAGTCGTAGACGACCGGAGCCAGTCGTAGACGAACGAGAACGAGACGTCCATCGGAACCTCGTTGCCGGTCCGTGCCCCGTCCAGGCTTCCGCGATCGGTGTCGATCTGCGGATCCTTATTTTTGGTATGTTCGATATTCCCCTCGCCTACTTTCACCTCCATCTTGCGAGGGTAGAACTGAATCGCATCGTCATCGCTCGGAACCGAACCAGCCACGTAGGCCGGGGTGAACGTCAGTTCCCAGGTAGTCGAGCCGTCTTGGACTTGGGTCAGGACTTCGGAGTTCGCCGCCGTGAGGCCGGAACCGTCGACCGTGATCGTCTGGGCCGAGTTTGCAAGATCGCCCGCAAAGGTGATCGTGTAAACGTCTGCCGATTCCGAGACCGTGACGTTCCCGGATCCGATCGAGGCCAGACCTTCGAGGGCTGCCTCGAGGGCCGAGTCTGCCAGATCGTAGGCCAGGGCCGAAGTAGTGTTGCCCGAGTGGGTCACGGTGAACGTGCCAGCCGTGGGGGCCGTCATGTCCAACGTGTACTGAGTCGAATTCTGCGTTGCCGTGACGGTCCGGACCGTGGTGATCCCGGCCGTCGTGAATCTTGCCCCCACCGGGATGATCGTCCCCGAGGGCAGCAAGGATAGGGTATCAACCCCGGTCGTGGTATCGCTCGCGGCCGGACTGGCCTCGTCGATAGCCGCCGTTCCCCCGAACCCGTCTAGGATCTCGAAGGTCAGGTTGTTGAGTTCTTTTCTTCGTGCCATGAATTTTATTCCTCCGCGATCAACCCGTAGAACCGGGATTGAATTACAGTGTGAATCTGTTCGTCCTTTTCCGATACTGGCATCGGCCGAACGTCAACGGATTGACCGAGGTCCCGGATCGGGTGTAAGACCGTGATCTCCTCCAACCCGGTTGCTCCGTAATCCTTGACGAGGATACATTGATCGAGGGCGTTGGCGATCGTTCCGGAATGGCCTACGTGGTCGTAATCATCGGCCGACCGAACCGAGGTTAACGTAACGAATACGTCGACCCAGGCCCGGTGAAGGCCCTTCGAGATCTCCCTTGTTGCCGGTCCCGTGATAACTGCTTCCGCCCGAGGGCTTGCGTTCTTCCAGATAGTCGTCCGTTTATCCAAGAACTCAACCACGAGATCGATCGAGCCGCTGCACGCGTCGTGCAAGTGCTTCGCAACGGAAGCATATACCCAACGGTGCCATCTTGCGTCAACGGGCATCTCGAACTAGTCCTAGGATGATAGTCGAATTCTGCTGAATGACTTCGCGACAACTTGCGATCGCTTCCTTACACTCGGTGAGGAGGGGAAGAACGATATCGTTGTGAACTTTTTGGAGTTCTTCAAGTTGTCTCTGTTGGTGGTACTCCCTTCGATAGTCCCGCCAGATGAAGAATCCGTTCATCGTGGCAAGGCCGACGAGCATAACGGCCACCGGGCCGTAGTCGTTCATCGCCGCCATCATCTCGCTCAATGCGTCCCACATTCTGCCGCCCCTTTTCCTTGTTGGTTTAGTATCCCCCGCCCAGCCCCCGCAGGGGCCGGGCCGGGGGGCTTCATACCGTCAAGGGTCAGGCCAGCATGACGCAACAGAGATCCTCATTCAAGACGCTCACGCCCGCCAGGAGGTCTACGACCACTCGCGTTCCGCTGGAGGCCAGCTCATCTTGCATACTGACGCGGATCCCGATTCCCTCGTAATTGGCAACGGCCGAGATCGCTCCCTTGTTCTTCTCACGCATCGGGCGAGAGACGAAAGCGATCGCGTTGCTGTCCATCACGGGGCACATCGCACCGGCCGGTCCGGGGTAAGCATCGGCCCCGCTTGCCACGGTCGCCTCGAGGGGACGATCGAGCAAGACCGTGGTCGTGGTCGACGTGGTCGCACTTACTTCGATGATCGTGTAAGTGTGACGGGACGTGGTTCCGAATGACAGAAGCTGACCCACTTGCAGGTTCTTGCCCGCGTTGTGCGTGAAGGTCATCGTCTTTTTGTAACCAGCCGCCCGCTCGGTCGCTTCGTTCTCGACGTGCAGATAATGCTTGATCACTGCTGCGTCGGCCACATCGTACTTCAGGGCCTCGTTGAGCGTGATGCTCGTGGTCCCCGTGGTCGCGGTCAAGTAAGTGGGCTGATCGTTGCCTTCAACCACGGCGTACTCGCCAACTTCCCAGTTCTCGCCCGGGTCGGTGCAGGTCATCGCCGCAGTGTGACCGGCCGCATATCCGCCGGTGTTGTTGATCGCCCCGTCCTGGGTGTCCGCACTGGCAGAGTTCACGTAGTTCACGTTCTGAGACATGATCACGCGAGTATTGAAGACCGTCCCGACTTGCCCGGTCTGGACCGAGGGGTCCATGCCGCGAGCGTCCGAACGCATGAAGACGTCGGTTCCCATCAATTTGGTGTTCACCGTGTGGTGAACGATCGCCGTACGAAGGCCGTCCATCGGAGCAAGGTTGTCTGCTAGGACTTCCTCGGCCTCGAGGATATAGTCTTCCGCGTTGCTCGTGGTCATCCCGCCGAGACGACCGGCTCGCTTGCTGGGAGTACCCTGCTGCAAGAACGCATGAACGCGACCCAGGACCGCACGGTCCACGCCGCGAGCGATAGTTCGGACTGCTTCGACTAGGAAGAGATCGGTCAACTGAGCGATGCTCAGGGACTCATCTTCATCGGTGATCACGAACGCATCGTAGAAATACTGATCGAGGACCACCGGAACGGCCGTCAAGTTGGCGTCGTCTTCGGTGTTGTTGTCGGCCCCGTCCTTACGCTTGGTGTACCGACGATCGGCTCGGTAGGCGTTGACTTGATCGCCAGCTCGAGCCAGTTGGGGGGCGAACTGACGGTTGACGCTTTGGACCGCCGGGGTCATTTCCATCAGTTGCATTAGGGCCGTGTTCGCCCAAAATTGGGGGAGGGCCGCCGATAGGCTGTTTGCCATAGTTCAATTCTCCGAATTCAAAAAGGGTTAAGTCTACCGGCGGACCGCCTTGTAGACTAAATCAAAACGACAATTTGTTTGCCGCATCTGATAGCAGTTGCGGATTCTTGGTCTTGAGTTCGCGGAACTTGTTGAAGTCCATATTCGCGAAGTCCAGGTTCCCGTCTGCTGTCCGCTTCACCCCGTCGACCGTTTCGCCGCCCGAGCCACCACTGACGGTAGATCGGAAGTAGCGTCCGTACTTCGTGGGGTTTGCTTCCATCGATTGAAGAGCCTGCTTCACCGGAACTAGCTTGGACTCCATTCGTCCCGTATCCTCGTCTTGCACTTGCCACTCGACCAGGACGCTGCCGTCTTCCTGAACTTTCGCCAGGGGGCTGAGCTTTAGCTGGAAATATTCCAGGGCTCCCTCACGTCCCGCATCCTGAACCACTAGGCCCGAGGCTTCGTCCATAATAGACCGCTCGATCTGAGCTTGTTCGTAGCGTTTGAGGTTTTGCTGAGCGACTTCCCGGGCCTTCTGGAGTTCCTTCTCGATCTTCTTATTCTTGGCCGCTTCTCGCTCCGCTTCGCTCTTGGAAGCTAGGATCGTCTGTTCGGCCGCGTCTCGGAAGTCCGATAGGTCCTCGACCCCGTCGATCAATCCGCTGCTCAGTAGCTCCGATACTTGTCCCTGAAGGGCTTCGAACGCTGCCGCCTTCTGCTTCGCTTCGGCAAGCTCGCGTTGCAGGCTCCGCTTGTGGTTCGCGAACTTCGCATCGAGTTCCTTCTGGTGCATTGTAACCATTCCGGGCTCGATCTGCTGTCCGCCTTCGCCGCCTTCGTCGCCGCCTTCGTTAGTCGTGCCTTCGTCTGCCATAGTCGCTTGCTCCTGGGGTAGTAACGCCTGATCTGCCGCCCCAATACGGCAGGGCCAACTCGGGGAAACCGGCCCCGATTCCGGAAAGAATGAACTTCTCTCTAGTAACATTGACGCATTACCGCGTCGGAATGATCGATTTATTCGGTAATTTCGGCTCGGGTTTTGGTTTTTCGAAGTTATCGAATTCGCTGATCTCGATCTGAAACGAGAACTCCGCGACTTTGGAGACCCGGTCCCGGTGAGTCTGGTGAGCACATCGCCGGGCGACCAAGACCGCGAAGACGCCGTCTCGGTCATAAACCAAGACCTTCCGATTCAGGCTCGAGGGTGGCGTCTTGAACCGGAAGAACTTGATCCGGGTCTTGCGGTTCCGCGAGACGTTCTTGACCATGAGCAAGACCCGCCGAATCAAAACCTTGACGTACCCCTCCCATAGTTCCCGCCGCCCAATCTGATCGAATTCGTCCAAGGGGATCGAGAATTCGGAAACGAAGAGTTTCGACCGCTCGGAAGGCCGGGCAGGCTCCGCCGGTAAACGGGCCTCCCGAACCTTGGGGACGAATCGCTCCATCCCCAAGGTCTCCAGGAGATCCGAAAATCCAAGGTTTTCAACGTCGTCGAGTCTCATAGTAGCGAAGAACTGCCGAGGGGTTCAACCTTCGGTGGATTCGTGTCAATACCCAGTGAGTACATCACGGAGTAGTAGGTATTCGAGTTGCCGTCCTCGACCGCCATCTCTTGAGCGAGTTCCTTCAAGACGTCTTGCGGGAACTTGCCGTAGCGGTCCTCGTTGGCGAGGTCGACCGCCGAATTTGAGACGGCCGCCGTTTGGGCCGGAATCGTTCCATCGTCCAGGATCCCCAGGGCGATCAGGGCCCCGAGAGCATATCGAGCCGATTGTCCGTTCGTGGTGATGCTTACCGCACCCCAGGCCCCGCCTGCCCCGTCCACGTCGGTCAAAACCGTGATCGGGTGATTCGTCTCATCAACGGAAGACCCGTCGAAGGTCAAGACGATGTTATCCGCGTTGTTCATCGCGGTTCCCGAGACCGAGATATCCCCGTTCGTCCAGCCAGTGATCGAGGCTGACGTGGCCGCCGTGTCGATCGCCGATTCCACGGCCGCTGCGTTGGCGTTGAACGCGATGTTCCCCGTGGTGAAACTTTCACCGTTACGGAGGGTGATCGTCAACGTGCAGTTGCCCGAGGTCTGGGAGGACTGGGCGATATCGTGAACCGCATCCGCCGCTGCCGCTGCCGAACTGATCGCCGGGTCGAGTTGCCGGTTAATTACGCTCGTGATATACCGCCCCGCTGGGGACGTGCTCGCGAACGATTGGGCGTTTGATAGAAGGTCTGCAAGAACTCCCATTGTGTTGATCTCCAAAGGTTAGGGGAGGAGCGGAGCCTTGTCCGCCCAGCCCATCGCATTGATAATCGAGTCGTAGATCGCCCCCTGATTGTCTTCGAAGGCCGCCGCTTGGGCCAGTTCGCGGATGAACCAGGGTTGCAGGTTATCCGCGTTGCCGCCCTTAACGACTTCGGTAAATCCGGCCGAATCGGCCCCGGTGCTTCCCTGGATCGGGACCGGGGAGCCAACGATACCTAGGGATCGGAGAATCCCCCAGACGGGGCGATACGTTTGCCCGGGGGTTGATCTGGTGATCGGCAAGTTGTCGGGGTCATAGGCCGCCGGGATATTGAACCCGGAAAAGTCCGCAACCATTAGATCGTGGTTCGCATATTGGACGAGCAACCCATCGCCGAACGTGAACGTAAACCCGTCAGAATCCGTTAACTTGGTCCCGCCGCCAATCGCTGCAACCGATACTTCGCCGCTCCAGGCTGAATAGCCGGCCGCCACCGCTGCCGCATCGATCAGGGCCTCGAGTTCGGCTGCCGTTGCATCGAACGGGATATCTTCGACCGTGAACGTGATCGTCACCGGGCCGTCACCGTCCAGGGAGAACGCGAGCGAGTAAGTGCTTCCGGCTTCAGGATCCAAACACCAGCCGCCGATACCTTGGATCTCCGGCGTATCGACCGCGTTCCCGGCTTGGGCTTCGAGGACCGCGTTCGTGCCGCCCGCGTAATCGACGAATAGCCCGAGGGTGTCGATCGAAAAAACGGGATGGCCTTGTCCGGAGACCGAATCGCCGTCATACGTGAAGACCATAGCCCCCAGGTTCCAGGTTGAGCCGGAGACCGCGATATCCCCGTTCGTCCAATCGGTGATCCCTGCCGCCGTGGCCGCCGTGTTGATCGCTGATTGAACCGTGCCAGTTGTGGAGTTGTAGCCGACATAATCGGTTGTGAAGGTCTCACCGTTGGCCAGGGTGAACGTGAGCCGGACGCTCGGAATCGCTGCCGTGGGCCGCTTCGTATACGAATCGAGCCACGTTGCGATCTGTTGAACTTCATCGGCCGGTTGAGCATCGGCCGGGTCGTCGTCTCCAATCGCCAACCGCATCCGCAGTTCGTGGGCGACCCGAGACCGTGGTCCGAAGGTCTTCGCTTCGTCTAATACCGTCTGGAAAACCCCCATCCGTTCCTCCTCAACATAAACGACCATCAACTTCGCGTCCGTTTGAATGAATTATTCAGGGCAAGAAACCGCGTGATATACTTCCACGCCAGGGGCGAGGTCACTTGGTGGTGAGAGTGTTCCGGGTGGATCCCCGATCGGTCGATCATAACCCGCGTCGACCCGATCCCGTCTTGCGTTAATTCCAGGTTCCGGAACTCTTGCTCGGGATCCCGGCCGGATAGGAGTGACTTCGCCTCTTCGCATACGGCATAGAAGATCGGGTCCGGGACGTTGTCTTCGGCAACCGTGACCGTTGCCGTCGATTCGCCACCGGTCAGGCTTCCCGCATCCGCCGCAAGAGTGTTATTCCAAGTGGTCTCGAAGTCCCCGCCCATCGTGATCGCGAACGGGCCGGTCCCCGAGACCGTGACGTCTCCGGAACTGATCGAGGCGAGGGCCTCGAGGGCTGCCTGAATCGTTGCCGCGTCCGCATCGTAGGCGATCGCCGAGGCCGTCTCATCGTTCAAAGTGAGATCGTAGGTTCCGCCGGTCGCGTCAATCGTCAAGGTCCAGGATTCGGCTTCCCGCGAGTCGTCCCGGGGGAATTGCTTCAACTGATCGGCTTCGGCCGCTGCGATCTCCAGATCGGTGAGCTCAGTATTTGCGAGGATATACTTCGAGGTCTGGGTTGAATCCCCGCCGTCCGCGATCATCGCCTCCCAGAGTGACCGCTTGACGCCGCTATATTTCAACGAGTCGACCGCCCGGGATCCCGCGAGAAGGGCTTTCGCCTTGTCCTCATCTGTGGCCCCGGTCCAATCGGTCGCATATAGCTGATCGCTGAAGTAGGCGTCCGCATCCGCGATGCTTCGGTAGGTTTCCGATTCTGCCATTATTCCTCATCCTCACTATTGAATCGACCGCCGCCGCGTCCGACCGTCCCGGCTTCCGGATCATCCCCTTCGCGTGCTACCGCGTTTGATTGAGGATCAACTGAGGCCTCGGGGTTCCCTGGGCCGCCGATCATCTGATCGGTCTGGGCTGCCGCGATCGCTTGCTGTTTTTCTTTTTGGTCTGCCTTTGCCTTATCCGATTCGCCCTCGTTGAACCCCAGGGCCAGGGATCCGGTTTCCGCCGAGACGAGTCCGGCTTCCTTCGCCTTGACGATGATCTCCGCATCGGAGGTCGTGTAGGGGGCCGAGTCGACCGCTGCCTTGATCTTGTCCAGCTCCGAGGTCGAGATCCGACCGCGAAGCATCCGCTCGTAGGCTATTTTCGAGGCCTCTTTTTTGCCGGGCTGCCCCGGTAGTTTATTCATCAGGTCGATATAGGCGTTCGCCTCCTCGAGCCGTTCCTTGTCCGTTTTCAGAGACCAGTCGTCGGGATAGGAGATCGTCGGGACCCGCCGCCGGGCTGGATCGGTTTGCTCGTAGGCCGTCCAGTGATCCCAGAGTCGTGATTCCCCGTCTTCGAAACATTGCCCGATGAACGATAGGCCGGACTCCATCGAGCCATCCTCGCCTAGGGAGGCCAGGGTCCCAGAAACTAGCTCGCGAACCTCTTCCTTGAATGACTTCCGAAGGGCGAGGGAGGTCATCATCGGCCCCGTGTCCGGTGAGATGAAGGCCGGAGGGTTCAGGCCCTTCTCGTACCATAGGCCTTTTTTCGCTCCGGTTTCGGCTTCGTCGTCCTCGCCGATCAAGTGGGCCGGGACCGCATTACCACGTTGCCGCACCATGAACGGGTAGTTCGCATCGAGGGCGTAGGACGTATCGGCCGAGATCAGGTTCAAGTGAGCGATCTGGTAGGAGCAGACGTTCGCGATCAGGGATTCGAGGATATCGAAAAGAACGAACGGAACTTTATCAAGATTCGTGAAGACGGGCGCCTCCAGCTCCCGGCCTTGATCGTCGATCTTCTCGATCGTGACAAGGCCGCCTCGGTCCGGATCAAGGTAAAAGTATCGGAACGTATGCTGATCCGTAACTTCGCCCGTTGCTATGTCGTAATCTCGCTTGATGTCCCGAACGAGAACCGCCGCCCAGTCGGACGACGATTCAACGGACGCCGGAATGATCCGCTCGATATGCTCGACCGGATAGTAGTTGAGATAGGGCCGGAAGCCCTGGGGAACGTCCGCCGCCGATGTTCCGTTGACTCGCGGAGCGTCAACCAGGACTCCAACCCTCCTCATGATCAGGGCCTCGGGCAGGAGATACTTGGCGATGTAGGAGTTCATGCCGGACCCGCGTCGATCCACGCCCCGGCCAATCCCGTCGACCGCCTCACGCCACGCCTTGCTGCCGCCGCGTCTGTTGATATCGACGAGCCGCTGCGAGATCGCGTTTTTCACCCGATTGACTTCCAGCCGGGCATAGGACGGGATCGGGGTCAGGTCTCGCCGTCGCTTGAATTCTGCCCGATCCTCGCGATCGGAGAACTCTTCTAGGTATTCGTCCCGAAAGAGTCGCCCGCCCGTATAGCAGTATCGCCACTCGACCCAGTCGGCTCGATCGTAAAGGGTAGCCTGAAGATTCTCGCCTACCAGTTTTGCAAAATTTATCACTGCCATCGGTTGTAACTCCTACCAGTATTGACGCATCAGGCCCGTACATTGGTCAAAATACTTGATGAATTTAGGGCCGGATCTAAGATTTTCAGGGCGATCTCCGCGTAGGTGAGGGCGTGGGCGTAGTGGTCTGGACCGGTCTCGACGTATTTCGCCTTCGGCTGATCGTTGTCCGGGTGCTCATAGGTCCGGACCGGGGCCTTGACGTGCTTCCGGAACTCGAGGGGCAGGTCTAGTGGGAATTCCAGATCGCCCCGCATAATCCGCCCGAGGGTCGTCGAGAGCCACGCGACTTTGTCAACCCGAACCAAGTGGGCTCCGTAGTCGTCTTCCGTGAGCCGGACTTCGCGAGCCGCCGCCCCTCGGATATATTGGCACAGATGAACCGCATCCTTGAAGGACCTCGCGAAGACTCTCGCGTTCGTTGGCTCGGGAAAATAATCGATGACGCATCGCCAGACCCGATAAGTCCTCATCAGGGCGTGAACCGCCGACCAGTCGTCTTGAAGAATTCGGCCGCAACCGACGAGCCGCCCGATCGCCCGATCGTTCGGGTCGCCGACCCGCTTCGGGTCGAAAGTCCACTTGACCGCTGCCCAGTGATGAAAAGGGCCGCCTTGGTCGATCCCCAGGGTCACGATCCCGTCGCGATCCTTGATCGGTAGCATGATATCTTGGAGGGAGTATTTCTTCGTCGCCTCGTCGATCTGCTGATCGTTGACTTGGGTCGCGTCTTCCAGGAAGGGGAGACCGAGCTTCGAGTTATAGAACTCCCGCCGTCCCGCTTCGTCCGCGTGACCGCGAAGGTAGGCTGCTACGATCTCCCAGGGCTCCACGCCGGGGGAGTATAATTGATTGATCCAAAATCCTCGGATGATCGCCGGATCGGCTTCTGGGTTCGTCGCCTGCCAGTATCCGCTTGCGAGCCAGTCGGCCTTGGCCTCGTGGGGCAGTTCGTTCTTACATTCCGTGCAGATCAAGTGAGACTTTTTCAGCTCGGGATCGTCAACGGAGTCTCCGTGGATCACCATTGAATCTGGCCAAACTAGCTCGATATCTGCGAAGCAATAGGGGCAGAAGAATCGAAAATGCTCCCGGGTCGACTTCATAAACTGCTTGTGAACGCCGCAGTTCGGATAACGAGGGGTCGAGAACCCCCAGATCTTTTTGTCCCCGTCCCGCTGCCCCGAGGCCCGCTCCTCGGCCATATACTGCTGCCGCTCGGTCCATGCGTCGAGTTCGTCGAAGAATAGCCGCCCGGACGAGATGCCGCGAAGGCTTGCCTCCGAGTTCGCCCCCGTGACGTAGAGCGTCGAGGTTCCGAATCGCTTCAAGCTGGCCGTATCCACCGTTACCACGGTCCGCAAGTAATCGCTTAGCTGGATCGCATCAGAGATCCGGGTCTTCGAGAAGGTGTTCGCCATCTTCTCGGTCGGGAAGTAGTATAGGCAAGGCTTGTTGTGGAACTCCGTATGATAGAGGGCCATCGTCCACGCTGCCTCGGATAGGCCGACTTGAGCCGCCTTCATCACAAAATTTTTCTGAGCCTGCGAGTTCAGGATTTCCTTGATGTAGGGATAATCTCGGATCGAGTAAGGTTTGCCATCCTCCATCACGCGACGGGCGACCGCCCACTTCGCACAAGTGTTCAAGGCAAGTTGACTGTGAACGGTTTCGCTGAACGCGAATACCGCATCTTTGAGGATCGGGTGGATCATAACAGCAAGAGCAACGATAGGGCCAACCGGATTATGACTTCCCAGTTTTCGATGATCCACTCGCGGGCCGCTTGGAACCACGCCTGAAGATCCACGCGAGGGCTCGGCCGCCGGAAGACCTTGATATCAACCCCATCCGTGAGGTCTATATCAACCGGACCGACCCGGATTTTCAGGCCGCCATCTGGGAGTTTCGCTTTCGCCGCGTAGGGTTTGATCTCGCTCCAGGGTGTCACCCCGCGAAAGACCTTGACAACTTCGCCCTTCTCGATCACCGCCGTCACTGGGACCGAAGGCCCGAGATTCAGTTTTTCCCAGAGGAGCCGCCACCGTTCCTCCTCGATCTGAACCTTGACGATATGATACGACCGAGAGGGCCCGATAAACGCCGCTGTCTGCCGTTTGCAGGGGCCGCACCAGTCGGATCCGAAGGATAAGACAACCCCTTCGGTCTTGAAGAGCTCGGGGTAGTCGGCTCGGAGGGGGTG
>Ga0272440_1003004_pt1 | contig 12813 bp, 8 predicted proteins | sample SSMMMBAug17_FD_192440 | JGI IMG/M metagenome (GOLD analysis project Ga0272440, IMG submission 192440) | Marine sediment archaeal communities from Little Sippewissett salt marsh, Falmouth, MA, United States - SSM-MMB-Aug17 | ecosystem: Environmental > Aquatic > Marine > Wetlands > Sediment ...
GCATTGGTGCGTACAAATGTAGTTGAAAAGTTTTAAAGTGTTAACTACATTTCAGAGAATATGAAAGATGCCAACAATTTGAAGTTATTATCTCTTAGGAACTTTAACTTCCCGCGTAACAGCGCCATACTTTTCATCAATAACCAGTATTGCAAATTTTTCAATATTATCGAGGTCTTCAGTATTTAAAGAAACATAATCAAAATAGCCACGTAAGTCTGTATAGCCATCTTTATGGAAATTAACTTTTTTATTTTTCATTTTTGCATACACTTTTACATATGCTTTGGCTAAAGGTGCTTTTGTTATGGAATGATTTAATTTTAGTTGACCATAATTATCTAAGGTTTGCAAATAAAGAGAATTTGAATAATAAACCTGTGATTGTCTTTTTCCATTTGCTGAAATTTCAATTATTAGATTACTGTTATTATATTTTTCAGGAAGGTCTACAGAATAAACTGTTTTATCTTCTGGTAAAGTAATTGTCTTTGTTTCAGCTGGTTGTATAAACATAAACTCATCAGTTTGCTTTTGTACAAAAGGATTTCTTGAAAATAGTAATTCAATATCCATTGGGTAATAGTTGATCTGGCAACTTAAAATATTTTGATAAGATATGTTAATACAGTTAGCCTCAATTTTAAATTTAAAACTTTTTTCTGTTGCTGCAAGTTGAGTTTGAGTTTGGTTTCTATTATTTTCATCAATAACTCTTGGAGCTTTACCTTGAATCTCATCAAGTTGTGATGAAACTGCCATAAAAAGCTTTTGCCATCGAGTCACTGGATAATTTAAATATGGGGCAATTACTCTTTCAGCATCCTTTGTTTTTTCCTGAAACATTAAAATATATGCATGAATATAGTCATACTGAATTGTTGTTTTTATTTCATTTTTATTTATACGTTCAAAAAAACTGATAGCCTTCTTGATTCTATCTTGAGTCAACAAATAGCATGTTACTGCCATCAAGTCGTTAGCATCCAATACAGGTCGATAACTTAAGAGTTTTAAGAATTTTTTGTATTGCTTAAAAAATTGATTATTTAATATGCTTTGTTTTTTTCCTATCTGATGCGCCCGGGCATTGACTAAAGGTGCATATTCTAAATGCTCATAAAAATTTTGTCTTATAGGATTTATTATTAGTAAAGGTGAATGAATATACAAGCCGCAGTTTTTAGCAAAGTGTGAATTTTGAAGGTATTCGCTTATGATACTTTGGTTTTTGTGATAAATCCCATATGACCATAAAACAGGATGAAAAAACTGTCTACTTTTCAATAGATTAATAATTTGTTCAAAAAAAGATTTGTTTTTCATTCTAAATGCAATTTTGTTTAGATCTATTCTGTTTAAATTGTTTTTCTGAAGATAATCAATAACATCAGACTTTTTTCCGTGCTGTGAAACATATTCCCAGGATTGAGTATCAATTTTAGTAAGTTTTTTTACTACTTTGAATTTTTTAAGCTTTGTGCTGGCTATGCATTTTTCATTTTTAGCAACTTGAACAGGATAAGCAGAAAAATTTCCTGTGTTTGGGAAATAAAAGTAATATTCAATTGATTTTGTAGAAAAAGGTTTCAGTCTAACTGGTATTCCACCTGTATACTTTCCTTTATTAATTGGAATTGAGCCCTCAGGAATCTGGTACATTATTAAAAGTTTTTGGTTTGATGATGTTGGATTGCTAAGAACAATCTGTGCCCCATATGAAATTCCACATAGGAATTCATTTTCAACAAATTTATCTATTTGTTCATTATTTATAAACAAATACCTGTCATCAAGTCGAAAAAAATTCTGGTCAACAAGAATTGAATCCTTTTTTTCTGAAAGCTCTGTTTGCAATATCTCTTTATGAAATACAATTATAGGACTTTTTGCTTGTATTAAAAATTCTGTTCCCTTTAATTCTTTATTATGATTATTTGATTTAAAAGGGAGATTAAGAACTGATAATGCTAACATTATTTCAGTAAAATTCTTTGTAGCATAAATAAAATTTTTAGAAAGAAAAGGCTTTTTGGGGTCATTTTCTGCAAAATCTTTCCAAAATCCATTTACTTCTATTAATTCTGAATTTTGATCTTTTATTGGTAGTTTGTAGTAGTTATTTTCAGCCCATTCTTTTGTTTTATCAAGCTTCTTAAAAAAAGGACGAGTTTTGGTTCTGGATTGCTTTCTGGAACTGTAATATGATTTTTTTAATTTTTTTGCAGGAGCAGCCATAGCTTCTTTTGAATGCATAGGTGCTGAATAGAGTATTTCTGATGTTTCAGGAGATAAGACTTCCATTTCATCATAATGTTCTGAAGGAGTTGATGTATGAGATGAATCATCTTCTATATCAAGAGCTTTCCCTTTTAAGGCAATCTCGAATAAATGATTAAATTTTTCAACATCAGGCAAAGTCATATCAAACAAATCATTCACATATCTTTTTATATTAATCTTATTTTTTGAATCGCGTCTGGCAAATAATATTTTTTCTGCTATATTTAATTTAGAAAATTCAAATAAAGGCTCATAAGATGAAAGATCTCCACCAGATAACCAAATATCCATAAAAGTCTTGTCTTTTTTATTTTTTATGTATGGAAGAATTACCCTGTTAAAAAAATCCTGATCTTTATGATATAAGAAAAAATTTAATTCATGACATGATTTTTCAGAATATTTTTTTTGTTTTTCCTCATTACTCAATTCAGGCCATCGAAGAATAAAGTCAAATTCTGAAAGTAAGTTATTATTACTTAATGTACTTAATAAGTTAAATACTTTATCTATTGAATCGTATATTCCAAATTTTGAAGTTGTTATATCTGGAAGTTTCAAAAAGCCATTTTTATTAAGAATTGTAATCCTTTTTTGTTCAGTAAAATGTTTTTTTGAATCTAATGCATGTTTAAGCCTTAGATCTTTTTTTACAATTTTGGATTTGGGTAAAGAAATTTCATAATAAATTGAATTTAAAGGGTCAACAAGCATAAAGTGAAGATGTCTATATGATTTTATTTGATCTTTATCTATTGTAATATAACCATTTTCTTTTGGCTTGAGATTAAAAAGCATTAAAGATGATTGATTTAAGTAATTGATATTAGAAAAATGATTGCTTATTGTACTTCTATCATCATTTTCATCATCATAATCACTATATTTATCTTCACCCATTGCAGATTCCATTAAACAATCTTTATATTTTTCATCAGGACTAATTTCATGCTTTTCAGTTTTAGTTTTACGAATACTCCATGGATTTAGCAATAACCCAGGTTTGGAAAGCATATTACCAGGGTATTTATCCACATATTTGCGATCCAATATATAGCGATACTCATCTCCAATGTTTCTGCCAGAAATATAGTATGACAAAGGTTTTTTTATGGAAAATTTATTTTTTTGAAAATTTTCAGGAGGCGGTAGATGATTAAATATAGAGTATTCAGGTAAGTATCTGGTTGCTAAAACATGAAGTCTTGTAAAATCATTCACATTTCCTATATGAATAAGGACATTTTTATCTTTTATGTTAATACTATTAATAAATATTGGCTTGCTTTTATTTATTTTAAGTCCTCTGTGCTCCGAAAGAATGATATCATTGTTTTTAACTCCTTTATCAACAAAAATTTCTATTGATATTTCCAAAGGTTTAACAATAAATTCATAATTTCCAGGTTCAAGCCCGCTAATTTGAATATGGCCATCCTTGTATTTAATTACGTGACTAAGATCAGAATGCCAGCCCGATTTTCTTTTTTCAAATAATGAACATTTGTTTTTATCTCTTTGTACTATATAAGGTATCTGAATAATATCATTTACATGACTATTTATTCTTTTTGGATATGCAATTTTTGAAAGGCAAAGGTTCCATTTGTATGAATTATTATTTGAACATGATGCTTTTATATAATCTATATCTTTTAAAGCTCCTAATTGAATACATCCATTATTATCTGTTTTAAGATTTTTTGTAATTCTATCACAAAAGTATTTATGTTTGAGTTCTATTTCAACAGACCTGTTAATTCGAGGTTCTCCATTTTTACCCAAGACTTCAAGAGAATAAGAATCTTTTTCATGATTAAGCAGTAAATTTTCAAAAGTATTAGATTGATCCATACCATTCAATTCAAATTTAGCATTAGCATATAAATCTTCTTTTTTATTTTTACTGATATTTTTTATTTTTGCTTTTAATTCAAAACATATTTTTGAAAGGTTTTCAGGAACTTTAAATTCATAAATTGATTCCATATTCTCAAACAATTTAAAATCTTTTACTTTCGTACTGGTACAAACATCAAAGATGTCAGTAGATTCGATAAAAAGGGTAATATCGCTTAATAAAGAAATACTTATTGGGATATCATTCAAATTTAGTTCTGGTCTGATTAGTACTTTAGTATTAACTCCTGGAAGAAGTGACTCACGATCAACGTAAAAACCAACATTCAGACTATAATTTTCTGATAAATGATCAAAACCAGATAATGAACAAAAATCATTATCCTGGATAATAATGCTTTGATACTTTGGATTGGTGCTAAAGGGAATAATAATGATTCCCTCTTCATCTGGCTTAAATTCATAGTTTTCAAATTTGATTACAGCATCTGGTCTTTCTTGATTCATATCATCAAAAATTTTAAATTCATGACCACTGGCTCCAATAGTCTCAATAAAAAAAAGTTTTCCTTTACGAATTAAAGCTCGACTGCTTTTGCCATTACCAATAAATTCCACCACAAAAACGCCTGGTTTATTAATTTCAGGAAAATGAAAAGTTTTAAGAGATCTTAGAAAAGGTGATGCATCATATTTAAATATTTTTTCATGTGTGGATGAAAGACCATCAAGATTAATACTGGTATTAAGCTCCTTATTATGTGTATTATAGTAATTAAAAGTATTTATTTCGAATATTTTTACAATTAAAGTTTTTACATTTTTAATATAAAGGTTTAGCTCAACAGGGTTGTCTATAGAAAACATTTTTTTATTGTTAGAAGCAAAGTCAATATCAACACGATCTTTGATTGCCTGATATTTATGTTGAGATATTAGTGAATACCATTCTTCCATATCTCCAATCATATTTACAATTTTAGTTTCAGCAAAAATATTCTTAAGCCATTCTTCGTCTAAGTAATTAATATAAGTTTCATAATGGTCATCTTTATTAATAAAAAATTGAGATAAATAATCCTTTACTAATTTTTCATCATTAACAATCGGTAGCAGTAGAGAATATTCTTCATAGTTAGCATTAAGATTAACCAGATAACTATGATTTCTAATATATTTCTGGTTCATGTAATAAACATTTCTAGGTAATTTTACATATTCCAGAAATAATTTTTTATCATAATTATCCTGTTTTCTATTAATGTCCAACAAGTTATACAAAACATTTGCTTTAAGTGAATTATGTGATTGTTTTAGTTTTTGTGCAAAATTCCATAGTCTTTGCAAGTATGATTTTTTTTCAGGTATATTATAATTAATATCAATATTATCAGCAGGAGCTAGTGTTTTAATATATTCATAGATAAAATTTGAATTATTAATAAGTTTTGGGGATCTTTTAAGACACTCCTCAAATTGATCTTTAAACATCAATTTGTGGATTTCATGAGATCCAAATCCTCTGCTGTGTGGATATTTAAGATCATCAATAACAAGTTTTGGTAAATTTTTAATATCTGGTCTTTTAATTCGACTTAGAAAATTTCTTCGCTGATCTGGATTTAATTTATCAGGATTTATTATTTCAAGTCCTTCATTCTCAATTCCGCTAAGATCTTGATACCTTGAAAGGGCACGTTTTTTTAATATATTGGTATTAATCAATTTTTGATTCAAACTACTTGAGTAGTTTGTTTCATGTTCATCAATTTCTTTTTGGTGGTCAAATAAAAGATTTAGTTCTTCTTGAATATAATCTAATGTTTCTGAAGGACTTTCGTTATATCTCAATAGAGCCTGTCTATTCATAATTTCATTTACTTGAGAAGTATAACCATCGCGTTTAATCCATTGTTCCAGGAATTCATCAGTTTCATCAAGTTTTTTTTCATGCTGTAAATATAAGCAGTTATAATAATAATAATCTGTAGTTCCTGGAATTAGTTGTATTAAAATTTTTTTTCGGTTTTTTGCAAGGCTAAAATCTTCTAAAAATCCTATTTCCTGAGCTTCAATTTGATTGATGGTCAGAAATATAATGAACATTATAATGAATAAAAAAAATATTTTCATAAAAGACTCCCAGACGTAACTAGGGTTGGATAATAATTTATAGACGAGTTTTTTTTGTATTATGAAATCAGTTGATATTATTATTTTGATGTAATCTTAAATTCATTTGTCATTTTTTTGGGTCTTTTTTTTTTGATTAATCCAATCATGAACTGATTCCAAAGAGTTAAATGCAAATATATTTTCAGCAAGGGACATTAAATCTTCTTTTTCTAAGTTTCTTAATCTGGGAGATTCTCGTCTTACTTGCGAATTGAACTTTTTTGCAATGATTGTTGATAACATCTTTATAAGACCTTTTTTTTCGCCTTTTTTTTCGCCTCTTTTTTCGCCTTCTTTTTGGCCTCGCTCAAATGAAGGTCTTTGTAATTGTGTAATATAATACATTTTTTTCTCCTTTTCATATCTTTCCAGTTTTTTTTCAAAAATAGGGGATAATTCTTTAGGAATTTCCATGACCCAATCAATATCCTTATAAGCTTTTGGAAAAAAAAATTCTATAAATTCAGGATAATAATTTTCAAGAATTTCTTTCCATGGACTATCATAATCATCTTGACTTCGTTTGTTACTTTTTGGCTGTTTTTTCATTTGCATCCTTCCAAATAAAATAAAGATATGTGACTTATAAAAAAATTTTTAACAGATAATAAAATATTGGTCAAGATAGAAAGATTATAGATAATTTGAAAATGTAGTTAACACTTTAGCCTATACCTTCAAAAAGCTTGACACATAAAAAAATTTATATTAAAAATTAACGTTAACGTTAAATGAGGTTTTAATAAAAAATAGTATGTCAACAAAAGAAAAAAAAAGTTATACAATTTCAGAACTTGCCACTCAATTAAAAATCAGCCCAAGAACTATTCGTTTTTATGAAGAAAAAAATCTTATTTCTCCCAAAAGAACTCCTGGGAATCAGCGTAAGTATTCTAAAAAAGATTGGGATAGGCTTAAACTAATACTTCGTGGTAAACGATTTGGATTTTCTCTGAACGAAATTGGTGAAATGATTGGCATGGCTAATGTTGATATGAGTGAAATTGATCAAATTAACACTAGCCTCGCTTATAGTAAAAATAAAATTAAAGATATAAGGGAACGAAAATCTGAATTAACACAACTGGAAAATGAACTTACCAGTTTAATGAAACGTTTATCAGATAGACTTGAAGTATTATTAAAAAAAAATTAAAAAGTTGAATATTCAACTATATAATTAAGAAAGGACATTTTAAATGGCACAATTAATTTCAGATCGTCGAGATATTGATTTTATATTATTTGAACAGCTCGACATTGAAAAATTTACAAACACAGACGCTTTTGACAAGATGAATCGTAAAATGATTGATCTTCTTATCAAAGAAGCACGTAACCTTGCAATTAAAGAAATTCTTCCTACTTATGCTGAAGGAGATCAGGAAGAAGTTCAATTTGAAAAGGGTGAAGTTAAAGTTCCCAAATGCTATCATCGCGCCCACAAACTTATACTTGAAGGCGAATGGCCAAGTATGACTGAAGACCCTGACGTTGGCGGTCAGGGGCTTCCACATGTTGTTTCCAGTGCTGCAATGGAATTTATTGTTGGAGCAAACTTTGCCATGACAGCCTATGCTCTTATGGGGCATGGTACTGGTAAAATGATTGAAATTTTTGGGACAGATAAACTAAAAAAATTATTCCTTAAAAAACTATATACAGGTACATGGGGTGGAACTATGCTCCTCACTGAACCTGATGCAGGTTCCGATGTAGGTGCACTAACTACCACTGCAACTCCAAATGATGATGGAACATATAGTATTTCTGGAAGCAAAATTTTTATTACCAATGGTGATCATGATCTTTCCGATAATATAATTCATCCAGTTCTTGCACGAATTGAAGGCGCACCCAAAGGAACTAAAGGTATTTCTTTATTTGCGGTTCCAAAATATTGGGTAAATGATGATGGAAGTATAGGTGAACCAAATGATGTTGTTTGTACTGGAATTGAACATAAAATGGGTATCAAGGGTAGTGCCACCTGTAGTTTGACATTAGGTGGTAAAGGAAACTGTCGTGGCTATTTAATTGGTGAACCTAATAAGGGCATGAAAATCATGTTTACAATGATGAATGAAGCAAGATTGAGTGTTGGCGCTCAAGGCTTTTTTCATGCATCTTGCGCATATCAATATGCAGTAAACTATGCAAGAGAACGTTTACAAGGAAAAGAACTGGAAAAAAGTTTTGACGCTGAAGCACCATCTGTATCAATTATTAATCATCCTGATGTTAGAAGAATGCTCCTAAATATGAAAGCTTATGTTGATGGTATGCGTAGTTTCATTTATTATGTAACTTCATTGTTTGATATTGAAAAGGTCGGCGAATCAGAAGAAGAACGTGAACATGCTAAAGATCAAATTGAGCTTTTAATTCCTTTAATTAAATCATATTGTACAGATTTAGGATATCAGGTTTGTGTTGATGCTATTCAAGTCTATGGAGGTTATGGATATACAAAAGAATATCCTGTTGAACAACTTGCTCGCGATTGTAAAATTGCATCTATATATGAAGGCACAAATGGTATTCAAGCAATGGATTTATTGGCCAGAAAACTTGGTATGAAAAAAGGTCAGGTTTTTATGGGATTCATGCAAGATGTTCAAAAAACTACAGCATTAGCTAAAGAATACGAAGAACTAAAACCCCTTGCAGAAAAACTTGATATTGCTTTGAATACTCTTGGTGAAGTTGCCATGCATATGGGAACCACTGCCATGTCTCCAAAACTCCGAGTTGCTTTTGCTCATGCCTCTCCATTTTTGAGAGTTATGGGTGATGTTATTATGGGGTGGATGCTTTTATGGCGTGCCAATACAGCAATGCCAAAACTTCAAAAATTAATTGGTGATAAAAAAGGTGATGATCTTACAGCACTGTTTAATAAAAATAAAGATGCTTCATTCTATGATGGTGTAGTTAAAGCTGCTGAACATTATATTCTTACTCTAATCCCTGAAACAATGGGTAGAATGGATGCTATCAAATCAAATGCAGATGCTGCTATTAAAATTCATGAAAAATCATTTGCAAGCCTTTAAAAAAAAAGAAAATTGCGGTTTAACAAAAAGGAGAAACACATGAGAGACGTTGTAATTGTATCAGCCTGCCGAACAGCAATAGGAGCTTTCGGTGGTACACTTAAAGATGTTAAAGGCGCTCAGATTGCTTCTGTTACATTAAAAGAAACAATTAAGCGCGCTGGAATCGACCCAAGTATAATTGATGATATTAGATATGGTTGTTGTCTGGAACATCATGATACATTAAATATTGCTCGAGTAGGAGCTTTAATAGCTGGTTTACCAGATCATATAACAGCTGTTACCATAAATCGTGTATGCATTTCTGGTATGGAAGCTGTCCTTTCTGGCATGGCTATGATACAGGCTGGTATGGCAGATACAATACTGGCTGGTGGTGTAGAACATATGTCTGGCGTACCTTATGCAGTTCCCAATGCAAGATGGGGATGCCGACTTCAGGATTCTGGTTTTGAAGATGCCATGATTCATGCTCTTCACTGTGGCTCTTTTATCCTACCTAACCCTGAAGAAGGTCCAGTAGACGAAACACAGGCTCCTTTAAAATATTTTGTAGGAAAACCTTATATAATGGGTCATACTGCTGAGTTTGTTGCACAATATTTAAATATCACTCGAGAAGAAATGGATGAAGTTGCCTTAAGAAGTCATAATAATTCAGAACGTGCTACAAATGATGGCTCATTTAAAGAAGAAATTGTTCCTATAGAAGTACCTCAACGCAAAAAACCACCTATAATATTTGATCGTGATGAACATTTCAGACCAGGTATGACACTTGAAAAACTTCAGAGTTTACCTCCTGCCTTTGTTCCAAAAACAGGAAAGGTCACAGCAGGGAATTCAAGTGGTATTAATGATGGTTCAGCTGGAATGTTAATTATGGCTGAAGAAAAAGCTAAAGAGCTTGGTTTAACTCCCATAGCCAAAATTACTGCAACCGGGCGTGGAGCCTGCCATCCTTCAATTATGGGGCTTTCACCAGTACCTGCTGTAAAACAACTTTTAGAAAAAAGTTCATATTCTCTTGATGATTTTGATCTTATTGAAGTTAATGAAGCTTTTGCAGCACAATACATTGGATGTGAAAAAGAATTGGGATTAAACAGAGAAAAGACTAATATTAATGGTTCAGGTATTGGTCTTGGCCATCCAGTAGGTGCAACTGGTGCAAGGGTTATTGTAACACTTATGCATGCTCTGAAGAATAATAACAAAAATGTTGGTATGGCTACACTTTGTGGTGGTGGTGGTGTTTCAATGGCTTGTGCAATTGAAATGCTTTAAAATATTTTCTTAGAATTTATAGTAGAGACGTGATCTTTTACGTCTCTACTATATATTTACCGATAATAAATGTAAGATATGAAACACATAAAAAAATTTATGTTTTATTGTTTTTCACATTTTACATTATAAATTTCATTAATTTTTTGGATTGCTTTTAAACGAGATCCATATAATTCTGTAAAATTATTAAAAACTTGATAAACTAATTTATAATTTGATGTTACATATAAAACCTGGCTAAGAGAAAGGTTTTTATTTCTACTTGCATTGTATCGATATATAATACTTTGAAATGGAGATAAAAATTGATTAAATACTTCTATATTCATAAGTGCCTCCTGATTATTAATATAGTAAACTTCTTAATTATGATAATAGTACCAGCCCACACAATAAACCATTGGGCACATCGCTATAGCAACTTTTTTCACCAATTGGATATATCGGCCAACCTGCATTTGCTGCCATTTTAAAAACATCCATTCCTGCAGATTCCATTGAAGGCATTGATAAGTCAGGATGTCTACATTTTTTCTTCTGAGCCAGAACTCTACAGTCATCATAAAAATAACAGACAACTTCTTTGCAATTGCTGGCAGCAAAACTATGGGCTTTCAAACCTTCTTGTTTAGCCTTTTTTTTAATTAAAGCTGAAATTTGAAAAACTAAAAGAAAATATCCTCCTAAAACTGCAAGTTCCCCTTTATCATCTAATTTATGGCTTCTATGAGCCTGGCCTATTTTTGAGCCTGTAATTATTTTATTCTCAACTTCAACACTAAATAGAATTGCTGAATTATATTTTTCAATTATTTGTCTGGTTTGATCTACACTATATCCATGAGGAGGACAATGCCTGCAAAGTCCTGATTGACTGCATGGTGGGACCATGCATTTCAGACGAACTCTTTTATCAACTACTATATCTTTTGTGCTGATCATTTTTACATCTTTTGCACCACCTTTAAATGCAACTTGCTTTATATCCTCAAATATTTCAATTGCTTTCATTATATTTTACCTTTTTTATTAATTAACAAAAACCATACCCAATAAAGTTTTATCTTTATTAAAGTCTAATATTTGTGATTCTTTAGCCAATAATTCTAAATCAATATTGCAGGCTTCTATTGAAGGCCTTGCTATCATTGGAAAAGCGCAGCCTTTTCCAATTGTCATTGCCTGGCAACTGTTTCTTGTTGAACAGAATATATTTCGACAATTTCCAGCAGCTAAACCAACTGCAAGATGATAGTTTTTATAAAAGCAATGAGACTCTACCTTAGCTGTTATCTCATATACTTTTTTAAGGCCATGCTCATTATTTATACTAAAGACAATAGCATTTTGAAACTCAGTTAATACATCCTGAATAGGGTCCTTTTTATAAAGAACCTTAGGATAATAGAATGATTGTTCATTATCTGGACAATCTAAGTCAACACCAGTAAATTTAATATTTGAAACTTCAATATCATTAGCATTTTCTGCTCCATCATCTATAGATAGCTGACAAAGTTCTTTTAAAAAAATTCTAATATCTTTATCTGGTATTGTTGGAAAGACTTTCATAGTTAATTACTCCTTGTAAAAACATTTCTGATAACACATTGAGAGATTCTAATGATAATTGTTTTAACAGCTTATCTAAAGTTTGATAAATCCTTTGATTCGTGTTTTATTAATTGAACTTGTTTGTCGTTTTATTGTTTGGTGTTTTCTAATTAACAACAAACGAGAAGGCATTATCTTATAGAAATGGCTTTTGTTTTTAAATAGGTTCTTAGATAACCGATATCGCGAACAAATTCAACATAAATGCGAACAGCCTAGGTGATTTCCATAAATAAATTTACCAGGATAAGTTCTCTCTTGAGGACCCTTGAGGGCATAGCCGGGGCATAGCCGTCAGGATAAGACAAAATTCTCGGCAATAGCAAGGAAGCTTAGGGCTAAAGCAGGCTAAAGCCCAACGCTGAATTGAAAAAGGACGCTAAAGCGCCCTCATAAAAAATTTATACGCTACCAAGAAACGCTCTGAAAACTACTGTAATTTCAGGTGCTTGAAAAAGCGTTTTTTTTAGGAAAAAGATGGGATGAAATCCCATTATCCAGCTCGTTCCCAGGCTCTGCCGGCTCTGCCTGG
>Ga0272440_1003005_pt1 | contig 12813 bp, 23 predicted proteins | sample SSMMMBAug17_FD_192440 | JGI IMG/M metagenome (GOLD analysis project Ga0272440, IMG submission 192440) | Marine sediment archaeal communities from Little Sippewissett salt marsh, Falmouth, MA, United States - SSM-MMB-Aug17 | ecosystem: Environmental > Aquatic > Marine > Wetlands > Sediment ...
AGGGAGCAAGAGAAGTACGGCCAGGTTATCGAGATAGAGGACGTGGACTCCAGCACCGGCCTCGGAGGCATCGTCAAGAAGGTGGAGCTCGAGCACCCCGGGATCTGGTGGGACAACCAGAGCGGCGCTCCATCGGACCTGCTGAACACGCTGCTAAAAGGCCGCGTGCTTCGCTACCCGTCGCCAACCATGGACCGCTCCCTGGGGCCAGACCTCTGCAACCGCGTCTGGGCAGGGGACGTTGTGCGCGTGGTCTCCACCAGCATCATGGACCCCTATGGCTCCGGAGACCTGGACACCACCGTTTTTGCCACCGTGCTCAAGGCGCCGTGGAACTGGCGGGCCAAGGAAGGCAACTGCACCCTGCTGCTTCACCCGACCTTTGCCGGCTACGGTGACCCATGGGCACCATCGGCGATCCTCGATCGCACTGTGTTTGGTGGCGGATGGGATAGCACCCATCTCCAACTAAACCTGATCGATCTTCAGTGGGGAGAAAGCGGCGATCCGGATGATGGCGCAGCATTCGAAGCTGGGGACTTTATCCTTGTAGTAGAGCGCGCACCATCTGACCCCGCCAGCCCCACCAGCTGGGGACCATTCGAAGTGGCCTCAGACTATGAAACCGACGGCGCCGGCCTGCTAACCCTTGTGGCAGGGACGGCGATGGCCGGATTCGACACCACCGGGGCCACTGAATACGTGGTCCTGGCGGCCGACTACGGCGACACCACCACCGACCAGAAGACCAGGGGCACCTGGCAGGCGGATAGCACCACAGAGCTGCTGGACAGCTCCGACAACGCGCAGCACTACGGCTGATGGCTGTTACCAAAAACGATCAATACTGCCCTCCAAGCACGCTGGAGACCGCAGCCGATGATGGACTGAGCGTCCGCACCATCCGCGAGCTCGCCGCGGCGATGAACAACTACATGGCCTGGGCAGGGCGCCACAAGCTCCGCGGCCAGCCGTTCATGCCTCACCTGGAGTCCCCGGCCAGCGGCACCACAGAGACGCTGGTGCAGCCCTTTGCCCCCGTGGTCATCCCGGATGGCGTCAACACCCTGCAGTTTCATGCAGGGCACTACCTGGGCACAGGGACCAGCGTCACCTGGAAGCTCTATCTGATGGAGTGGATGTACTGGCTCGACGAGGCCTTTGACTCGGCCGCACTATCGCCTAGCTACAGCACTGCATTATGGAGCAGCACCAGCGGGACACACGACATTGAGGACGGCACGATCGCCGTGGTCAAGGGTGTCCACGACTACGTCTGGCCGTTCATCACGGCTGAAAACGCCGCTAGCTCCCGAGCCTACATCACAACCCTGGACATCTACCCAGCAGCAGCCTGATGCCTCCTTACGTCCCCGCGCCATATTTTCAGAGCTTCCTGGACCTCGCGTCAGTGTGCAAGAACTGGACGCAGACTCCAGCCGGCACAGATCGAAGGATGGCCAACCACGCCTCGGCGATCCGAAACCTGGCCACCACCTTGAACCGCTTGCTGGCCAGATACCCTCGGACAATGGCCTGGATGGCCACTCAGCCGGCCTACGCCTACAACGGCGCCACGGCCAACCCGCTCTACTACTATCGATACCGGGACAACTGGGTGAACGGAAGGACGCTGGTCGCGCGGCTGCTGGTGCTCCCACGAGAAAGCGGCACAGGCGACGCCTACGCCGAGAACTACGGGGGCTCTGCCTCGAACGAGGAGACCTCCGTGATGAATTGGACAGTCACCTCGGCCAACCTTTTCAGAGATCTGCGCCAGGCCCAGTTCACGATAGAGCGCGGGGCCGCAAGCGGAGGGGCCTTGCAGCGAGGCCTCAGCACCTACAACAACTACACGGTGATTGACTTTGTGCTGCAGGACCAGGCGCTCTCAGATCTGGACACTGCCTCCCATGACTACGTGGACCCGAATCTCGCGAAGGCTGGCGCCGAGGTTCTGGCAGACCTACTGGAGGACGTGCGCGCAAAGTTCCACACGCTGAGGACTGAGAACCTTTCACAGGCTTTCTGCTGGATGGCACAGTGGCCTGCAGGATCTCCGGCAACACCATCGAGCTCTGACCAGACGGGCCTGGTTACCACATCCTCCACCTACGTGAACATCCTCGACCAGACGGTCACTGCCAGGAGCGCGACCAGCCCGGGCTTCTGCTGCCCAGCATATGCGGCAGGCCGCGGGAACGTCGCCATCAGTGCAAATCAGATCCTGAACGTGATGGCCACAGCGCAGGGCCAGGCCCCATCTGGAACAGGAATGGTCAAGTTTGAGGGGCCACTGAACAGCGTTGAAGTGACCATCACCGCAGCCGCAGGCGTGGCCTGGTACGACGCTGCAAGCGCCATCCAACTTGACACCACGGTGGACGACGACGACGCAACAACAGCAAGAAACAAGATTGATATCTTCTTCAAGGTGGCCGCCGGGTCTCTGTACCTGTACGGGCTCAATGGTTGGTATCAGCTTCCATAGGGAGAATGAACAATGGCAGTAGCAACCAGAGTGGAAAAAATCATTGACGCCGGCGACATGAGCGCCAGCATCACCTCATCAACCTTTGATTGCAGCTCAACCGACGCCGTTTCCATCCAGCTTCACGCCGCATCTGCAACGCACGTCGGAACAGTCGCGGTCCAGGGCAGCATTGACGGCACCAACTGGAACGCTATCACCCTCGACAGCACCCCCACGGCAGCCAGTGGTAGCGCCTTTGATGCGCTGATTGAACTGGCTGTTGCCTTCAAATATCTGCGCGTGGTCTACACGTTCGGCAGTGGCGCCGGTTCGCTCGACTGCTGGGCCTGCTTGAAGGGATAGCGCCATGAGCTACCACACCAATCTAGTCACAATCTCCCAGGGCAACATCAGCCGCACCATTGCCAGTACGGCAAACGTGGCAGGCTCTCACGCTGTCGACAGCGGCTCGGCGTGGGTCAACTCTGTCAGCGCATGGGCTATCGGCTCCGCTGAGACTATTGGGCGCAATCTTTCCAACACTACGGCATCCACTGCCGGAACTACGGTGCAGCGCAGTCCGATGGATGTCATCGGCGGCACCGCATGGGATAGCGATGACAGTGTTAGTCGCACTTGGGAGTATGGCTGGCAGGTCATCCCGTCTAGCGCGGCAACAATCTCTGGAATTCTCAAGCTCATGCACCGCCTGGACGGTGGCAGCTGGACAAAGAGCGCATCAACCGTTGTCGAACTCGGCAGCCTCAATGCGCTGTACATCACATCAACGAATCAGTTCACATCTGCGGGCTCGTTCCAGTTTTGGGGCAACGGCGACAGAAACACTGGCCTTGGCGCTACCCATAGCTTGCGCGGATACAATGTCGATGTACCTATAGCAATCATTAACGCAGGGCTGACAGATGCGGCGGACGCTGTTGTCTGCGCCACATGCTACGACCGCAACGCCGCGAGCATCACTAATGCTGCGACTATCAGGATCCACTCCTGGGGCTGGACCAACAACGCAAACGCATGGACAGAGCTTGCCAGCGTGCGCGCAGATGGTTCGATGCACCTAACTGGACCGCTGTATCTGCCGAGCTACAACGTGGCCGGCGCCCCATCTGCCGGTACTGCTGGCCGGCTTGCGTACATTACCGATGGCGACGGTGGTTCGGCCTGCATCGGAGTTGACAATGGGTCGGACTGGAAGGTTGTCTCACTCGGCGCCACCATTTCTGCCACATAGGGAGACCAGATGCGCGAATTGAACGAGCAAGAAAAAGCAACCTTCGCACCGGTTGGCCTTGCGGTGATGGAGGCTGATCAGCTGGCGCGAGTTGCAAACGCAGAGCTGCAGCTTGCTGGGGCGAAGGCAGACCAGGCAACAGAAGTGCTGCGCCGCGAGTGCGGAGTGCCGCACGGATACAGCCTGCACCCAGACAGCCTGCGATGGTGCAAGCCAGATGGACAGGGCGGCTTTGTGTTTCTCATTGAAGAGGCCGAATAGAATGCACCCAGCAACTAGGCGTTTCGGCAGGCGTGCCACCGCCACGACCACTAAGCGTCGTTCGTTTAGCGATGTGCTGGTAGTTGGCGATAGCATCGTGTGGAATGGCATCAGTGCGGGTATCGGCTGGCTATATGAGACGGGCATGGCTGCAAGCTCGGCGGATACCGACTGGGTGACAGTGCTCGGCGATATGCTCGGCGCGACGATGTACAGGCCAACGAAGGACGGCGTGTGCTCTGGAGCATTCCCGACATGCGTTGATAACCTGGCGCTATATTCTGGCGTTGATCTCGTGCTGGTAATGGCCGGCGAGCACTTCCTCGCATCAACGGTGAGGCTGACAACGATTGCCGACATCAACACTTGGTGCGACACCATCGAGGCGTTTGCCGCCACTGAGGGTATCCCTGTTGCTTACGTCAGTAGATGGAGCGAGACCGGCCCGCCATACCTGGACACGGGTGACACAATCGTTGGTAACAACCTCCTGATTGATCGCTGCAACGGCACAGATCGAATCTACGTTGACATCACAAACAAGCTCAATGGCGACTCTGATTGTTTTGGCTATCCACCGGGCGGCGATCCCGGCGTGACGTGGCACCCAAACGACCAGGGGCACAGGGGCATCGCCAATCTTGTCTACAACGCAATTACGGTGGTGCCATGAGCGACGGCAACCACGTCAATGAACGCATCGACTGGATGATCAAACTCCAGCTGCAGTCGGCAAAGGAGCAGGCCGCGCAGGGCGAGGTGATCCACGAGATGCGCGGCGACGTTGGGGTCATGAAAAATGAGATGCGCCGGCTGGTGGGGCGCGTTGCCAGCGTGGAGGCCAGGTGCGATGAGCGCGGCCCGCTCTGCCAAGAGCGCTTCAACACTCTTGCTGCAGCCGTGAGTCAGACCAGGGAGGAATCAGGCCGGTGGGCCGTTGCGGAGATTCGCCGCGGCGAGCGTGAGCGGCTTATCTGGGAAAGCGCCAAGCGAATCGCAAAGGCGTTGGGCGCCCTGGCCGTGCTACTGGGTGGCGCCGGCGGGATGTGGGCAATCCTCAATGCTGCATGTGGTCACGGCATCTGATCTGCAGCGGTAACCAATACAGGAGAAATCATGAAGGACACGATCAAGAGTGCGCGTTTTTGGATCACTGTGCTCATCCTTCTCAGCGTTGTGGCGCTGGCATGGGTCGGCAAAATCGGTGGGGATCTTGCCATGAGCGGCCTGATCGGCGTGGCCGGCGGCTGGGGGCTCAGCGTTGGGGGTGCGAAGTGAACGACCGAATCGCAGGGGCGCTCGTCGCGCTGGTGCTGGCGATGATGGTGGTCATGGGGGGAGGCTGTGGCGGCCCCTACGCCATGCTTCAGAAGGGGTTGGCCTACGGGGAGCGCGGCGGGGAGCCTGTCTATGCGAAGGCTCGCGAGCACCTCAAGAAGCGGTGCAGGAAGGTGGCCATCAGCAAGGAGTGCAAGAAGCTTCCACCGGGGGAGCTGAAGAAATGCAAGCCCTGGGCAGAGTGCGACGAGCTGCGCACAAAGGTGCTGCAGTCCTTTCAGCTCTATTTTGCTGGCATCGAGGCCGTGAGCGAAGTGGCGCCCAAGATCAAGGAGGTGGTGGAGTGATTATCCCAATCGCGAAAGAGGGCATCGAGCTGCTGCTAGAGATCGCTTTGCAGGCGGCCAAAGCGGCCGGGATGTCAATGGAGGACATCAACTCCAGGGCCAAGGCCATGGGGCTCAAGATTGCCGCCGACCTGGAGGCCGACCGTGCAGAGGATGAGGCGGCCCACGCCAAGGCCTCCGGGCAGCTCGGGCAGGGATGACAGCCTACGGCGATCCCAGCTGCTTCCTGTGCGACGGTGTGGGCGGCTGGACAGATCACGTCGATCAGCAGTCCAAGCTCTGCCCCATCTGCCACCCTGTGGCCGCGGCCGCACAGGATGAAGTCCCCCTGGAAGCCCCAGCGCTGCAGCGCCTGCAGATGCCCTGGCTCCCGTCCTTCTGGGGGCATGACCATCAGAGGTTCTGCGCGCCATTCCTACACCTGCCCGATCTGCTCGTCATCCACTCGGCGAGCTCGGCCAACTGGGTGGGAGAGTACCTGAACAATCCGGTGGCCGAGACCCCGAAGCCTCACGAGATTGACCAGCGCGACCCAACCAGAGCATCAGGCGGGCGCCGGCTGGTGGATGGCGTCTGGTACCGCGTGGCGGCCGCCCACGTGAGCTACTACGAAGGCAGGGCCCGGAAGCTGCGGGCCGGCACCAAGGCCCCTCAGCGGGCCGGCTGTTTCGCCCAGCAGGCCGATCTGGGCCTGGCCGTGCCCGGAGCCGGCGGCTCACGATGCCAGGGAAGGGGAGGAGTCAACCCAAGAAGCTGGCACATCGAGCTGCCGGCCAATCCCGACAACCCAGCAGAGGTGCGGGAGCAGTTCCGGCCGGTAGTGCGCCAGCTGGTGGAGCTTGGCTCTCTGCGGTTCTGGACTGAGCACAAAATCATTGACCCGGCCAACAGAGGGGATCCGGTGCTCAGCTCTGGCTTCAGCTCTCAGTGGATGGCTGGATTGGGCCTGCAGCTGGCGGGGCGGTGACCTGGCATTTGGTCTCACCGTCATTGCCGCAGTCAATCTCCACCCCAAAGAACTCCTCCAACTGCTCAACACTCGGGGTCACATGGATGCCGTTTTTGTCTTCCGGTAGCCGCTTTGGTACCGACGTGACAAACTTAAAGCAGCCATGCGGGTCAACCTCGCCGTCGGCAATGACCTCGACAACGTCTCTTAGATAGTTTGTCGGGCAGGTGTGCTCGTTGTAGTAGAATTCATCATGCTTGCCGGTTGGCTCCACTTCCCGCGTCGGATGCTCCTTGAGCCGCAACCCGTTCACAACGAGGTACATCGTTCCGCGCTTTAGCAGCGCGGTCGACTCAATGCTGTCATTGCTCATTTGGCCTCATTCCCACTAACAGCAACAGCCTCTATTGAATGCATGGCTCACTCTCCATCTCTCCAGTCGTTCCACTCACTGACCGCCCAGTCGCGCCACTCCTCCACGGTCATCAGGTCTCCGGGCTCGGCCCAGTCCTTGTTGACGCCATCCCACACCTTGTAGCACCCCGCCATGGGGCCGCTCTCCCTGTGCTCAACAACAACCACGGGCTTCTTGGCCATGTAGATCATGGGCTGGGAGTCCTTCGGTATCTTGCCGCTCACTCTGCTACCTCCATTGCTGTGCCCAAATAGTGCCCAAACTCAGTATGAAAAGACAGGACAAGCCGTGAAAAGGCAGGAACCAGCGGGAGGACTTTCCGCAGTCATCTGAAGAGGTTTCGCCCCAAGGTTGCGTTTTCCCTCTGATATCAGAAAACTGCCGTTTATGATTCGAGTCCCGTCCACCCCGCTGAAGTACCAAGCCAGTAGCTCTCGAGAGTTGCTGGCTTTTTTCTTGCCTGCTCACTGCTGCTCGCCTCCAGCCTTTGCCTCAGTGCCCAAATGGTGCCCAGCGGAATCCAGCAGCGCCACAGCATCGCGCTTCACCTCCGGCGCGAGGTGGCTGTAGCGCATGGTCATCTGAATCGTGCTGTGGCCCAGCAGCTCCTGCACCGCTTTGAGCGGAACTCCCCGCATCACCAGGTGGCTGGCGAAGGTGTGGCGGAGCACGTGCCACCCGATCTTGCGCAGCCCCGCCAGGCGGCAGATGGTCTTGATCGCCACATCAGCCCGCCGGTGGATCCGCCGCCCGCCGTCTGGCTTGCAGAAGACCAGCTCACCCCGAAGGTGCCGATGGGCCTTCAGCGCCGCCACCGTCTCCGGGCTCAAGGGAACCTCCCGGTTTCGGCCGCTCTTGGTCCCCTTTACCTTCTTCTTCGTGAAGCTCCTGCTCACCCGCAGCTTGCCCACCACCAGGTCAACGTCGCTCCAGCGCAGCTCGCAGAGCTCGCCATAGCGGAGGCCCGTCCTGGCGGCCACCAGGCATTGCGCCCACCAGTCTTGGCCATGCCGCCGGGCAGCCACCAGCAGCCGCTCCAACTCGTCAAAGGTAAGGAAGTCGAAGTCAGAGTCAGGCGTCTTGATGAATCTCACCCGCGGGGCCGCCCTTCCATCGCCCAGGTCTCCAATCTCCTCCGCCCATCGCAGCGTCTTTGACAGGCACGCCAGGGCATTGTTGACCGTCTTGGGGCTCAGCCCCTTGTCCAGCATGGTGGCCTTGAGCCGCTCTATCTCTCGGCCGCCGATTGCATCCAGGCGCAACTCCCCCAGCTCTGGGATCAGGTAGCGCCTGAACAGCGAGGCCTTTGCTTCTTCCTCACAGTGGCCATTGTTGGCCTTGACGTAGGTCTTCATGAACTCCTTGGAGAACTCCTCCAAGGTCTGCACCTCCTTTGGCTGGACCACAGGTTTGCCCCAGGTGCCGGCCAGCAGTTCATCATGAACCTGCCGCTCGTAGGCTTCAGCTCCGCGCTTGGTCTGCACTGGGCTCACTCTCCGGATCCTCCGGCGTTGTCCATTCGACCGCTGGAACCAAAAATCGATCATCCACCGGCCGTTGTGATTGCGTCTCACCATCTCTCAGCTCAGCTCTTCTGAGGGCTAGCGCAACCTTGGGACAGCCAGTCTAGCACGGCATCACGGCTGATGACGATGCAGCGCCCTACCCGACGGACGCCCGGGATCTCTCCGCGCTGAATGCTCTCATAGACCGTGTTTCTGGAGAGCCGCAGGAGTTCGGCTAGCTCGTCAACCTTGAGGACTGTGGGGAGGTCGGATGTGCTCATTTATTCACCTCATTAGCCCATTCTTCTTCGCTCGCTCCTGGTCAACATGGAACACCACCACTAGCTTCCCTCCGCCGTCGCAATACCACCTTTTTGCTTCAAGTGACTCTCCAAGCTTCGCGCTTTGCTCTCGCTCCTCAAGCTTCTTGGCTAGTTCCTGTGCGTCGCTGGAAGTCATGTAAAGGTGCAATTGCTGCATCATGTGCCCGCTCATCGTTTCCTTCAGACGTAATTTCTTGCATTTCATCCCGTCACCACCGTGCCGCAGTGGACAACTTTGCCGGCGAACCGTTGAAATCGCGTTTCCTGCTTTTCCATCATTTTTTCCTCCACGTTGCTGTGCAGTGCTGCGTGAGGCTTAGCGGCTAGATCGCCACCACCTTGGCAGCCCGGCGATCTCCCACGCATGGCGCAGCGTCGTCGGCTCGCCGTCATAGCCTTCCATGCGCCACAAATCCCAGCACAGGCGAAGGTTGCGCAGTAGGTTTATCATCCCGTCACCACCGTTCCGCAGCGGGCGCATTCGTCGAGCCGCATAACCGTCCACGACTCGTGAACCTCATCAACAACGGCCCACTCCGGCACAAGGCGAGGGCGCCGAAACACTGTGCCGGTTGATCTGCTTTGCCAGAAGCCGCGCCACTTCCTACCACCGCACACCGGACACTTTTTGTAGCTTGTGATTGTGGGTGGTTTGTCACTCGGCATCGTTCGCCCCTTTCAGGCGTGCCTCAATTGCGTCTAATTTCGGATCGAAATCATCGGCAAGGTCCACCGGGTTGCCGTACTCGCCGCCCCATTTACGAAGCTCCTCCACCACGGCTATGCCACCGTTGGCCATCATCTCCTCGACCATCCCTGCGCCGACGCCTGGTGACAGCGGTGCGCGACGGTTCCAGGCGGCGATTGCGCCTATCGCAGATAGCACTATGGTTGCGCCGCCCTCGTTCCATCTGCGCCGCGCATCGCACTCAAGAGTCCACTCGCCGGTCATTGCACTACACTTTGTGCAGGCGACTGAGTACCAGTTTTCCGGCCATGTTTTCTTCTTTCGCAAATGCAGGACTTGCCCGTCTCCATCGCACCATGGCATCTGACACGGCTTCAATTCTCCGCTCATCTCTTCCTCCAAACGTAAACCCGCACTGGGCTCAAGAACGCAGGCTTCCCCAGCGCTCGCCACAGGGCAGGGGACAGGTCCACCACTCCGCGCCGCTTCCAGCCCTTTTTCAGCTTGATTTGCACCTCCCAACGCTTGCCCTTCACTGCGCCCCAGGGCCCACTGTCCATGACCTTCGTAGGAGCGCATCTGTCATTCACACACACCACGGCCGGCGCTCCGCATCCCACCCGGCGCCACTGGCGGATAGCAATGTGGTTCTGCTGAGCAGTGAAGCGACCACCACAGGAAAGCGTCCCGCTGTTGTGGCCGTCCCCTGGGGCGTAGACTGACAGGGCTCCGGAAAGCACGAGGATCAGGGTCATGGCTTCTGCCATCGGCTCAGTCCTCCTCAACCAGGGCAACCTTAAGGTTGCTCTCAAGCAGCCTGCAGGCCTCTGGAACCTCTGAAGGCTCCATCCTCTGGTCGCTGCTGAGCGCCACCAGTTTGCCGTCAGTTCCAACAAGGAAGCAGTTCGATAGTGCCCCAGCGCCACTAAATGGGCAGTTGTGGCACCCTGTTACATGAATCACCTTTCGCATGCTCCATCCCTCTCTGCTCTTGCCATCGCCAACTCTTCAAGCCTGAGTTCGTGCCTTCTCAAGTCGCATTCAGCAACGCGAGCTTGAAAAGCTGAGCTAATCGCCTCGTCATCCCAGCCATCATCTTGCAGCTCCTTCCAGAACCACCTTGTGAGCTTTCGCAGCTCTCGCGCCTTTTCTGACCGTGTCATCGCTCGCTCGAAACAGGAGGAACGTAGTTGCCCCTGAAGAACACGCACCAATCCGTGCTCATCTTTTGCTCTTTGTTGGCTGGCAGGAGCATGCATGTGCCCATGTCGGTGCAGAGGCTCTCATTGTTCTTGTGGGCCATCCAATGCAGGCACTTTTCGCAGCACATCTCAGTCATAGCCCAGCATCTCCTTCTTGAGCTCTGGGCAATGCTCGATCAGCACATAGAGCTGATGCTTCGCCGCGTCACGTGCCCACGGCTCTGGCACCTCCAGCCCATACTTTCTGAGATGGCGCTTAATCGCCCCGGTCAGCTTGTCTTCAATCTCCTTGGCTGCCTTCACTGCGATCCTCCATTCCTCAGCCCGTACAGGGCCAGGCAAGCAGCATCTGCCCGTCCATCCATGCAGAGCTTCTTCCCTGCAGGTTTAGTGAGCGGAATATCCGGGAACAGCTGTTGACACTTCATCATCGAGCGCTCCTTGGTTTCGCCAGCCGGCATGTCCCGGAGAACTTCCTTGGTCCAGGTGCGCGGGTGAACAACCTCGAAGCGAAGCCCCAGGCCGGCACAAATCCCCTGCCAGAGGCCGGCACCAAATCCTGTCTTAAAGGTTGAGCTTGCACCTTGCCTCGGAAAGGCCTGGGCGGCCTCAAGCACAACCAGTCCGCCTGCTCCGTCTTGAAAAAGTTTTGATAGCTGCGCCGCCATCTCATGGATGGCAAACTCTCTCTTTTTGCCAACTGCAATAGTTGGGGTGTCGAACCAGGCAAGCACGCGCAGATCTTCTGTTAAGGAGACCACGGCTCCGGATAGGCCGTTATCTATTCCAATACTATTCATCTGTTTCAATCCTGAGTTGCTTCTCCGCGTGATTCTGGACTGCCGGCCGAAACAGGCTCCCCTGCTTCAAGCGCTCCGCCGAAATGCGGCAGTGATCCTTGTTAATGTCGATGCCCACGCTCTTGCGCCCCATATCCTTCGCGGCGCGGAGGGTAGTCCCGCCGCCGCAGCAAGGATCAAGGATTACGTCGCCTGGCTTGGAGTAGTCGCGGATCAGGGCCCTCATGAGCCACTCTGGCTTGCCCCCTACCACCGGCTGGCGCTCTGGCTTGCCCGTGTAGCCACCTGGCAGCGTCCCCCACTTGCAGAAGGGGGCCACCTTCGGGCGCGCGACCACGATCCAGCATGTCCAGCAGCTGGGCCCGTCGCCTTGCATGCGCACGCGAGAGCCGGGGATAAGCGCCGGCAGGGGCGCGAACACGTAGAGCCCGGCTTCCATGAGCGAGCGTTCCCAGGCTGGCGCCAGGTTGTGATCGGTGAGAATCACCCACCAGCCACCAACGAAGCGGCGCCAAGCCTCCACGGCGGCGTGGACCTCGATCCGGCTCCAGCTCCTGTAGTCCAAATCGCGGCGAGCTCCAGGGAGGGCGTGGGCGTGGCCACTGTGCGTCCTGTCTCCATAGGGAGGATCGGTGATCAGGGTGCAGTTGTAGCCATCCGGCGCAAGCTCGCTGAAGTCTTCACGGACGCTGTCACCGTGGAGGATCAGGTGGTCCTGTTCATAGTGGTAGAGGTTCATCTCCCGCCCCCTTTCGCCCATAGCCGGGGGAAGACCCGCTTCTTGGCCATGGCCTCCAGCTCCAGCTGGACAATCGTGGGCTTTTCAAGCTTGGCCAGCTGACGCTTCAGCTTGTCCCTGTCCACCGTGAGCACCTTCTCAGGCTCCTGGTGGCCGGCCTTGCGCAAGGCCTCCAGCGTCTCTGCCACCGGATAGCTCATTGACTCGATTGGCCACAAGCTCCAGCGCTGCCCCCCCGCCTTGACCTCTTCCACATCCTTCAGGGCTTGCTTGAGCCGCTTTTCCGTCTCTCGGAGCCGGGAACTGATGGCCTTTTTCTTGGCCTCCAGCTGCAGGTGCTCCGCCGCTATCTCATCCAGCGTTCCGCCCTCTGGAGGCATCTCGGCCAGGGCCTGGCGATATGGCTCGCACCCGCCGCGAAATTCGCAAATTGCGCAGCGCTCGCCCGGCGTGGCCTCCCAGGTTATGTCGGAGCAGATCCTGGTGCCGACAACCTTGACGTATCCCTCTGCTGCCTCACGCTGCTCCTCGTCGCGCTCGGTCGACAGGTGCATGCCCTGGCGCAGCTGGTGGAGCTCCAG
>Ga0272440_1003006_pt1 | contig 12806 bp, 14 predicted proteins | sample SSMMMBAug17_FD_192440 | JGI IMG/M metagenome (GOLD analysis project Ga0272440, IMG submission 192440) | Marine sediment archaeal communities from Little Sippewissett salt marsh, Falmouth, MA, United States - SSM-MMB-Aug17 | ecosystem: Environmental > Aquatic > Marine > Wetlands > Sediment ...
AATATTCAAGATGTTATAGATGGGGCATTGTTGAATTCTAAAATCAATTTTGCCTCTCAAATGCTTTAATATCAAATGTTTGAAGGTGGTCGTCGGAAAAAATGCGGCTTTGGTCAAAAAACCCCTATCTGGCTGGATTTTACACGAATCGTTTCCCTCCCCCAATTAAAACACCCCTTTATATAGTAAATCAAAAATAATTAGACTATTTTTTATAATAGAATCATTGTCTTTTGATGATATAATTATATCTTTTATAGCATTTTTTATTTTATGTGTTTCAGGCATTAACTTTTTTTCCCATAAATTTATTTCAATATCATGTATAATTTTTGCGATATAATTTAAATTTGGATCATTTAGATTATATTGATTCATGATAGCTTCAAAAGTAGACATATTATGATAACGTCTCAATATAGCATTTGGCGTATCAAATGGAATTCCTTCTTTTATGAAAGTTCCTTTTGGAAAAAATTTTATTTTAGCATCTTTGTTTATAAAACTCTTTATCAGCCATATTGACGCGCATTTATCAACTTCAAATCCTTCCCAGGTAGAAAATACCGTTGGTGGTTTATTTTTACAAAATGCATGGCTTATGACTAAAAAACTCAATAGAATACTTAACGAATATTTCTTTATCATTATTAAAGTGTCCTTTTTAGTATTTGCTGAACAAATTCATTAATTGGATTTCTTATTAGTTCATCTAATATGCCTGATTGAATAATTTTTCCATTTTTCATTAATATAACTTTGTCAGATATTTCATACATTTCATCGATATTATGAGTTACGTAAAGAATTCCCATATTGTATTGTTGTTTTAGTTTAATGACGAGATTATACAGTTCTTTTTTTAAAATGTTATCTAAACTACTGAAAGGCTCATCCATCAATATATATCTTGCATTTGATGCAAGAGCCCTTGCTATTGCTAATCTCTGTTTTTCACCGCCAGATAACTGAAATGGATAATTCCTGTTGTAACCATCCAACTTAATGCTATTAAGAATCTTATCTGTTTTGGATTTAATAGTTTCTTTTGGTAACTTTTGGGCTTTTAAAGTAAATATAATATGTTTTTCAACAGTCATATGTGGCCAAAGAGCAAGATCTTGAAAAATCATGGATAATTGTCGTTTATGAGGTTCAATTAAATAATTTGATGTGCTAACTTCACGATTGTTAATAAAGATCTTTCCTTTATTAGGTTTTTCAAAACCGGCAATCATCCTTAATAAAGTTGTTTTTCCACATCCGGAAGGACCTGAAAGCACAATAATTTCTGAGTTTGAAATATTTAAAGAAATGTCTTTTAATATTTCATTTTTTCCAAAATATTTTGCTATATTAATAACTTCTATCATAAAATGAAAGTTTTCTAAATAATTTTTTATATAAAAATATGAAAACGCCTGAAACAACAATAATAATAAAAATAAAAATAAGGCATAATGCGCTAACCATTTCATATGCACCATAGTGAATTAAATTATATATTTTGACAGGTATAGTTTCACATCCTGGAGGTAGAATTAACACAGTTGTACCTAATTCTCCAAACGAAAGAATAAAAATTAATATAAATCCAACAAATAAATATGGTTTCAGTAATGGCAGTGTTATATTATAAAGAATACTTAAGCGAGAAGAATTAATCAGTAAGGCTGATTCTTCAAGATTTTGATTTACAGTTTTTAAGCCTGAGACCATTATCATAACGCCAAATGGTATAAATCTCAATATATATCCAAATATGATAATTAATGAATTGGAATATGCAAAATCAATAATGGGCTGATTCCAAATATAAATCATGCAGATGCCAACAGTTGTTGCAGGGATTGCAAGTGGTATAATTGATAAAGTATAAATAATGTTATTAATCAAACCATAATCTAACCTTTCAATTAAGTATGCAATAAAAAAACTAAATACTAATATGCACATTGCACTGATAGTAGAAATAAATATACTGTAAAAAAGTTGGTTTTTTGAACTTGACCAAACCATCAAATAGTTTGAAAAATCACCTGATTTTATTATTAAAACAATAATTGGCAAAAAAGATGAACAAAAAAATACAGGAGCAATAAACATCCATATATGAGATTTAAAAAAAGTTGGACTTTTGGTTTGGATCCCTCCAAAAATTTGGATATATGAACGATTTTTCATGTAAATTTTTTGACAAAAAATGAACAAAACAGTAAAAAAAATAATTGGAAATGATAAAGTTACTGCAGCTTTTAGATTATAAAATGCGCTGAATTGAATAAATATTTCTATTGGATATACGTTTAATCGAAGCATATCCGGGACACCAAAATCAATAATAGAAAAAATAAAAACAAATATAAATCCGGAAAAGATATGTGGAAAGATTAAAGGAAGTATTATTTTAAACAATGTTGTGTGTCTGTCTGAAGACAATAATGCCGCTTCAATAAGATTCCTGTCGATATTTTCCAATCCACTATATACTAATAAAGCGATATAAGAATAGTAAGATAGCGTAAGGATAAAAATAGCACCCGCTATTGAATGTAAATCAAGTCCAACATGTTGTATATAAATGGAAAGATGGTTCCATACAATTGCATGAATATAAGTTGGAATAATTATAGGAATAACACAAAAAATTAAAAATAATTTTCTATACTTCTGACTATCAAATATAAAAAATGCTGTAAGAACTCCAATTAATAAGGATGATAAACTTGTACCAATTGCTATGTTAAAACTGTTTCTAATAAGCCCAATATGCCGTAGTTCAAAAATATTAAACTCAAAATTCCATAAAGGAATCCATATTATTATATAGAAAACAGGTAATACAATTAATATGACAAAACAAAACAGTATAATAAAAAAAAATAGATTAGTTAGCTTCATCTAATAAACAAATTTTGACAAAAACGAGCAGATACTTCAGTGTTTTCTGCAATTTTTTCATAACTTACATTCATGGCTTTAATTGATGAAAAATTAGGGATATAAACAGGCTTTTTTACATCATCTCGTAGTGGCATTTGGGCGGATTTACAATGTGAAAGTTTACTTTCAACAGCCTTACTCAATAAATAGTCAATTAATTTTTTTCCTTCATGTGGATTAGGACTATTTTTTATCAAGGAAATGGTATTTGGAATAAGTAACGTTCCAATACCATTTTGATCCGGATATAACATCTTAACCGTTTTCCCAGATTGAATTGCTACATTAGCATCATCTGTGTCAGTAAAACCTATTGGAATTCGTCCTTCAACCACCATATCACGAACAACACTATTGCCATCAACAATTTTAACCTGGTTTGATTTTAATTTTTTTAAATACGACTCTGTTTTCTTTTTTCCATATAATTCGTATAAAGCTGCTATATGTGTTGCAGTGGTTCCAAAAAGAGGATACGCAAGTGCAACCTTATTTTTCCATAAATGTGATGTCAGTTCGAAAATAGATTCAGGTAGAGATGATGATTTTAAAAGCTTTGTATTATAAATTAATATCCTGGCCCTTGCTGCAAAGCCCGACCAATAGCCATCTTTATCCTTAAATTGTTTTGGAATATCATTAGCAGATGGTGAATAGTATCTTGCTAATACACCTATTTTCTTTAAAACTATAGTTTTTGCAAACTCTGAATTCCAAAACACATCACACTTTGGTCTTCTCTTTTCAGCAATAAGTCTATTAACAAGACCAGTTGTTTTTGTCGCTTCCACATCATAAACAACTTTGACATTAACATGATATTTTTTTTCATATTCTAATAGAATCGGTTCTGAAAAAATTTGATCTAAAGAAGTATAAATAATAACTTCTTTAGAGTTAGCTATTGAATTATAAAAAATATTCATAATGAATAATAATAAAAAAGTCATTAGTAGTTTATTTTTCATAAAAACTCCTTTAGTTTTCAGCATGCTTGAATCAGTAAAAAATACATCAAACTAATGACATACCTTTTTTTAAAGAATATTAGCAAAAATTGGTATATCTAAACGAGATCGTTTTTTTGAATTTGTGTATAAAGTTATTGCTTCTGTTAATGTAGCAGTTGCTATACTAGAGTTAAGGGCTATACTGATTTTTATTCCTCTACTGTTTTCTTCATAAAACCTTGATATTTCAACATTAAAATATTTTTTATTTGCTTTAAATTTGTACAAAATTAATTCGTTTTGTGATGTTTGGTATAACTTTATAGTTTTTGTTAATGTTTGTCCTTTTTTTATATTTCCAAAATTGACTACACTCGGGACAGCAATCAAATGTCGCTTTACGATCCCTTTTACTATAAGATGAATTACTGGGTTTTTTGGATCATTTGAAAACACAGAAACTAATTTTTCCAGTTCGTTTTCATATTCCTTCGTTTCAAACTCTACATAAATATCACCTATCTCTCCATGAAGAAATTTATTTTTCTTTAAAACCACTGCTGTACAATCACAATCAGTAGTTATTCTTTCAATATTCAAGGGAGAGGGGCCAATATTTTCAAATTTAAACTTGTGAATTATTTTACTATTAGGACCAGAAATACCAAAGTCGTAATAGGGCTCAATAAATTGAATATTTGGTTTATATGATGATAAATTTATTACTGATGAGCAAGAGGACAATAAAATTATCAGAAGGCTTAATCGTATATAAGTAAATATAAAAATCATTTTTTTACCCAAACTTTTTTACTAATTACTCCAATTTGATCTTTAAAACTAGTAATATTAGCGGTTAATATATGTTCTCCTTTATTTACATTTGATAGATCCCATACCCAATTAAATGGTGTGCTTCCTGATTCATCTTCTGCATAAAACTGATAATCTAAAAAAAAGCATATTTCAAATTGAAAATTCTGAAATATAGGTTTATCTTCTTCATCAATTTCAACAGTGACAATAGTTTTATCTTTAATTATAGGCAACCCCTCACTATTTTTTCCATATATTTTTTTTAAAGACATCTTTACTTTTGGAGAATAATCTTCAGTTCTTAAAATATGATAGTGTGGAGAAGTTTGTTTTACATAAAAAGGACGTCTAGGTTTTTTTATTTTTTTATATAGTCTTTTTTTATATTCTCTATAAGTTAGTTTTCTGTTTCCATAAGTAATAAAAGAATTTTCTGGAAAAGAAAAATAAACAATGATCATTTTAAATTTGGGATGCTTATAAAAATAGACGAGGTTGTTTTTATCTTTTCCATTCCAGTATTCAGTAACTAATCCTTTAGCTCTTGGTTCCCAGTCAACAAGTGTATTTAATAAAGGTCCGCTCTGGATTCCAATACGAATCATAACTCTTCCAGATTCTATCATAGTATAACTAATATCATGAGTATCAGGATTAATTTCTACATTAACAATATCATTTTCTACACCACCAGAAAACATTGTGGGATCATATATTTCTTGAACGCCGGATTCATCATTTGCAATTATAGTAAAGAAATATGCTTCATTAGGTACAATATTTCCGTTATTATCTCTCCCATCCCACATAAGTGAATTTTTATCCGCAGAAAAATATTTATTACTATTTAATTTTTTTATTAAAACGGAATCAGAATCATAAATATTTAAAACAACTTTTGAAGGTCTTGAAATATTGAAGGTAATAGTTTGTTTTTCATTATTAATAGGGTTAAAAGAAGGTTTTGATATTGATATATTTGATAAAAGATTGCCATAAAGAGGTTTATATTTTTTATTTATAGGGATTGGATTAATTACAGACTTAAACGTTTTCTTGTTTTTCTCTTTATTTGTTTGATATGAAGAACAAGATACAATTAAAAGAATTAATATAAAAGAATTAATATATTTGTTCACTTCACTTTTCCTCCAACTTATTTATGGCTCCATGAAATATCTTTACACTCTACTCTTTTAGTAAGAAAAGGTGTTAATTTTTTTAAATTATTGTTTTTTATGTCTTTTACCCAAATCTCCATAATTCCAGATCTTGTAGATATAAACGCTATTTTTTTATCATCTGGTGACCATGCTGGATAAATATCTAATTTTTCATTTTCTGTTATCTGTTGTAAATTCATATTTTGAATATTCAATACCCATATGTCAAAATTTCCGCTTTTATCTGATGAGAAAGCAATAGATTGGCCATCATTTGACCATACAGGCTGTTGACAAAGAGAATTAGTCAAAAGAAGTTGTTTTGAACACCATCTTTTTGTGTCTGTGATCCATAGCTCTTGTATTATTTTATTACAATTAGATACAAGATGTATGCTTGTATAAACAAGTAATGAAAAATCCGGCGCCAAAGAAGGCCACATTTGTATTGAATGTTGATCAATTATTTTTTTTCTAATATTCTTTTTTAGATTGTAGATTATTAGCTCTGTTTCATTCTTTGACACAGATACATATGGTTTGAATTGAGCGAATACAATATTTTTACCATCATACGAAAATGCAGGAGTTATTTTTGGTAGATTTTGACTTCCTTCAATATTTTGTATCGCTTTTGTGTGAATGTTAATAATGCTTAATTTATTATTCGTTGATGAATAAACAATATCTGTATTTTTATACCATGAAGGTGTTTTTTCATCGTAATTGGTATTTGTTAACTGAACTATTTTTTTGCAATTATCGTCAGCAACAAAAAGATCCCAATTACCTTCCAGGTTTGCTACAAATGCAATATGGGCTAATGTGTTATTTATATATATTATGATAAATATAAATATATATCCAATTATTTTCATTTTACTAATTTTTTATTAATGATTCATACCGGTTAAGTATCTTATCACGTTGGTTGGCCAAATCTTTAATTTTTACCTTTATATTATAATGAGTATTAAGATATGAGTTTACTAAATTGCTATTTTCCCCCATATACAGGTAATATGTTCTTGATTTTATATTAAAGGAAGAAAATAAAATTTTCCTATTCTTATCAATATTATTTTTTAATATATTATTCTGATAATTTAATTCTTTTGGATTATTTTTATATTGTTGAACTATAGATATCAGTTTTTGGTAATTAGATATATCTTGTTGAATCATAAGAATGGTTAGTTGGCAATAGTCATCTACAGTTATATTTGCTATAGAAAATTTTGAAAATATAAAAAATATTATCAATATACAATATATAATAATAAAGCCATTTTTCTTCATAGTATTATTCCCTTTCATTATTATTTACTCTTATTAATAAATGGCAATCAGGTTCATTCCCTGAAAGCCCAAGTGATTCTAATTTTTTATTAATATAGTTATAAAAAAACATAGATTCTTCAATAGACATGCACTTTTCACCTGGTATAAAATTTATATCACCATTTGTAGAATATATTTCTTTGTTATGCCCTATTTTTATGTCATATTTTATAGAAAAATTATAGATTACTGTGTCTTTCCTTAATCCAAAGTGTGAAACCCCGGCATGAAATATATATCTATTATTATCAGAAATAAATTTTATAGTATCAAATACATCTTGTGCCTTCTCTGTCGGAAAACCAACCATTAAGGTAATATATACATACAATCCATTTTTTCTGCATCCCTGAATTATCTTTTTACAAATATTTAAATCATATCCTTTCCTCATTGCATTTTGGACACGTTGACTACCAGACTCTAACCCAAAAAGTATTCCACGACAACCACCTTGATATAAAGATTTGATAAAATTATCTGTATAAATTTTATCAAATCTTGCTTCAGTAAACCATTTAAAATTATAGTTACTCTTTTTTATTATTTCTGAAAGTTTTTTTATGTTTTTGGGAACAGCTGCTTCCTCCCATAATGTGAATTCATTTACATTATATGTTTTATGAAGTTTTACAAAATCTTCATAAATTAATTCAGCACTTCTTTGTCTATGGACTCTATTATTATTCAAAAATTTATTATTGCAGAAAGTACATTTATTCCAATAGCAGCCTCTAGTTGTTTTTAATACGGGTACAAGAGAAGGTGAAAAATATTTATTCAATGGTAAACCTTCGAAATCAGGAGTTGGTAATAAATTAAGATCCGAAATCACACTTGTTTCATTTGTCATTATATTTTGACCTTTAAGATACATCAAGTTAGGAACATCATCAAAACTATACTTTAGTTTAATATTTTTTGATAATTTTGAGAGAGCGTATTCGCCTTCATAAAGAATACAACTATCAATAATTGAGAATATTTCTTTATTATTTTTTATATTTTCCTGTAAGATCGTAATAACCGGCCCACCTAGTGTTATATGAATATTATCTTTAAATTTTTTTTTTACTTCACTAGCTAATATAAGTGCAGGAATAATTTGATCTTCAAAAACAATTGAAATACCAATGACTTTTGGTGAATATTTAAATAATTTTGGTAATGAAAATTTTCTAAAATAATTCTTATAAATATTATCCGATTTTAATTCATTTTTTATACTATCCCACGTTAAGTCAAAACTATCAGATCTAACCAAACGGTCAATTTTTATATAATGATTTAATATATTTTGTGCTTTGTTAATTATATCTCTTGCTTTATTAACTTTTAATAGATCTAAAAAAAATTTTTTTCTTTTTATTATATCTAAAGAAAATTCTATTTCTTCGATGACTTTAAAATATTCATCTTTAAAACAATTAGATATATATCGTTGTATCAGATAATTTTCTTTTACTATTTTTGAATTTTTTATATCATTAATATCATTCTTGTATATTTTTGTTAGAAACGATTTTGTTAAGTAATAATTAATAAATTCTATATTTTCATCTATCTGAGTTACAGAACACCCTTTTTTTTTTAAATATGCAGTTAAAACTGGTAAACTAGAGTAAGGTTGATAACTAATAGAAAAAGGTGGAAAAATTAAAGTTATATTCATTGTAGTATTTCTTTATTTACATAAAAATTTAATATTTTCAAGAAGCATATTTTTTAAAGTTGCCTTAATTTTTATGTGATCATTAATTTGTGTCGAAACAGCAACTACAAAAAACCAATTATCCTGATGCCAAGCTGAAATATTATAACCTGTCGATTTTCCGAATAGTCCTACTATAAATTTTGGATACCATATATTATTTCTAAATTCTTTTCGTCTTCCATATTTTTTTCGAATATTTGATCTATACATTTTCCAAAATTGTATAGCATTTGTTGGTTCTTCCCAATATATAATAGATACATATACAGGTTGACTATTCACAGAAATCATCATTGTTTTACCTTCGTGTATACCTTCTATTTTTTCTTTTTCATTTATATTTTCAATATATTTATCAGAATAGTTTATTTTTTCATCAAGAGATAAGTTCAATATTTTTTCTGGAGATATATAACACGTAGGAACAATAAAACCTTGCTTGTTTGCGGCTAAATACATTATCCCAAAAACAATTACATTAATAATAATAAAAATAACACCTATTATAGTTACTATAAAATACATAATTTTCACTTATCCTTGAAAAGTATGTTGGTATGCTTCCTTGATAGTATCTATACCAATTAGTTCAATATTTGACTTTATTTCACTTGGTAATCTTTTGATATCATATGAATTTTCATTTGGATATAAAATTTTTTTAATCCCTAATCTTGATGCACCAAGAATTTTTTCGTATACACCTGTAATTTTTTTTACTTTACCATGTAATGTAACTTCACCGATTGCACTTAGGTCACAACTTATTGCTTGTTTTATTAATGATGATATCAAAACTAATATAACTGAAAGCCCGGCAGATACACCTGACTTTAGAATACCAGCTGGTAGTATATTAATGTGGATCTTATATTTTTGATCAAAATTATCTGCAATATTAAAATCTTTATAATTGTATAAAAGATACGAAATAGTAACTAACACCATTTCATGAAATATATTGTCAATATTTCCTGTTATTATAAGAGAAGTACTTGTGTCATTTTTATTAATTAGTAAAACTTCTATGTCTGCAATAACACCATGTCCATTACTTCTACCAATTATTGAGATTACACCAATTTCATCATAAAGTCGTGCTTTTCTGAATTCAAATAAGGGTTCCCCTATATATTTAAATAAATTATCTAATGTAATTCTTTCAATTTTATTATCTATTGAAAGGCTTGATTTATAAATTAATTTTTTTGCCATTTTATCAATGATTCCAAACAATTGGTTTAATCCAATCTCATTGGTATATAATCTAATTATTTCATAAATCAAATCATCTGAAATAGTGTTTTTTTTTATACCCATTGACTTAAATATTTTTGGGATAATCCAATCTCTTGCGATGATTATTTTTTGATTATCACTATAACCAGAAAAATAAACCATCCAAAGTTCCGACAAAAAATCCTGGCTTATTGCAGAAAGATCTGTAGCAGTAGTAACAAACAAAATATTTTTAAAATTAAGAGGTTCGCTAATGTGTTTCATATTAAGAGCATGCTCATGTGTAATAGCTATCACTTCTTCAAAATTATGTAAGACTTTATTTTGAAATGTAGGATATAGATATTCTATATTTTCCAATAAAATAATAACTTTTTCATTATGATTCTGATTAAGCAAATGAATTATTTTCCATGCTATTTCACCTACTTTACTTTTTCCGTATGATTTATTTTTAATTTGATCAGTATTGATACCTATTTTTATCGAAAAACATTTTCTATTCATTGATTTTGAAAAAGCGTATATTAAAGTTTTTTTACCAACACCTTTTGGGCCGATAAAACATAATATCTTTTTGAGGTTATTATTGCGCAATTCAATTACTTTTAAGTAAGTTAATAATTCTTCTTTTTCAGATTCTAAACCATAAACTGAATTATTTAAATCTTCTAAAATTTTTTTATTATTGGATTCTTCAATATATGTCATAATGGCTAATACTTTCTATTAGAGCTATTCTTAATAATAGTTCCGATACCAATTATAAGAATAACTATGCCTATTGCTATAAAAATAATTTGTTTAAAAAAGCCAAAAGAAAATGAAAAATTAGATTTTCTTAAAACAAGTTCCCCATTATAAGGAATTTTCCATGTTCCTTGTTTCATATATTTCAAGTATCCTTCTATGTCATTATTAAAGGTATAACTTCCTATTTTATAATATTGACCATGTCCATCACTGTTACGAAAGTAGCCAAAATTAAAATCCTCTTCATAACTGGATAATAATTTGTTATTATGACGTTCAATAATTTCAACAATAACAGTAATATCTTTATTTTCTATCTGTCTATCTGGCACTTTTAGCCAGATAGATAAATCATCATCAGAATTTGCATTAAAAAAATCTGTTATTGAAGCTTTAGATAAATTAATAGGAAATTGTTGTATATTTTCATATAAAGAACCTGAAAAATAATAGATTCCTGAAATCATACCTTTAAGTATCGTAACTCCACCAATAATCGTAATAATTATTCCTAAAATTAGTTTTCCTTTTTTCATTTTTTATTAACCTTTTTTGATTAATGATAAATGGATACAGCAACGTTTTTTAATGACTTGTCTTCAGATATTATTTCTATAATAGTATTTTCGACTTTAAGAAATTCATTCATTGAAAAATTTTTCTTTAAATTATTATATAGTTTAATTCCTTCATTTTTTTTCATTGTTGCTATATAATTCAATCTAATAAATTTGTTATCTACATTAAAAATTTGGTTATATATATATTCGACTTTAATGCCAAATTTTTCTTCAAATAAAGTCTTTTCTGTACTTTGTACTATAATTATTCTCCATAGTTCCCAATCCTTTGGAATCTGGCTTTGTTGGACAATAAAATTATCGATAAAACCAAAAAGTTTTAGTACTTTTTGGTTTAAAAAATTAGTTTTTGAAATAGTTTCAATAATAATATTATTTTTTTGAATAATAATATTACCACTCAAAGAATTCATTTTTAATAAACATATTTCCGCAAGAGATTTGTTTGTAAATAAACAGTAATTTATTTGAACAGTCTGACCTGAAACAGTAAAAATTTGGTTTACAATATTTTCCACTTCTGTTTTGTATATTGTATTGAATTTAGTTATAATATCATCGATTACAATCACTTCCTTTTTTAATTTCCAGTTCATAGGTATGTTTGATTGCAATTTAATTTCGTTTACATCTTTAAAAAGTGATGTATTATCATCACTATATACAAAGGTAATTTGTATAAATAAAATAAAAAATATGATATTTAATTTCATAATCATCTCCATGTTATTAATATTATTTATAGGCAAACTTTATTAAACCTTTTCTACCAAATTTTACAATAGTTTTTATAACATCTTTTTCAATCAAATTATGTTGAACATTATTATCTTCTTTTATTTTTTTTATGATCATTTTAACAGATTGCACTCCATCAATTAGTTTCCAAATAGTTTCACTATTTCCTTTTAGATGATAGAGTTCTTTTTTTATATAATCATAAATCAATGAGACATTTACACCATCTAATACTTCATTTCTATACAAAACTTCGGGCATTTCTTTTTTTACATATACAATTTCAAGAATATTTTGTTTTTCCAAAAATTTCATCTCAGTAATCCTCAATTAATTCTTCTAAAAGATCATAACTATCTTCTAAGTCATTTCCAAAAATAATATTTTCGTTATTCCCTGATGAACAAAAACTAATTGGGACGCCTGATGTACCTGGTACTGAAATTCCAGGAACGACTGGTATAAGGTCAACGACACATGCATCAGCAGCACATGCATCAACTATTGGACAATTTACCAAACATGCATCAGCAGCACATGCTGCTGCTATACATCCATCAGCTCCACA
>Ga0272440_1003007_pt1 | contig 12801 bp, 18 predicted proteins | sample SSMMMBAug17_FD_192440 | JGI IMG/M metagenome (GOLD analysis project Ga0272440, IMG submission 192440) | Marine sediment archaeal communities from Little Sippewissett salt marsh, Falmouth, MA, United States - SSM-MMB-Aug17 | ecosystem: Environmental > Aquatic > Marine > Wetlands > Sediment ...
TAGCAGTTCAATAGCTTCTTCTTCTGATTCAGCAGTTAATCCATGCCTTCCCATTAAATAGTTCCAATAAACAATTGCATTTCCACCATCTAACATCGTAGCTCTTTTTCCTAAGCTTTGAACCCAATATCCATAATCCCACCAATGCCCAAATACAGCATCTTCAGCAGTATTTTCTCTAACCCAGGACATTGCATTTTGCCATTGATGAGTTTGAGCCTGAGGCACATTATTTGTTGCAAATCCTAAACTTCCCCGATAATAAGTGTTTATTGTAAATATAAATCCCAAGGCAACAATAATGGCGATAACCCACAATAGAATATTTTTACCTTCTTTTTTGTTTTCTATAGCTCTCCTAGAAGTTTCTACTGTAAAATATCCAATAATAATAGTAGCAATCGGAGTTAACGCCATAATAAGTCTAATAGCACTTCGAGCAGCAATTATTCCAATAAAGGACATACTAAACAAAAATAAATACTCAAATTTAATCATTTTTAAATCACCTAATTCGTTTTCTTTATATCTTTTATAAAACACATATCCTACACCAATAAGCAAGATAATATATCCTGAAATATAAAATATCCAGCTTTCAAGAGATTCTCCATTCATATGAGGACTAGAAGGAGAGTTTCTACTAAATATCAAGGCAATTAAAAAATAAACATAAGAAAAGCTAAGAATAAACTTTTCATTTCTTTTTAGTTTTTTAATCATTTCTGCAAACAAATAAATACTTCCAATAAAAAACAACCAAAAGAACACAGGAAGACCTTGAAACAAAGGGCCCATGCTACCTTTCCATTCACTAAAATAAGGCTGTCTGTTTTCTGCAACAGTAAAAGACAATCTATCACTATAAGGACTTGCAAGTTTTGAAAAAATATCTTGAACCATATCAAACATAAACAAAGGACCCAAAAACACAACAGCTAATATTATCCCTAATATTAAAGCAACAATTATAGCCAAGATAGGTTCAGGTATTTTTCTTATTTTTTCATTTCTCAAATATTTATGATCTTTAAGTTTTGTTTTAAATAAAACAAAATAAGTTAAGATAATTCCAAAAACAATTAAAGCAACACCTGAAGTAGATGACATAACAAATCCTTTCAAGGTCATTCTGCTTGTTAAAGGTATCCAAAATAACATAGAAGCAATTATCCATGAGCCATAAACAATAGTTTCTTTTAATTCAATTTTTTTCAAAATTAAAGCAATAAATGAAGCAATAGCAATTGAACTATAAAGGAAAATAACTCCTCCCCAAACCAGAGCCATTAAAGCAGTAGCAATACCAGAGGCAATACCAATAATTAAAGCATTTCTAAGTTTTTTGGCTTTCCATGCAGCAACAAATAAATACAAAGCCAAAAACATTAATCCAAATCCAGCAGATTCTTTTTCTGGAATACCTGCAATAGTTCTTGATAACAAACTAGGCAACAACACCATTAAGAGAGTAGAAACAATAGCGATTATATTCGAAACATTTTTTCCTTTAGATTCAAAAATCTTTCTAACCAATAAGAAAAAGAAAATAGCAGTAAAAACAGAAGCAAATACAGGCATAACAATAGCAGCATATTCAACACTATAATCTCCAAACCAATTGATAATTTTATGAACATAGGCAATCATGTAGGGCAATAATTGTGTTTCTCGAGAAGTATCATATCCCAGCGGAACATATCTTAGCATATCTATTGTAAACAATTTGCCATTTGCAACAATGTTTTCTGCATATCTTAAAAACAAGAACGGATCTAAGTCAGGCCCTAAAGTATAGCCTCCTGTTGAAATATCTTTTAATCCAGGAATAGGTAGGCTTCTTATTCTTATATTTATCCAAATAATTATACCAAGTATTAAATAATAAATCCAAGAAATTCTGCTCTTGAAAAATTTAACAATCTTCTCTTCTCTTCTTTTGAGTTCTAAGTTTTCATTCATCTTTCTAGTATGCTTGTAACCTCATCAATTAGTTCTGCAGCTGATTTTTCTTTTCCAATTGCTTCTTGTCCACAATATGGGCAAGTTTTAGCGCTTTCTGCTTCAAACCGATAATTGCACTTTGAACAAACATATTTTACCATTTTATTTAAAAAAACATGGGAGTTATAAATACTTCTATTAATGCAGCAATAATCAATATAGCTAATCCTACAAGGACCATGTTAATAGAGTCTTTTACAATTTGCCAAAATTTTTTATTTTGAGTATCATGTTTTATTACAGCTATACTTAATATTCCTCCAGCCAAAGCTCCTACAAAATAAGCTGTAATTTCAGGAAGTCCGTGAATCAGGTATCTCATTAATCCCAAGGGTAAATCTAGTAATCTATTTTTTGCAAATATTCCAATAGCTGCTGCTATAACACTGGCATTCCAAGCTAATATAAAAATAGCACCAGCTCCAAATATAAGAGAAAAAATAATAGTAAAAATCATTACATACACATTGTTAAGAAAGATTGCTACAAATCTATCCCCAGGACTCATAACGCCTCCAACTAATGATTTTCCTGTTATTCCTAAACCAGCATTTTGTGTATATTCTTTTATGCAGTCATCAAATCCACTAGGTTGATTAATATAACAAAAAGTTTCTATTTGGGCTTTAAAATTAATACCAGAATCAGGCATAACACAATACCAAAAACTAAAAGCAACAATAAATCCCAAGAACAACCAAAGTAGAGCCATTATAGCTTTGCTGTGTTCTTTTAATAATCTCATAGAGCCAGAATATTGTATGTCTTTTTTCTCTTCTAGTTTAATCAAATAATAAAAAAATGGCATTGAAAAAATAACAGTAAAAAGTATCATAAATATTCCAGAATATTGACTGAGAACAACATCAGCAGAAAAAACCCATTTAACTAAAAGCACAGAAAGCGAAGCATAAACAAGCCCTATAAAAAACATTTCCCATGGTCGCCTCTCAGCTCTTTTTGGATTTATTATCATCTCTAGCATAAAATCAACAAGCAAAACCTGTTTTTAAAGATTGTTAGTAACAAAATTAAGAAAGATTTTTAGCGAATTTATTCTAGTGTTTTAAGTGTAAAAAGAATTATTTAGTATAGAAATTTTTAAAAACAAACACGTCTATTTTGCATTATGCAAAAGCAATATGAATTCGGAATGTGTTCACGAGATTTAAGATTTAAGATTAAAATTAGTGGTACAATTTCTAAACCAACATACCAAGGATGTCAACTAGACTTTAATTATTCAGTTTCTAAAAAACATCTAGGAAATAAAGAAAATAAGGCAGTAGAAACAGGGGCAAGCAAAATATTTTTTAATGGGGAACTTGTGGAAGGTGAAATTTTAGGAATGAGCAAGTTGGACAAGAAAGTTAGAAATTTTTGTATTTCTAGACTAGAAGATATATAAATATTATTTTTAATAAAAACCCCTAAGCAAAACACTTAAAAAGTATTGGTAATTAATATTACCAGATGGTAAAAAAAATTACTAAAAATACAATACTAGAATTATTTATTAATAATTATGAAAAATCATATTACTTAAGGGAGTTGGCAGTTTTAATTGGAAAGCCTCATCAGTCAATAAAGCCATACATAGAAGAGCTAGCTTCTAAACACATTTTAATAGAAGCCAAAAGAAAAAATATTTTAGAGTATTCTTTAAATTTTAAAAATAAGCAAATAATAAATTATCTTTCTGTGTCAGAAAATGAAAGATTATTGGAAAAATTAAACAAAGATGTTTTGTTGCGAACATTATTTGAAAAATTGTCTTCAGATTTCAAAGATAATATCTTTATTGTTTTCGGCTCTTCTGTAAAAGATGCCAAAAAAAGTTCAGACATAGATTTGTTAGTTGTGGGAAAATCAGATATAAATAAGAAAATAAAAGATTTTCATGATGTTTATAATAAAAAGATTCACAAGCTTCAGGTAGACAGCCTAAAGGAGCTAGACATTACTTTAGTAAGAGAAATTTATAAAAAACACATTATATTAAATAAAAATGAAGATGTATTAAGATTTTTAGGAGAATTATATGAAAAAAATAAATTGGTGTAAAAAGCAAAAAACAGGGATAAAGATGCAAGAGCCCAATAATAATCTCAGTAGAGAGTATTATAAAAACGCAGAAGAAAGTCTAAAAGTTTTAAGGTCAATAAGCAAAACCCAATCAAATATGTGGCTTGCCACAACAAAATATTATATTAGATATTTCGCAGTTTATTCTGTTTTAATGAAATTGGGTATTAAATGCGAAATACATGATTGCACAATATCTTTAGTGAAATTCTTAGAGCAAGAAGAGATTTTTGAAAAAGAAATATCAAATGTTTTAGAAAAAGATAAAGATATTAGAATTGACAATCAGTATTATCTTAAAAATAAAAAAGTAGATATAGACTTTAAAGAATTATCTGAATTCGTGCTTTCCATTAAAGAAGCACTGGAGAGTTTAAATAGTAATAAAATAAATTATATTAGAGAAAAACTAAAAAAACAATAAAAAGAGGCCATAACTCTAGGTTTTCAATAGAGAACTCATCTTTAGGATGGGTGACCTGTTGCCCCACAGGGGTACGCCCGAGGGAGCAGGGAAACCTAAGGTTTCCATACCAATATGTTCACAAAAAAATCAAAATTTAATCGTATTTGCAAAAACATAAAAGAAATTAAAATCCAAGGAGCAACAAATGTTGCGAAACATGCTCTTAAAGCATATTTTATGTTTCCTTCTAAAGCAACAAAAAACAAACTATTAAAATTGAGGCCAACAGAGCCGATGCTTACCCATGTGCTAGAATTAGCAGAACAAGGCATTTCCAAAAAACAAATTTTATCTCATTTTTCAGAAGCTCAATCAAAAATTAACAAAAATTTATTTACAATCATAAAAAAGAATTCAGTTATCTTTACTCATTGCCATTCTACAAATGTTGTAAAAGCACTTATTTATGCTAAAAAATTCAAGAAAAAATTTGAAGTTTATAACACAGAAACAAGACCTTTATACCAAGGAAGAAAAACAAGCAAGGAATTAAGCAAAGCCAAGATAAAAGTAACCCAATTTGTCGACGCTGCAACAGCAACAGCCTTAACAGCAACCCAAGAAACAAAAAGAGCCTCTTTGATTTTATTAGGAGCAGATGCTTTGCTAAAAGATTCTGTAATAAATAAAGTAGGAAGCAAGATGATTGCCCAATTAGCACACGATTATAAAATTCCATTATATATAGTCGCGGACTCTTGGAAATTCTCTCATAAAAATGTTCCAATAGAACAAAGAGATTTTAAAGAGGTCTGGGGAACAAAAAAAGTTCATATCAAAAACCCTGCCTTTGAAGCAATTCCAGCAAATCTAATAACAGGAATAGTAACAGAATGTGGAGTTCAGTCATATAAACAATTTCTAAATAAAGTTAAGAAGAGGTAGCTATTTTTTTCCCTCAAAAGCCTCATCTTCTCCTTGCCATTAGGCGTTTTTAGCAATTCTGCATAAAACTTTTTAGCCATTATTATTTGACTATCTAAAAAAGGAGTTAATTTAAATTTCCATTTATCAGGATTGCTTTTAACATATCTTGCCCATCTTTCTATTTGTTCATTATGTGTTTTATCTCTCATTATTCAATCTTATTTTTTCTTTTATTTTTCCAATATTGATTTATCATCAACTTCTCTTTCCATTGTTAACAAAATCAAGAAAACTATTTAATTATTTCTATACAAAACTATTTCTTTTCCTCGCCTTCGCACTTACAATCACTACAAGGCTCTTCGCATTTGCAATCTTCAGAGTGCTCACCTTTTTCTGCTAATTTAGCTTGCATTTTTTGAGCTTCTATAAGCATTTTGCTCATCTCTTCTTGTATTTCCTCAATTCTTTTAAGTAGTTCTTGTTTTCCGTGCATTAATTTCTTAATTTGTTCATCTAATACTTCAAGAGTATCTTGAATATTTTTCTTAACAACAATACTCTTTCCAGTATTAACAAATAATTCTTTACTCTTTATTTCAGTTTTAATAAAAATACCCTTTCCTAGATTAGCCAAGAATTCATCACCCTCTTTTCTTTTTTCTAAATCATCTAAGCTAGACTTGATAGACTGCATTTCTTCAATTTGTTGATCAAAAACCTGCATTCTTTCTTCAATAGCTCCAGCTTCCTGTTGCATCATTTGCATTTTCATAATATATTCTTGTCCTTCCATTCGTATTATTCTCCTAACTTACCTAAAATTAGTGTGTTTTTAAATTTAATTATTCCATTCCAAAAGCTCTTCTAAGAACCATGCTAAAAATAACAGAAGAGCCTATATACCACCAGAACCAACTTCCTGCAATAGCAGTTGTGGCAAAAGTTCCTTTGAGCCATACAAAAAATATCAACATAGGAATCATTGTTATCAACATTGGCTTAAAACTTTGCTTCATTTGCTCTGGCAAATGCTCCATCATTTGTTTGTTAAGCTCCATCATTTTATCTGCATTATCTTTATGTTTTTTCATTTCTTCCTTAAGCCATTTTTGCTTTTCTTTAATCTCTTTCATAACTTTTTTATCAGTAACAAAATTTGTAACAAGAGTTATAAATAAAGTTACAAGAAAAGATAGTGCGACTATGCTAACCTTAGGTTGTAGTTGTATAAATTCAATAATACCCATTTTACACAACAGACATAGGAATCAGTCATTTTTAAACATAGCCATAGCAAGTGTTACGTTTAGAAAATGATAACAAAACAAAATCTTTAAAAACTCGCCTTGCCATTAAACCCCAGAATAAAATGGAAAAAAATTATTTACAAATAGCAAAAAAATAATTCCATTATCTAAATCGCCATCAGACAACACTTTTATTTACGCTATTCCTATCATAGGAGATTTAGCAGAAAAAGTATTTAATTATGCTTCTAAAAGAAAAAAGTATTTTTCAGAAGACCCAATGTTCCAAGATAAATATTTCCAACTTAAAGGCACAGAAGATGGTAAAATCATAACAGGAAGCAATCCTGGACTAGTAATACTTTGTAATGATTATCTTCGAAAACATGGTTTATGGATTCCAACAATCTCTCAGGCAAGAACTTTAGATGAAAAAATAAAACTGCCTAATTCAGTTTATAGAGATTATGGAATAGTAGTCCCTGGAAATTCACAACAAAAATTTGCAAAAAACTTAATAAAACAAGCTCAAGCTCAAAGATTTAATGAATTTCCTTTATTGTTCTCAATTTGCGACTTAACACTTGAAGATATAGAAAGCCAATTCAAACCAGACTTAATAAAAAACCCTAGAGAAATACTATATGGACAAGAAGCAGAAAAAGCTATTAAAAAAATGAGAAGAAAAGATCCAAGCCATAATGGAGTTAGTAATGGCAATGAGCTAGCAGTAGTTGAAGTTCTAGATGAAAATACTAATAATTCTGATGGTTATGGTCGAGTGGATTATGCTTGTGGCAAAGCTTCGTCTCTGGAATTAACAAAAGCACAACAAAGAATAGCTGGAGATAGCATTATCCAGCAACTTGATGCCTTAGCAGCATAAAAATTCAAAATAAATTAAAAGTAATTATTTTTCTTTATGACATAAAATTCTTCATTGCAGGATGCATATCAACTGCATGTTGCTGTGCAATATTTTGGTAAAATTGGAACATAATCATAATTCCTAATAACAAGGCAGTTCCTCCTGTTATTGTTCCTAAAACATCACTAATGGCAGCTAATAATCCAATAGCTAGCCCACCCATAACAGTTAAAGGCATAACATATCTACTCAAAATAGTCTCTAAAATTCTTTCATCTTTTCTAAATCCAGATATTTGTAATCCAGAATTTAGTATTTTACGAGCTTGGCTTTGTGCATCCATACCAGAAGTTTTTACCCAAAATACTGAGAATAAAGCAGCAAATATCATAAACACAACAATATGAACAATAGCTTGTATTAATTGAGTTAAAGTTAGACTTCCACTAATAATAGCATTTAAAATATTGCTACTTCCTAGCCAAAAACTAAAACCACTTATTGCTTGCCCATTAACAAATTCTCCTAAAAACGTAGGATGTCCAAGCCAGTTTTGCAATAGTCCTCCAAATAATTGAATATTAGCAATTAAAGCACCAACTAAAATAACAGGGATTACAGAAGCATAGAAAAAAGCCAAAGGCCATTTCATTCCATATCCTCTTAATCTATCATAACTTAGTGGAATTTCTATTTTCAAAGATTGAGCCCATACAATAATTAAGAATACAATAACAGTAGATAAAATAGCAGCTAGTGCCTGCAATCCTCCTGTAACAGAATTAATAACAAAAAAGTTATATATCAAAGCAGGAACTTGTCCAACAGGAGCAATCACATTTTCAGGTCCTAAAAATCCAAATAAACCAGCAAATAATCTCCATCCAACACCAGCAGCAATAAACAAGCTAACACCAGAGCCAAATCCCCATTTGGTGCAAATTTCATCCATAAACAATATTAGCAAACCACCAATAATTAATTGAGTTATAACAATAGCTTCAAGCCCTGCTTGTGCTCTTATTCCACCCATTAAAACATAAATTATTGCTTCAAGAACAATAAAAAACAAAACACCAAGTTTTTGAATTCCTTGAAAAAACTTTTTACCTTCAGTAGTGTTAGTATTGATATTTAAAACACCAGAGCCAACTAACAACTGTAATATAATCGAACTCATAACAATTGGTCCAATACCTAAACTAATAATAGAACCAAAATTGGTTCCCATTATAATTGATAAATATTCAAACCTTTTCAATCCCTCAAGAGTTCCACCCCAAATTGAAATATTAGATAAGATAAAAAAACTAGCAAGAATAATAAGTGTCCATTTAAGTTTTACATTAAAACTAACTTTTTTTTCTGTAGGAGGTCTAACTTCTGGCAAATTATGTAATAAATCTTTGAATGACATTTTACTCTACAATATTATTATGCAAAGAAGGTTTTAAACTTAATCTTCTGTAGATTCTGACTTTGCTTCCTCTTTTGCACTTGAATTTTCTGTTTTATTTACAGCTTTAATTTCTGGAACAATAACTTTTCCACCTACTTTTTCAATTTTTTCCTTAGCATTTTTAGAAACAGCATCAGCCTTTATTGTAACTTTTGTCTTTATTTCTCCTGTTCCCAATATTTTATAATTTTTCAAATTCAAAATACCTTCTTTGTTTTTGAATTTTTTTTCAAGACCAGTAAGGTTTTTTTCAATATCACCTACATTCAATACCTCAATTTTTTTTCTTTCAGTTCCTTTGCTTGTGAAACCCTGTTTCCCAAAGTATTTTTTATGTTTTTTAATAACTAAACTTTTTTTCTGGTCTCCTCTTTTTCCTGTTCCAGCCATACCAAATCCGCCTCTATGTCCAGAACCCATATGTTTTTTTCTAGCACCCCAACCATGAGTACCCATACCTTTTCCTCTCATTTTTACAGATTTTTTAGTTTTTTTAAGTTTCATTACAACATCCTCTCAATCAATTTATTTATATCATCTCCATGATTACCTAAAGCACCCTTAGGGTAGTGCAATTTGCTTCTGATTCCTTTTCTAGGAGGGTGTAATCCAAACCAAGGTTTTAAATTTCCCTCAGCATCTTTTTTTCCTCTTGCTTCAATAAGATTTTTTTCCATTTCTTTACTGATTGTTCCATAAGCAACAAAATCTTTTACTTTTTTAACCATGCCCATAAGTTCTGTATTTTTCTCGTCAATTAAAACACAAGTATATTTTTTTCTAAGTCTTAATCTCTCTAAAGTCTCAGCTATAGGCTTTTTCACATTTACTAATCCTGAAATTCTTATTACAGCTATCATTTTTTATTAGCTCCAGTGTTTGTTTTCTTTAAAGCATTTATACAAGCTTTTGCTAAATTCATAGTAGATTTTGTTTGTCCAAAAGTTTTACCATATACATCAGCGATTCCAGCCATTTTTAATATTTTTTTACACTGGTCTCCGATAACCAAACCAGTTCCTTGAGGTGCAGGATACAAAACAACTTTAGAGCTTCCTGCTTTTCCTTCAACTTTAAATGGAATACTATGCTCCTCAGAACATACACAATCAAAACTTCCACATCCTCTTGTTATTTTCATAATGTTAAGCTTAGCTTTTCTAACAGCTTTTTCCCTAGAAGGAAATGTTTCTTTTCCTTTTCCAAATCCAACACCAACATGTCCTTTTTTATCTCCAATAACAGCCATGCAACTAAAAGTAGGCACATTCCCTTCTCCTGTTTTTCTTTGTGTTTGTTTCCATGCTCTTCTTTTTCCTCCTCCAAATTTTCCTTTTGATTGTCCAATATCTAATAAGTCTATATCAAGTTTTATTAAAGAATCAACAACATATTCCTCTAGGATTTTTTTATCAATAATTTCATCAATGTCCTTTATTTTTCCAGCTTTTGCTTGTTTTCCCAAAAGTGTTTTTGGCTTCCATTCATCTAATGCCTTTTCTTGTTCTTGCTGAGCTCTTTCTTCTCTAGTTAATCTTTTGAATTCCTTAGGAGCTTCTTCAATTGCTTCTTCTTTTCCAGGTCTTTTTTCTTTATACTCATCCATAACAGGCGCCATTTTTGTATCTATCATTTTATTGCCTCCTTAACTTTATTAAAAATGTCTTCAGATTTTTCTTTAGCCTTATCTTCATCAATTAAAACTTCTTCGCTATGTTTGATTCTAGCTCCACCAGCTACAATACCACTAAGAACAGCATAAATTCTTGATCCAGAAGTAACTCTTTCTAGTCCAGTATCTAATATCATTTCATTATTTTTTTCATCGCCTAGTTTTTTAGAAAATAAAAGTCCTGTAAGGTAAGATGCTGCTAAATTTTTAAGAGAACCTTGTTTTTCTTTAGGCCATCCATTTTTAAGAAGTTCTTTTGATGTTGCGCTATATTTAACTTTATCCTGAGAAGTTTTACTTTCAACATATTGCACAACAATATATTTGTTTGTTTTTCTAACAACAATTCTAGGCAATCCACTTTCAAGTAGTCTTTTTCTTTTCAAGTAGCTTGTTTTTCTTTCTTGTCTTCGTCTTTTTGCTAGTATTCTCATTTTATTGTTCCTTTAGTGTTTTTATGTATTCTTTTAAGTGAGATTTGTCTTTAAATGTCTTTGCTCTTATTTTTTTTCTTATTTCAACGCTTTCTTCGGGTGTAAGTTTCTCTTGTTTTTTCAATTCTTTAACATAGTTTCTTTGTTTTCTTACCATTTTAACATAATCTTGTTTTCTTGTTTTTACTTTTTTCTTAATTTTACCAGGGCCTCTTCTTGTTTTTCTTTTCTTTTTGGTAAGCCTGCCCTTGACTTCTTTAATTTCAATAATACCTTCTGCAAATAAGTCTCTAACGTCTTGTTTTGTTATAGCTTCTTTAATCTCAGGAAGCTTTTCATTGTCAAATTTTATTCTATTTTTTCCAACACACAAAACTTTAGATGCTAATTCTTTTCTTTTATCTAGCTTTTTCATTTTTTAACATCCTCCTTGTTTTCTTTTTTCTCTTCAGTTTTTTTCTCTTCTACTTTTTTCTCAGCTTTCTTTTTTTCTTCTATTCTTTTATTTTTCTCAGCCTTCTTTTTTTTCTTGTGCTCTCTTTCTCTTTCCATTTGTCTTAAGAATTTTTTAATATTAAGATTAGCAACTTCAAGTCCTTGCTTTGTTATTTCTTTTGCTATTTCTACTTTTTTCTGGTTACCAATTTTTGCAATAACAATAATGTTGTCTTTTCCAACTTTTTTCAAGTCAGAAAGGTTTTGAACAAAAACAGGAGTTTTTTCTTTAATAAGACCTCTGATTTCTTCTGGATTTTTATATCCTATTTCAACCATAGGAGGTCTTGACTTCCATTTTTGTCTTGTTTTGTTATGTCTTCCAGTAGCTCTTCTGTATTTCTGTTTGCTTTTTTGACCAGAACCTAGTTTTACATAAGCTCTAAATTTTGTTCTTTGAAATTTTGGTTTTTTCTTTTTTTCTATTGCCATTACAAGTACTCCATTCTAGGTTTTTTAGTTATAAAAATTCCATCTTGAAATTTGTTTCTATCCCTGTTTCTTATTTTGCTTGTTGCCTCTAATAAAGAAGCAGTATGCCCTGCAGCTTCAATATCATAACTTTTAATTATTATTTTAGGAGCTTTAATTTCAATTTCTACTTTATCTGAAAGCTTAACAGTTCTCGGATATTTTTCTCCCAATAAGTTGTTTATTTTAAAAATCTTAGTTCCTTTATCAAAATCAACAGTCATCGGAAAGTGAACATTGCATATTTCAAGTTCATATTCAAATCCTTCTGTTAATCCTTGTATCATATTTTTTATGTGCCCAGCCATTGTTCCAAAGTTTTTTCTTTTAGATTTTCCAGCTTTTTCTGTTTTTAATACAACTTTGTTCCCTTCTAGCGTTATTAAAACTCCAGGAGCTATTTTTTTGCTAATTTCATTTGAATCTTTTTTAATTGTTATCACAGCATTTTCAATATTTGCAACAATTCCTTCTGGAATTTCTATTTCCTTAACCATATCTTTTTTAGAAGAAACCATTTTAGTAAAAATAAGCAATTAAGCTTCCTCCTATTTTATTTTCCTGAGCTTCATGATGAGTCATAAGCCCTTTGCTTGTAGATACAATAACAAAACCAAAGTTTCTAGAAGGTAAAAATCTTCTAACATATTTATCTAAAGTTTTTTTGCTAACAGTGAATCTAGGCTTTATTGCTTTACATTCTGTAACTTCTTTAAGTGTTATTTTCAAG
>Ga0272440_1003009_pt1 | contig 12798 bp, 8 predicted proteins | sample SSMMMBAug17_FD_192440 | JGI IMG/M metagenome (GOLD analysis project Ga0272440, IMG submission 192440) | Marine sediment archaeal communities from Little Sippewissett salt marsh, Falmouth, MA, United States - SSM-MMB-Aug17 | ecosystem: Environmental > Aquatic > Marine > Wetlands > Sediment ...
TTTCCTTACATCGCAATAACTATAACAAGTAAAACCAAAGTCCTACGATCATATATCATTCAACACAATCACTTTCAGAACATCGCGTAATCTTACGAATATGTTCAAAGAGTTCATCCACACGTTTTGATTTATTTTTCATTGCCCTACGAATGCCTTTTTTTGATAGGAACAATCGGTGATCTTTTGATGTTGCCTGCTCAATTTTATATCGTGGATAGAGCTTGAGTAAATATCGAATATATTCACGAATAACACTGGGCCCCTGATTGTAGGCCGCAATGGCCATGATTGCCGCCAATGAAGGCTGAAGATGAATCTTTCGATTCCAGACAATCCATTCATAATTCATATAATGCCGAAGCAGCATGGCAGATACAAGCAGGTTGGTTTCAATATTCAATACAGTTCCAAATTTTTTACCATAATTGACATCAGTTATTTTTAAAAGCGCTGGATGAACAGCAGCGTATTTACCGCGTAGTACTTCACCTTTTAAATCTCTTTTGATCAATCGCCGGACCAATCCAAGGTTCTTACCATATGAAAAGCCTTTCCGAATCAATTCTTGACTCACTTGTTTCACAACTTTCCAACGATAAGGGGAAAATTTTTGAATTCGATCAGGAAATGCCTCCAATTTCGGAAACATCGGATAAAAACCAATATCACGAAGGAGTTCATCAATAACCGGATCAATGTATATGTTTTTAATATGGTGTGCTGCAGCCAGTAAACGCCTGTTTTCATCTGGCTCATTTTTTCGAATCAGATTTATTTGTTTGAGGGCAATACCTGTAATTTGACCCAATCCCAGTGCACCAGTATAGCTTTTTATTTTAAAATCAAATTTTGATTCCTGAAAAATAAGACAAAATAAGGTTGGAAAAGGAATTTGGAAAAAATGGGCTGCGGTATGGGCTGAAATCAGAATACGCAATGCAGTATTTTCCGAATAATCATACACATCATCAGTAGAAACAGGTATCAAGAATTCTTTATACCATCGACTGGACATAATATAATCTACAAGTTCTGGCAGTGTTTTTTGGCAGGTTAAAAAAGAAGCTGCACGTCGATATCTTAGTTTGCTTATTAAATCGTAGGTGTTTAGAAAATGATGCAATCGTTTGAGTGGATCATTGGGAAATACACTGTCTGCTTTTTTATTGAAAGATTCGTAATGAATATTAATATGCCGGCGGATTTCAGCAGCGCTCATGAACGTAACAACACTGGGATTATCAAGTACTGGCGGAATGTATCCATCAGGAAAAAGTTTTTCAGGTTTTGTAAATACTGGTAATGGACGATTTTCATGCCCAATGGAATGGGGTTCACTTGCCATGCAGCACAGCAAAATAATCATTGCCATGCGAATTAAATAGTGTGGATTTCTTAATAACACATAAAATTCCTGAACCGCACGTAAGGTATCGGCGGCAATATTTTTTTCGTGTTAAACAATTTTAAACATGAGTATCCCTTACCTGAATTCCCATTTTGTTGAGCTGATCCCTTATTTGATCAGCGCGTGCAAAATCACCCGATTGACGATATTTATTCCGCTCCTGAATCAATCGAGATACTTTGGAATCTGCAACTGTGGATTGAGGCAAAATATTTAGTATTTTATCAAAGATTTCAAACATGGACAGTATTTTTTGAGCATCTGCCAGGTTGATCTCATTGTTGGTGATTCGTATATGTATTTGGCGAATGGCTTTAAACAAAACAACCAATGCTGTAGGCACATTCAGGTCATCATCCATGGCGCGCGTAAAATCCTGCGATGTTTGTTCAATAAATTTATCAATATCTTGATATGGTTTCGCTTGTTCTGAGACTTTATTGAGCGCTAAAATACAATTGTCAACTCGGTTAAGTGCATTCTTTGCGTGAACAACATCACTTTCCTTATATTTCAAAGGTTTTCGATAATGTCGTGACAATAACCAAAATCGGATTTCTCTGCCTGAAAAACCTTGATCAAATAAATTTTGTAAACAAATTCGATGACAGGGTGAACGAGATTCTTTTGTAGAAAATGATATAGTTGCACAGTTCAGCCAGTAGCGTGCCGGTTTTTTATCTGTCAAGGCCTGTGACATGGCAATAATATTTTCCTGATGCGGAAATACCAGATGTGAACTGCCAGCATAAATATCAAAATTGGATCCCAGGTATTTGTTGGCCAAAACCGCACATTCCATGTGCCACCCGGGTCGAACATTTCCCCATCGGGTTTTGTAATACAAGCCTTGTTTCAGTTCAGACAGCCGACATCGTTTAAAGAGGGTAAAGTCTCTGGGATTTTCTTTTTCGTAATTATCAGTATTAACTGTTGCGCCTGAACGAATATTACTCCAATCAATCCCAGAAAATTGACCATATTCAGCGAACTTTGATATATCGAAATATAAGGATTTCAATTTTTCATAAGCATAACCTTTATCCTGAAGTTTTTCTGCCCATTCAATCATATCCCGAATATCCTTGCTTGCACGCGGATACTCTGTTGCAGGTTCAATTCCCAATGATTCCATGTCTTGCATGAATGCATCAATATGTTTTTGGGTAAACTCACTCAGCGGGATATTTTCAGTCATTGCGCCATTGATGGTTTTATCATCCATGTCAGTAATATTCATGATTTGTTTGACTTCATAATCATTGAACGTCAGATAACGTCGCAAAAGATCATAAAATACAAATCGACGGCATTCAGATATTGAAACACGCTCATTGGCAGTTGGACCACAGCAATACATGCCGACTTTTCCGGAGACAATGGGAGAAAAGGCCTGCTTTGAATGACTGGCAGTATTATAAAAGCGAATTTTTTGTGTTTGTTGCACATCAAATAAGGATGTGCTCAAATACCGCTCACCACTATCTGGAAATATCATAACAATGGTGCCTTCATTCATTTTCTCGGCTTCGTCAATGGCGATGGCCATTGTTGCACCAGAACTCATCCCAACAAACAAGCCTTCCTTGTTTGCCAACTGGCGTGTCATTTCAAAAGCAATTTCATCATTGATATTAATTTTTTTATCCAGGCGGTTTTTTTCATAAATTTCAGGCTGATAGGATTCTTTCATATTTTTTAATCCCTGAATTTTATGATCCAAATAAGGCTCCACACCAATGATTGTAATATCTGAATTTTTTTCTTTTAAATATCTGGAAATTCCCATAACAGTGCCTGAAGTTCCCATGCTGGCAATGAGGGTTGAAACATTTCCATTGGTTTGGGACCAGATTTCAGGTCCAGTTGTGTCATAATGGGATTTCCAATTATGGGGATTATTAAACTGGTCAGTCATAAAGTATTTACCTGGATTTTCGCGCACCAATCGATAAACTTCCTCAATTGCACCATCAGTTCCGAGATGTCCAGGGGTTAACAGTAAATCAGCACCTCTTGCTGACAATATTTTGCGACGCTCCATGCTTGCAGATTCGGACATGACCAACAGCAGACGATAATTTTTAATGGAACAAACCATTGCCAGGCCAATGCCTGTATTTCCACTCGTGGCCTCTATCACAATTTTGTCTTTGGTTAACTCACCGGAAGCAATCCCAGCTTCAATCATAGAAAGGGCAGGGCGATCTTTTACCGACCCGCCTGGATTCAAATATTCGAGTTTAGCCAATATCCTGACCTTTGGATTGTGATTGAGTTGTTTGATCTCCACCATTGGCGTATTACCAATTTGATTGAGTATTGAATATGACATGCTTAATTTCTCATTAAATGGTTAAAAAAATGGATTGCAAAATTTTTGAAAGGGGCATGACATAAGAACACCAAACATCAGTCATTTCATTGGTCCCTGCACCTTCACGACAATACCATGCAGTATGTGACAAAAAACGTGCCAAAGGTATCAAATGAGGACCAATTAAAGACTTGCCAGTTGTCAGCAATGCACAAGATAAATCACGTTCTGGATCTGCCCAACAAAAAATATTGATAAATCCCAAATGACCAAAGGCCTTGGCTGAATATGGGCCATACATCCCAATGGGTGATGCCCCTAACATCATGCCCGCACTATAGCGCATGGGAACCATCATGGTCGGATCCAGCTTCATGCTATCCGATTCCATAATGGCTCTACGAATGGTCAGTGGTTCAAATATCCGAACCCCATTGAGGACACCCTCTCGCAGCATTAATTCAAAGAACTGGCACATTTCATCAGCAGTCGCATATAAATTTCCAGCAGGTATGATTGTTTTTAAAAATCTGGGATCATTGGAAACGCGAACCACATCATTCCAGGGCGCACCTAAAGCACGTTTAACAATAACTGATAAGGGAAATACAACCGGAAAACCTGTACTGTAATTCATGGCAACCTTTGGCATGTCCTCTTCATCCATACCAAAATTAAAATATTTAAACCGCAGGGGACGCTGAATCGTTTCCCGCAAAAAATCTCGAATGTTCATGCCGGTCACGCGCTGAATAATTTCGCCGATAATAAACCCACCAGTGATTGCGTGGTATGCCATACGTCTGCCACCGGGGGCATCAGGCTTTTTATCGCAAAGCATTCGGACAAAGCCTTCAGGATCAAACAAAAGCTCTGGATCGGCACTGGCTGGCAATGTTGGAATACCGCCATGATGGGATAAAATATGATATATGGTTGTGTTTTCTTTGCCATAAAAACCAAAACCTGGAATATAGTAGCTGATCGGATCGGTGAGATTAATCGCACCGCGTTCTACCAATAGATGCGCAATCATGGCTGTAACCGCTTTACTGGCCGAAAATTGACAAATGGGTGTGTCTGGTGTGAGCAAAACTTTTTCGCATATTTTGGGATCATCCGGACCATTGCCACGCGCATGACCAATTGCACGTTTCAAAACAATTTTTCCACGACGTCTCAAACAAAGTGATATTCCCGGATAAATACCGGTACGATACATGTCCAGAACTGAATCCCATATGGACTGAACACCTTCGATGCTCATGCCTGCATTTTTGGGGGCGACCTCCTGGGATGAATCAATGGTTATGACCGTTGATAAATCGTCTGGAACTGCATGTGTTTTGTAGATAAATGAATTCATTTCAAATGCCCTGACTCAATTAATAATGTTAATAAAATACCAGGATAGACTTTATATAAAAAATAGTGTATAAAAAATATTCAAAAATAGCAAGTGTGGGCATGAATTCATCATGATCGATATCAACAAGATTAATGCGGTAGGTGTATATGTCTTTTTTCAAAAAAAAGTGGGACTTATGTCTGGTAATTGTTTTATTGATTTTAAGCCTTGTGTCAGAATTTCATGAAATTCTTTCATTTTTGGAAGATCAGACGCTTGGAATTCGTCATGTATTTCGGATGAGCTATGGCGACCTTGAAAAAGTAACATTTCCTCAAGATAAAATTGTTTTGGTTGCTTTTGATGAAATCTTTTTCGATCAATACAATGCATTTCCTTTGCGACGGCAGGATATCGCAACAATTCTTGAAAATATTCATCAGTTACAACCCAGACTCATTGCTGTGGATTTTTTGTTCAAGTACAAAAGTTCGTATAATGATGATCCTGTATTGGCACAAGCAATAAAAAAGTCAAATGCAATTCTTGCTTCACAAGCAGTCTTTAATAAGGCCGGTGAATTTGAAAAGATCAGTTATCCTGTTAAAACCATTGGAAATAATATTATCAGTGGGTATATCAATCATACATCCACCAGCAGTCTTGTAACAACCTTGAGCCGGCTTCGCATTTTTTCAGAAATATCTCAAGAACATGATGGCTGGCCTTTTGCAATACAGATCCTGGCGCATTACTATGATTCCCAACCTGTAATAAAGGACCAGACAATTGTTATTGGACCGCACACGATTCCATTAAATCAATTCAATGAAATTTATGTTGATTTTCCAGCCATTCCTGAAGGTAATCGTTATTTGCATGATTTTGCAGGTATCACTGCACAGGCTTTTTTGAATATGGCCCCTGAAGATAAAATGGAGCTATCTTTCTGGATCAAAGATAAAATAGTAATTATTGGTGATACCTTTGCTGTATCTCAAGACTGGTTCGACACACCAGTGGGTACCATGTTTGGATCAGAATTCATTGCCAGCGCTGTGAGCACCATATTAAATGAGTCAAAATTGAGACCTGCCAGTGTGTTTGGTGAATTCATTTCCTTTTTATGTCTGTTAATTCTGGTTACCGCAATTTGTTATCGTTTTCATGATCCACGTTTGCGTGTGCTTCTTGTCTTTTTGTTATTTGCATCTTTTTTTCTGTTGATATCTGTAATATATGTCTATTTTGGGATTATTCTTGCTGTGTCTTATCCACTGATTGCCGGAATAGTGTCATTTACTGGGATCAATCTTAAATTTTTTATTCGTGAACGCAAACTCAAGGCACGTGCAGAAAAAAATTTTAAAAATATTTTTGATAATACTGTTGAAGGCATCTTTCAAGCGACGCCTGATGGCCAAATAATTACAGCCAATCCTTCAATGGCTAATATTTTGGATTATCACGATGCTGAAGAACTCTGTCATGAAATTAATCGTTTTCAAGATCAAGTTTTTGTTTATCCTGCGGATTTTAGAGAATTTGACCGCATTATTCGGCATAACAATAAAATTGAAACTTTTGAAACACGTTTAAAAACACGCCTTGATCGACAAATATGGGGGGCAATATCTGCACGTGTTTACTATGATTCCAACTATGAAGTGAAGTATTATGAAGGCTCATTAATAGACATTACGCAGCGCAAAAAAGCTGAAGACAATTTGAAAAACTTGAATCTGGAGCTGGAGGATCGGGTTCAACAGCGTACCAAAGCTCTAAAAGACACAGTTGATGAGCTTTCTCATACACAACAATTGGTTAATCAGCAAAACTTGAAATTGCACCAAACTTTGACAGCATTAAAAGAAAACGAAGAACGTTATCGCGGTCTCTATCATTCAAGTAAGGATGGCATCTTCTTGTTAGGTATGCAAATGCGCTTTCTGGATGGAAATCCAGCATTTGAAAAAATGATGGGTTATGCATTACAGGATTTAAAACAGCGATATCTGCGACAGGTAACGCCCCTTAAATGGCAAAATATGGAAAAAGACTTGTTTGAAAAGCAAATATTTTCAGGTAACAACACATGTGAATATGAGAAAGAATTTATTCATGCGGATGGTTATACCTTTCCAGTTTCTATTCGTGCATGGTTATTATGTCATGAAACAGGCCAGCCTACTGGTATTTGGGGAATCGTTCATGATATTTCAGAAAAAAAACGCGCAGATAATCTTCGAAATGATGTTGAGCGTATGGTTCGTCACGATTTAAAATCTCCGCTTAATGGTATTATAAGCCTTTCCAAGCGATTGCAATATGAAAAGAATATCAATAATCAACAAAGAGACTGGATCAACATGATCAATGAAAGCGGTCAACAAATACTGCATATGGTAGAACATTCATTAGATATGCATAAGATGGAGGAGGGAACGTATGTTTTTAAACCAGGGCCAGTTGATTTAACCCGATTGTTTTATCGCTTGAATGAAGAAATGATGTTTTGGGCAAATAAAACCAATATTACGTTACGTTTTTTTCTAAGAGATAAACCCTTGTCATGGGAAACGCTGCATTGGATATCTGGTGAAGAAGTACTTTTGGCCAATCTGTTTTCCAATCTGATTAAAAATGCGATTGAGGCATCTCCTGAAAATGAAACAGTCACAATTCATATTTACGAAAAACACGTGCATGAAATTAAAATTCACAATATGGGAATGATTCCAGAAAAAATTCAGGACAGTTTTTTTGATCGATATGTCACTGATGGTAAAGCTGGGGGAACAGGCCTGGGAACTTATTCTGCAAAACTCATTGCCAGAATTCATGGCGGTGATATCACATTTACCACCAGCAATAAAGGTACGACATTGACTGTTCAATTGCCTGGAAGTAATTATACACATCAACGTCCTCAACAGAACAATGGACAGCATCAGCTTGAAATTCCTTCAAATGAATATCACATATTATCAGTTGATGATCATCCCAACAATCATATGATTATGGAAGTCCTTTTGGACAAAAGTCCATATGATGTAACCTATGTTGATAGCGGTAAAGAAGCACTTGACATACTGGATAAGGCTTCATTTGATGTTATCTTCATGGATTTAAATATGCCTGAGATGAATGGCTTTGATTGTACCCAGGCCATTCGTGAAAGAAATATTCAAATACCAATTGTTGCATTATCTGCTGATAACGCTCAAAAAACAAAAGATTTGTGTATAGAAAAAGGCTTTGATGGCTTTTTGGCCAAGCCAGTACAAAGTTTGGAAGCAGTTTTTGAAACAATTGAAACAGTGATTCATAATGGAAAATAACAATGAAATGGCGAAAAAATAAAAAACAAAAAAAAGAAAAGAAACGTCGTTTTTTTAAAAGAAAAACAACGCCTGAATCGGAAATCAAGATTGAACCTGATTCAGCCGAAACATCGACATCAGAAGATCAACAATTACCCATAGAGCCTCTTGAAGAAAAGCAGGAGCACAAAGAACCTGATTTACAAGAAAGCCCACCCAAAAAAGAAAACAAGCGCGTTTTTAAACGATTAAAAGAACGTCTGAAAAAATCTCGCAACAAAATGGGAGCGTGGGGCAAGAAACGTTTGGATGACGATCTTCTGGAATTGGTTGAAGAATCCTTAATCACAGCTGATGTTGGTGTTGAAACAACCATGACAATCATGGATACACTGAATGAGCAGGTAAAGAAAAAAATCATCACGACAACAGAGCAACTTCAATCCGCAGTTCTTAATGAACTCATGCAACGCCTGCCACAATCTGATTTTTCAGAAGACAGTTTTATATATCATCCCCATGTCATTTTAGTGGTTGGTGTCAATGGTGTTGGAAAGACAACGACTATCGGTAAACTGGCATCTCGATTGACTGCAGCAGGTAAAAAAGTTATTATTGGAGCATCAGATACATTTCGTGCTGCAGCAGTTGAACAGCTTCAACAATGGGCTGAAAGAGCTTCTGCTGATATTGTTTGTCATGAAAAAGCCGATCCAGCAGCGGTTGCCTTTGATACAGTTCAGGCAGCAATTTCGAGAAAAGTAGATGTTGCTATTATTGATACTGCAGGAAGACTTCATACCAAAAAGAATCTCATGGAAGAAATCAAAAAAATTCGACGTTCTATTGCCAAAAAATTGCCAGATGCGCCCCATGATATTTTTCTTGTTTTGGATGCTACTACCGGTCAAAATGCAGTATCACAAGCCCAACTTTATCACGAGGCCTTAAATATTACCGGTATAATTTTAACAAAACTTGATGGTACTGCAAAAGGTGGCATTGTTGTCAGTATTGCCAATTCATTCGATATTCCAATTAGGTACATTGGTATTGGTGAAAATATTGATGACTTTCAGATCTTTGAACCTGACCTTTTTGTTCGTGCCCTGATAGAATCTGAGTGATGCCTATGACATCAAATAATAAAAACATTTCTTCAGAGCAGCTATCCAAATTAAGCCATAATATATGTCAAACAATTGGACTTGAGTTTCCTGAAAACAAGTACAAAGATTTGACACGCGCTATTGAAGATGCTTGTGGGGATTTTGGATTCAGTAATGCTTATGACTGTATCGAGTGGTTGATCCATACAAATCTTAAAAAGGAAACATGGGATAAACTGGCCAGATATTTGACCATTGGCGAAACCTATTTTTTCAGAGATTCGGGCATCATCAAATTATTAAAAGACAACATATTACATAATCTAATCTATTCCCGATGGCAAACTGAAAAGTATTTACGTATTTGGAGTGCTGCCTGTTGTTCAGGAGAAGAACCTTATTCCATTGCCATATTAATTGACCAGCTTTTATCAAATCGTAAGGGTTGGAATATTTCAATAATTGGCACTGATATCAATGAAAAGTTTTTAGAAAAAGCGAAAAAAGGCCTGTATACCCAGTGGTCTTTTCGCACGACACCTGAAAACATTCAAAATAAATATTTTACAACAAAGCCGGATAATAAGTTTGCGATTCATCCTGATATCAAACGAATGGTTGCTTTTTTCTATCTGAACCTGGCAGAATCGGGTTATCCAAATTTTGCAAACAACACCACTGAACTGGATTTGATTTGTTGCAGAAATGTTCTAATGTACTTTTCTGAAACTGTGCGAGAAAAAGTGGTTCGCAGAATGGCATCCTGCCTTGCCCTTAATGGCTGCTTGATTGTGAGCCCTGGAGAAGCAGACTATGCAAAAAAGGCGGGATTAACACCCCTTCGATCTTCTGAAACAACAGTTTTTAAAAAAATGCCCTCTAGCAGACAATCGATTTCATTGCATCATCAAACACCGGCTCACCAGTCAAACATACCTGACTATTCCCAAAAAAAACTTGAAACAAAGTCCATCCAATCTGCAATAAAACCGATAAAAAAAACAGTTGCTCCCAAAAAACAACAACAAACATATGATCAGGCATTACAGGTATTTAATACAGGAGCATACCAAGAGTGCATTCAGATTCTTGAATCAATTATGGCACATGAGAATCATAATGCGGCAAACATGATTTTAATGGCACGTTCTTATGCAAACTTAAAACAGTATGAAACTGCGAAATCCTGGTGTGAAAAAGCCATCAATCAAAATCGTCTGGATCCAGGTTATTATCATTTGATGGCATCTATTCTCCAGGAACAAGGAAATATTGAGGAGACAATTAAGGCATTAAATCAGGCCTTGTACCTGGAACCTTCATTCATTATGGCTTATGTTTCCATTGGGATGATTCGTCGTAAACAGGGACGTCAAAAGGAATGTCAAAAAGCGATAGATAATGCATTATATTATCTTAATAAAATGGGCCCTGATGACCTTGTTCCTTTTTCTGATGACATGACCTCCGGACGTTTGATCAATATGCTTGAATCTATGTTTGGCACATAGTGCGTGAGAGTATTTCTAAAATATTTTTACGCAACATGACTATATTTTCGTTTTCACACAGGTTGTTTTTTTTCAAACTAGGAATCGCATCTTTAATTAGTAATGGACGCACCTTCGCCAGCCTGGCAAGCCCTTTTAAAACCTCTTTCTGTAGTTCAACATGTTCCAGATAATTACCATCAGGATCCGCATATGATATTAAGATTGATGCGTATTCAACTGCCATCTGCTCATGGAGCGACATTATTTCAGCCATAGCTTCAGGTGCACCCCATCCAATACCACCTGATTCATCGTTTAAAGACCACATCAGTCTTCGCATGATGATTCTTGCCGATTCCATGTTTTTGTCAGCAATTGATCGCACGACTCGTCCTATAGTTATTATTGCTCTTTGTTTTATTTCTTTATCTGTACTACAAAGAAATGATATTAAAGGATTAATCACCTGTCGTAGAGGATAAGAATATACTTCGTGTAATAATGATTCCCAATTGCTAGAATTCAATATTTCGTGAAGTCTCTTTTTGATATGTCTTATGTTTTGTTTTTTCACGATATTCTCCTGTTCAAAGAAAAGTTTATTGATGATAAGTAAGCAACCATAAGTTTTCGGGTAGATAAAAGTAAATATGCCTTTCAAAGCTCGCCCGCCTGGAGCTGAAGCTCCAGGCTATTCCTGTGTCGTCCCAAAGGGACTTGAAGTGTTTCATTAAAGAATGTTCCCTGTTATAAGACATTATAAGTCCCTTTAGGGACGACACATAAATAGCCTGGAGCTTCAGCTCCAGGCGAACGAGCTTTGAAAGGCGGATTTACTTTTATCTACCCGAAAATTTATGACCGCTTACTTAACTATGATGTGGAAGTCAAACCTTGCATTGTGAACAATAAAAACTGCCTTGATTATATCCCCGAAGTTTCGTAATTCACAATTCAAGGTTTGCCCCCAATCCATGACTAGGCCGTGTCTCTAAAGGCGTGATTTCTGAATCATGAATTAATCAAAAAACGTTTTTCTATTTGACAAGGGGGAATGCAATGGTTATAACTGGAAAAAAAAACGCTAATGATTTAATTACATTTTCGGAGGTTTATAATGATACTTTTTCGATTTTTTGGCTTTACATGAGCCAGTGCCTCATTATCTGCCCGGGTTTGGCGGGTTCTGGATCAGGCTAAAAGATCGAAACGATTCATTATTTTCAAAATTTTTCTCATCAATTTGCCTCAGTTTCAATGCTTTTAAGCCTTCCATAATTCTAACAAATAAGTAAGCGACCATAAATTTTCGGGTAGATCGTAGTTAATTATTTAACATGCTTTGGCTTCTTAGCCCTGAAAGGGCGTTAAATACCAGCCCAGGGCAACGCCCTGGGTAATGGTGCATAAAGTTTTTTTAGCCCTGAAAGGGCGTCACATCTATGTTTTATGTGTCGCCCTTCAGGGCATAGCCGTCAGGCTAAGGCAAACTCGCTCCGGTGCTCGTTCCCAGGCTCTGCCTGGGAACGTGTTCTTGGCGGCTCTGCCGCCTGTTCAGTTCGTAGGTGGCAGAGCCACCTCGAAAAACGTTCCCAGGCAGAGCCTGGGAACGAGCACCGGAGCGAGTTTGCTTTAGCCTGACGGCTATGCCCTGAAGGGCTAAGATTCTAATCAATCTTTAACCCAGGGCGTTGCCCTGGGCTGGTATTTAACGCCCTTTCAGGGCTAAGAAAATATTCAAAGCACGTTATAATTAATTTACTACGATATACCCGAAAATTTATGATCGCTTACTTA
>Ga0272440_1003010_pt1 | contig 12792 bp, 6 predicted proteins | sample SSMMMBAug17_FD_192440 | JGI IMG/M metagenome (GOLD analysis project Ga0272440, IMG submission 192440) | Marine sediment archaeal communities from Little Sippewissett salt marsh, Falmouth, MA, United States - SSM-MMB-Aug17 | ecosystem: Environmental > Aquatic > Marine > Wetlands > Sediment ...
GAAAAATAATTTTATTATCCAGTTTCTGTATATCATTCAAATTTGAATGATATACAGTTAAGCAGAATTATCTCTCGACTTTACATTCAATCATTTCATTACAAAATGGTATTTTTATGATATACAATTGAATGATATGCAGATCTGTCATTAAAAGATATACCGATACTATGATGAGCAAGTGTGTAACCGGTTAAGAGCAAGTACATCCATTAAAGTGCGTGGAGTGAAATTCTGAGCCTCCACGCAATCGGTTAATTTTCAGATATCAATCATAGTGCTTCAAGGCATAAAGCTGAGCAACAACGAAATCGGTAAAATATCTGTAATCGTCCCAAGTCCGCAGTGTCTTAACGCAGAGCAATAAAACAATCGGTTAATTGTCAGACGACAACTAAGTTCGTTGAGGAAAGACGCCGAGCAATAAAGCAAACTGTAAAATACCTGTAATCGACCTAACTAAGTGCGTTGGTTAGACGTTGTGCAATAACGCAATCGGTTTAAGGCATGAAAACGACCAAGTACGTGGTGTTCGAGGCAATTACGCAACAGTTTTTAGTTTTTGAAACATATCCAAGTGCGTGAAGACCGAGGCTGAGCAACACGTAAGAGGTTTAGATTTCGTAAACGCACCAAGTTCGAGAGATAAAGTGCAGATCATCCTCGTAATCGGTTTTACTTTTGAAGTTCATGCAGGTGTGTGGTGATCGGTGGTGACAGTGGTTGTACACTTATGCAACCGACTTATATAAACCTGGCATTTAAAGAACTCTTTCGGCCATCTATAATAAACAGTTGGATGGATGGAGATTGTATTGACCACAAATATCTGATAAATGTATTTATTCAACAAGGTGCTTTTTTATTATTGGAACTTTATCTAATGACAAAAGCCCAAAAAAACAAGATTGTGTCCTGATTAAATAATATAAGATTCCCGCAAAACAATCATTTTTACAAGAGTTTTTTATGAAAAACAATGAAGATGCCATATCAATAACTACTTATTTTACTCTCACTCTCATTTCTTTTATTCTTTTTTATTCATTTAATAGCTGTTCTAATAATAAATATCAAATTTGTAATGAAAAATATTGCACAACAAAAGGAATTTTTAGAGAAAACGAATGGTATTGTCATTATGAATGCGCATTATCTTGCATTCAGGGTGGATGCTATGATCAAGCACTGATATGCCTGAACAATGCTGAAAAGTTAAAAAAAGACAATACCGACAGAAAAATGGTAAGAACGTATGGCATGCATTTTGTGGATTATTTTCTACACAGAGAAAGAGGGATCATTTTTTACAGAATTGGAAAATATGAACAAGCTTTAAAAGAACTTTCTTTATCTATTTCTCATGAACCCTCTGAAAGAGCGTATACATATTTAGACAAAACTCGCTCAAAAATATTTATTCAAAAAAAATTTGCTAAAACAACTCCCAAAATATCATTAAATGGCATAAATGATAATGATAAGCTAATATGGACAAATAAAAAGAAAATTAGTATTTCAGGTGTCGTATCAGATGAGCAATATGTTTCTGCCATTATTATTAAAAAAAAAATTTTATTTATTAAAGCATCAAGCAAAAATATATCATTTTACAATGAATTTATCCTTCCTGAGGGGCAACATCCTGTTGTCATAAAAGCAATTAATATCATGAAAAAAGAAGTTGAAAAAACAATTACATTTATTGTTGATCGGTCTGGCCCTTTAATACAAATACACAAAATTTCAAACAGTATATTCAAAGGCATTGTCAGTGATGACTCTGGGGAAATATCATTTCAAGTCAACAATTATCCAATACAAGTAATAAAAGATAAAAATTACTTTTTCTCAATACCTGTTGGTCCAAATGTTGAGTTTTTGAAATATGAAGCAAAAGATAAATTGGGCAACAAAACCACTGGTACCTTATCTTTAATAAAGGATAAACCTTTAATGGCTTTGAATTCCAGTACTATTTCTGATGCTCCTTTATTAACAATTGGTAATGATTCACCTCCAAAGCTTGAACTTAACCATATCAAATCCGAGAATGTAAATGCTTACAGGGATAATATTGAAATAAGTGGGTTTGTGGAATATAGTCAGAAAATTAAATCATTTTTTATAAACAAGAAAAAAATAAATAAGGTCCCTGCAGTAAAAATTGATTTTAACCAATCTATTATGTTAAAAAAAGGCTTAAATGAAATAAATTTTGACCTTGAATATGATTCTAATGCTATTATCTCTAAACCAATAAAGATTGAAAGAAAGATCCAAAAAATTTATCAAGCAGCGCAACGAAGATCACTATACCTGCGAAAAGTTGAAGATACTGATTCCGAAAATTATATTTTTCAAGAGTTATTATTAAAAAAGCTGAAAGAAACCAATCGTTTTAAAATAAAATCTTTTCCAGATTTTAGTCTTTCAAATTTTAGTTGCATTATTATTGATTTGCCTGAGATCATATCACATAATATCAAATCAGGTGATCCGGAAAAAGAACTTGAAGCTTTAATTCAAATAGAAAACTTAAATGGTGAGGTCTTAAACAATATTGATGCTTACTGTGATGTATCAGACAAAGGACGTTCATATCAATTAAAATTCCTTGCTGAACGAATTGTAGAACATATCATCAGTAAATATCCATTAATTGATGGATCACTTAAACTGAAGTCAAATAGTCAATTTCTTGTTACACCAGAAAAGATCATGCCAGATGAAATTCTGATAAAATTTAAAAATAAAAGTATTAAATGTGATGAAATCATTCAAATAGGTGATAATGTAATCCTTTATAAAGAAGCTGACTCAGGCTGTCCATTCGGATGTGAGACCAAAATAATTGGGAATTCATCAGTGAAGGGAATTTATAATTTTAAATATTCAATTAATCCTGTTCATTTACAAAGTCAATTTAAAAACATCAGAGGAATAAATCAATGATTAATTTATTGTCAGATAAACCGGTTAAACCTCTTTCTTTGGAACAACAAGTTGAACTTGTTAAAGAATGTATATATTTTGAAAGATTAGATACATTTATTTATCAGTATCAAGTATTAATTGTATCTACCCTTATAACCTATTGGAAATATAGCGGTATTGATTATGACAAAGACAAGGTATGGGATTTTTTTGTTGATGTCATTATTTTTTTTATGAAAAATGATTATGAATATCTTAGAAAATGGTTAAAGAGATGGGTTGAAAAGTTATCTGGTAAAAATGTAAAAGCAGTGGTACTCCCGAGCTGGGTTAAGATGCATACATTATTTATCGCAAGAGATGATTTTAGATCAGTTAAGCCTGATAATGAAGTATATGAAGAAAAAAATATTTCCGAGGAGGATCTCAGTGATCTATTTACATCAGGTAAAATTTCAGACATAAACACAGATATTGAGAAAAGAGAAATGATTAAAATCATTTTGTCGTATACACCGGAGCTTACTTCTCTGGAAAGGCTTATTTTTAAATTGAATTATTGTTATTATTTTGAAAAAGAAGATATAACCAAAATGATTCATAGAAATAGAAATACAATTGATCAACGCATGCATACAGCTGAAAAAAAGCTTAAAGCAATTGCTAATAAGTTTCCTTATAATTAAAAATGAAAAATTATAGAAAAATTTTCATAAGAAATCCTGCAAATAATACTATTCTATACTATAAAGACTAATTGATAACAAAGTAATACTTCCTCTTTTTAATATGAAAAGGATAATTAAAAAATGAGTGAAACATGCCAATACATGCATTTATTATTGGATTATATGTTGGATAACCTTGATCCAAAAACTAAAAAAAAATTTGAGAAACATCTGGCTGACTGTGATGACTGTCTGCATTTATTTGCCATGATCCATAAAAATGAAACAGAAACCAATGTTGAAGAGATAAAATCCTTTGAATTTAAATCAAAATCGGATTGGCAAGCATTTAAGAAAAGAATACATGAGAACCTTTTTACAAAACACCCATGGACAGATCAAGATGACAAAATACGTACAAAAAAAAAATGTCTGTCATCAGATTATCAATTAAACCTGAAAATAGATGACAAACTTCATACACGAATTGAGAATATCAATCCCTACCCTTACACCAGGAAAGTTAAAGATTATCAAATTAACTTATATGTTGTTAGAATTAATGAAGCAAAAATTAATATTGAAATCAACGTAACGAAGAATACTCAGGACTTGAAAAGTATATATATCAAACTAGTAAAAAGCGATTGGGATGAAAAACTGAGACCATTAAAAGATGGAAAAGTTTCTTTTTTTGATCTTGAATATGCATCATATCGACTCATTATTGAAGAAAATGCACAACCTGCTTGTGGTATTTTTTTTGAAATTACAAAAGATGGTTTAATCGGACAGTAAAAATGCAAAAAATTCACTTGAAAATATCTGCTGTAAAAGATCGGAATGAATCAATTCACCAAATCAGATATGAAGTTCTTTCTTCGAATGGTCCGATTTATGAAAACTTTTTTGTGAATACTATCCCAGATTTTCAGGAAATTGAAGTACTATGTAAATCAATATTTGACTTGATTACTTTTTCAAACCCAAAAAAAATATTGAATGACGATTTAATTGAAATCAAAAATAAATGCAGCCTTCTTAGTAGTTTACTTTTCGGTAAAAAAATACATCAGCTAACAAATATTCTTTTCAAAGATGAGCGCATTCAATATTTAATATTGGAGATTGATGATGAATTATCAAATATTCCCTGGGAGAATATGAGCCTTAACAATCAATTTTTGTGGGAAAAATTTTACATTGGACGTATATTAAAAGTCGTTGGTGCTGATTCTTCTTTATACAATCAAACAGAAAAAAGCAATTCAGACAAAGAATTCAAAATATGGATAGTTGCGAATCCAACAAATGATTTAGAAAATGCATCTCTGGAGGCAAAAGAACTTAGCAGCATAATTATTCCTCTCTCAAATATTGGATTATATCAGGACACAGAAGTCAAAGTTAATCAATTTAAGGAAGACATCAGAAGCAACTGGCAAATATTTCATTTTGCAGGACATGTTGCATATAAAAAAACCTCAGTGATTAAAGCAGGAATTGAATTGTCAGATGGTTTTATTTTTTCCGATGATGTTTCATCAATAAGTGATAGTACAGCATTACCAGGATTAATATTTATCAATGCTTGCCATTCAGCGCACAGCCAGGTTGTCAATGTTGAAATGGTCAACCTGGCAAAGGCTTTTATACAAGGAAAGCCAAATCATTTTATTGGTACGTTTTGCGAGTTGTATGACAGTCAGGCAAAAGACTTTGCTGTTCATTTTTACAAACGATTGCTGTTGGAAAAAATGACAATTGCTGAATCACTTTACCATGCAAGGCGTTTACTATTTCACAAAAAAAAAATCGCCTGTTTAAACTATGTAATGTATGGAGATCCTGACTTTTCTTATACTCCTGTTACCAGTACAAAGGAACCTACCAAATCATTTGTAAATAAGTTGAAATATATAAATCTTATACTTCTCATCGTTATTATTTCTTGTATTGTTTACATCTGGTCTGACAGGCATACAGAAAAAAAAATATCCCCTGTTGTATATGTAAAAAATAAATATCATGTAGAAAATGATACCTGGACATCGAAAGAGTTAAACCTTGCTATAATTATTGATAAAACGTTGAATAATAAAGATGATATTCTTGCCCTACATTCTATTTCACAATATATAGGGGAAAAGTTTAAAAGAGTAAAGCTTGTAGAACGTGTCCATATTAACTTATTGATGGAAGAATATGAACGATTTCAAAAGGGACTTATTGATCCTCAAAAAGGAGAAAAAATTTCCTTAAAACCAGTTGATATATTTGTTTATATGTCAACAATAACAGATATGAACCAAAAAATAGCTATAATGAAAATGTTTTATTACAAAGATGGGTTGAACTTTGCCATTCCGGATGTTGAAATCAAGCCCGGAAGAATTACGCTTCAGGAAAAATATTTAGCTCAACCAATTATTACGAAAATAAAAGAAAAATACCCCATCAGAGGACTGATATCCAAAATAAAAGATGACATAATACATATAAATATTGGGAAGGATGTTGGCGTCAAGACTGAAATGAAATTCAATGTCATCAATAGTAAAATAGTTCTAAAAGTGAATTGTGTTGAAAAAAGTAACAGCCATGCAGAAGTTATAGAGGGTAAGGCTATTTCAGTTAAAAAGGGATTGAAAGTGTGTGAAGTAAATGATTTATAAACATATAAACAATCAGTTTTATTGTTTACTGTCTATTCCTTCATCCGAAAAAAAATTCAATAAATGAATAACATCACTCAATCCAAATATTCCATCTTTATCCATGTCAATTCTTAGTTCGTCCATTATTTCATTCAAGCATATATATTCTAAGCTTAATCCCTTAATATCTTTATTTATTCTTTTATATCCACCTTTTGACATACTGACCCAATATTCAGCCGGGTCTAAAAAAATATGAAATATGCCTATTTCATCAGTAGTATCACTAAACACATTGATTTTACTTTTTGCTTCTACATATACATTACTGATTCGTTTTCCATCTCTTCCTGAAATAAGCCCTTGTAATTGAAATGTAGTTTGGGCCTCAGGGTTATATATCCGAAAAAAATATTCAGTATCTTCAGCAAAAATTTCAGTATCTTCACCAGAAACTTCAGGATTGTAGGATGAAATTTTTACAAGATAAAGGCCTGAAACATCACATGTCCATCTTAGCAATTCACCTTCACCCTTTAAACCATCATCTTTTGGAGGCATTATTAGAGATAATTCATCTTCTTCAGTAAATAATTCAAGAACAGCATCACATCGGTTTCCCGGAGACTTTATTTCTATAGCATACTCATTATTTTTTGTGGCATAAAATTTAACCCAGTCTTCATCTCCCTGTTGATGGAAGTTATGAGCCTGAGAAATGATATTGTTGATAACTATTTTTCTGGCCTGTTTATATGTATCGTCATGCTCATATGCATCAAAATAGTTATTTCTTTGAATACTCAGCTTAAATTGACTTTCATTTCCTGTAACTGAATTATTCAAGGGCCTTACTTTTACAAAAAAAATATCATTTGAAGGACATTGGAATTGTAAATTCACAAGCTTTCCACTGTCTTCACTAATAAAAAATTGGGCGTCACTTGCATATAGTGTTAAAGAGACAGGATTGTATGATGACGCACTTATAGTATATTTTTCTCCCTGAATACCATAAAAATATACCCAGTCAATATCATCAGTCTTATGAAAATCATGTGTTTGGGTTGTATCTAAATGTCTGGCCCGAACAAAGTGATTATCATTTTCATATATATCACCTTCATACGATATTTTTTTTGTAATTGTTGTCAGTATCGGTTCTGAGATCTTACCTTTAGAATCAACAGCATACACTGAAACAATATATTCACCTGTTCGATCAAGTTGATCATAAACAGCTTCATATTTGTTATCATTATTTTCATCTAAGAGTTGAACTATATCAAATTGTGGATTATCAATATCTGGCTCATCGGGTTGTGTGATCACTGCCAGGACTTCCTGAACATGATTTTCAACAATAATATCACTGACCCATATTGTTGCATTTGTTTGTTTATATATAATCTGGGGAGCAGATATACTTTTTACTTTTGGAAAAGCAGTAGTTGTGGCTATATCATTTCCTAGACGATTAGAAAGTTCTACATCCTGCTTCTCGTTTGGAGTGCCATTGCCATTTACATCCAAATTACTTCCTATAACAACACGATCAGAAAATTCTTTATCTTGCTTTTCGTTTGGAATGCCATTACCATTAGCATCCAACAATGATTTTTGAAAACTTTCAACCATATCACGACCAAAAAAGAATGCATCATCCAGATAAGCGCCATACCTGACATATGCCCAGAACTGGAAAGAAAATGATAATTTTCCTGTATTTTCAAAAAATGCATTTTCATTCTCAGCAGAACTCGTAATCACATATCTTTTTGCAGATCCAGGCGGTTTTAAATAAGAAAGAAAGTTCCCTGAATCGCATGCATCATATATAAATATAATTTCACGTGATAATCGACTGCTTTGCAAATCATCCAGCCATTCATCCAGCCTGGTAGCGGTTAATTCTTCGTAATGATTAACTATAAAAGACTCTCCAATTCCATGCCCTACCATATAGAGAATTATGTTATCAGCATCATCAACTTCATTTAAAAGAACATTTTCCAACTGTCTCAGCGTTGCTCTGTTATCTACTATTGCTTTAGTTTCCGGGCTTAAATATATAATTTCATCGTGAGAATACCCTTTTTCCAATAATGACTGATATCCATAATCCGCACAAAGTTTGAAAGAATCCCACAATGGATCTCTGAAGTATTCTGAGACTTTTGATGCTGCAACGATAATCGCTTTCATTTTATCTTTTGCTTCAATTACCGAAAAAAGCCCGGTACGACTATTTAACTCTATTGCATTAGATATAACCAGATCGTAAATCGTAAGTCCCAGGGAATCAGGAATAGTGCAATATATGGTATTTGAGTCTATGACATTGACTTCAGTTATGGAAATAATATCTGATTTTGATTCAATAAATAATGTTACATCAGGAGTAAAACCAGTTCCTTCTATTTTTACTGTTTGTTTTTTTTCTGTTATTAGTTTATCAGGTGACATTGAAAAGATATGTAGTTGCTTTGTGTCTCCCAGGTAAATATCTCGTGCAGCTAAAGGACAAATACAATGTTGGTATCCAACATTTTCATCACCATCAATTGACCATATTCCTGCTACAATATCTCCAGTTTTTATTTCATCATATATCATTATACTAATTTCTTCATCAACGAATACGGTCTGTTGTGAAGGATTTTCTACCTCATATAATACAATATTTTTGTGAGCACCGGTTTTTTTATACAATAAAGCAAGGGTTGCTTTTTTGATCAGATCTTTATCATATAAAATAAATTTGACTCTTAAGGGGTCAAATACAACAGAATTCTCCTGCGGTAGTTCCCATTGAAGTTCTGGCATTGAATCTTTTTTTTCAGCTTTAACCTGAATTCTTCCGGAATGAATATATGTTTCAAAATTTTTTACTGTAATAAAAAAATCTAACGTTCCACTTGTAAATGTCAGTGGCAATGAAAAAACAGGACTGGTTGTATACAGGCCAGGTCCATATGTCCATTCATGCCAGACAGGACCATATATGCTATCCATTCTAACCTGAGCGGTACCACCGGTTAAAGGACTATCTGGTTTTGACATTCGGAATTGGATGATTCCGGGAGAACCATCCTGCAAATCATGAACTTTTGCCCAAATAACTTCATAATCATAAGTATATATGCCCTGAGCTGGCTCACTGGTGTACTGTGTATTTTGGGTTTCAAAAATATCTGCTGAATTTGTAGTATCAGATGTCAAATCTGCATGACTGGTTGAAATAATCATGTAAAAATACATTAAAATAGCTACAGATACAAATAAGTGCTTTGTCTTTTTCATTTATATACTTTCATTTCTTATTGTTACAGTCTTTAGGTGATTTCCAAAAAAAAATTTGCCAAAAAAGAAATTGAGTTTATCTGAAATAGTTTGTTTTTCTTTCTAATGTTCATCTCTTGAAAAATTGAAATGTAGAGACAAGGCTTGTCTCTACGAATTTATTAGCGAAAATTTAAGTTTTATCTGGCATATTCTTTTCGGAAATCACTTTATTCAATATATAGAATAGCTGAAATTGTGAAACTGTGTTCATCGGTGTCCTCACAAAAATCATGTTGTTTAAGAAAAGATTCTCCAACATTTTTTCCCGTGCGATATTGATAAGCTGCATCTAATGAAAATTTACCTTCCCGGGTAACTCCAGTTCCAAAAGCAAATCCATAAAAATCATCAGGGTTCTTATCTGCTGGTGCCGGATCGTAAAAGATTCCAAATCGTAAAGGCACTGCATATGGCTTGAATGTATGTAACAGATATTCAGCTCCGATTCTCAGATGAAATGTGTCAGAAGTATCAGATTCAGCATAATTCTGACCGCTAACAGGACTCATTTCTGTGCCACTGCTATCTCTTATAATAAAACGATGCCAATTGGTATAATAAATATCAGTTGTAACCAAAAAATATGGATTAACATTATAAACCAAACCAACACCAAATGACAAAGGCATATCAAGCTCACCATTCGTATGTATATCACTTTTTGAAAAACGAATTATATGGGTCAGTTCAGCGGTAAAGGGCGTTTTATAAACCATCCCGACCTTAACTATTCCGGGCTTTTCGTTTAAATATTCACTAATGTCCCATAACAGTCCAAAATTCATATTAAATCCATTAAAATAAAATATTTGAGTCTGGTGGTATGAAGTTAAGTATTGATTATCGTCAACAAGCATGATCCCATTAACCTGATATCTTTGTTCCCAGCCATTGTTGGCCAGATGCTGATCCCAAAAATTTAATGTTGCCCCAAAAGACAAATCCGGCGTAAGCTGCGCACAAAATGAAAAGCCAAGTGCTGATAATTGACCTTTTTGTTTATATTTATAACGATCATGATTAACGAAAATCGGTCCATAATTATGAATATCAAAAAACCATTCCCGATCAAAAGTATATAGATGTTGATAGGCAATTGAAAATACCCAGTTACGATTGATCCATTCAAATGGGTAAGAAAAGCTTAAGAAGTTCAAATTCTGTTCTGTTATTGATATATCATTTGCAGTTCCAGGGTATTTGCCAAAAGTAAAATCTTCTGATCGGACCAGTAAATTATATACAACAGAAGTTTCAGGGCGTAATAGTTGAATCAGTCCACCAGGGTTAGTCGCACAGGCTGTAGCATCGTTTGAAAGCCCGATAAATGCCCCTGCCAGGCCATTAGCTCTTGCTCCTGAAACAACAGGATTAAAAGAACCAGGGTTTTCAACAGATAAATTCATTGCACACAGGTATACAGGATATAAAATAATATATCCTGTTAAAATAAATTGTTTTAGATTTTTCATATAATCAACATTAATCATTCCATAATATAGTAGAGATAAAACAATTCGAATTATCATCATCATTATCTATTTTGTTACCTGGCTTGTTGATATTTTGAATTCCAGGTCCTGAAGGATCAACAATAATTCCATTTTTTGTTCCATCCAAATCTCCAAATTCACCATCCTGTAACATTACTGTTACTGTTTTTCTATCTGAACTTATGGTTGTATGTTCCGAGTAATCGAACCAGCCATTTAAATAATCGTATTTATACCATATTGAATTATCAGGTAGTGGAGTGGACAAATAAATATCCACATCAGATTTAAAACCAGGGTCGCCTTTTAATCTGAAACCTATAAGGCCATATGGTAGCGTAATATCTGGCTTGTTTGTCGTATCAGTAATTGAAGATGAATCAATTGACTCAATTGATTCAATGGTTGCGTCTTCGTTACTTTTAACTCCAATCGTGATGTTACCTTTCATTGCTTTCAAGCATTTAAAATCATCCTGGTGTATATCAGAAATATCATTATTATCAAGATCTAATGTAGTGTCTGTTAATTCCTGTGAATCAGAAATCCCATTGGCATCTTTATCATCATTTTGCTCGTTTTCAATAGTAAATGAAAATGAATCAGACCATTCTGAAAACTGTTTACCATTTGAAAAGCAAACTCGCCAAAAATAAGTGGCATCATTTGTTAACATAATTTTAAAAATAAGCAAGGACGTTAGAGATTTCTCACTTTCAATATCAAGTATCAAAGTTGAATAAGAGGAATCTGTACTTATCTGCCAATGTGTTTTCTGATGATATGTATCGTCATTAAGATCTGAAAAAGGATTTGTGCTTAACTGTTGATCAGTTAAGTTTAGCACACTGTTATCTGGTGGATTTTTAAGAACAGGTTTTTCAGGTGCATTATAGAACTCTTTTATCACTGTTGATACAGTTACGATATTGCTTACATTGCCTGCTTTATCTTTTGCCTGTACATGTAAGAACCATTTTCCTGACCCATATTCGCTATGGTTAATACTGATAGCATTCGTTTCACCAAAACTACCAGTTGGGGACCATGTCTCGTTTTTGTCTATTGCAAATCTATAGATACATTCTTGTTCATCAGAAGTTGTCCAGTGCCAGATTTTACTTTCGATTGGTGTGGAATCATTTTTAATACCACTTATTACAGGTGGTGTATTATCCAGTATTGTATAAACAGAAATTATATCACTATTATTCCCGGCTTTATCCTTTGCCTGTACATGAAGATACCATTGTCCATCAGTATTATTTTCATCAATACTTGCAGATGTTATGCTGTTAAATTCGCCTGATGCCTCCCATGTTTCATTTTGGTTAATCGTATGCCTGTACAGGCATTCATCATTTATAATTAACCAGTTCCATGTCTTTTTTTTGACTGATATTTTATCATCTGTTAAATCCGATATAACAGGTGGTGCGTTATCAAGAATTACAGAGACAGAAACCACATCACTTTCATTGCCTGTCCTGTCCTTTGCCTGTACATGGAGATACCATTTACCATCAATACTTTGTTCATTTATACTGGCTGTTACTGTGCTATTATAATTACCAACAGGTTCCCAATTTGAACTCTGATTAACAGAATACCTGAATGTGCATCCTTCTTTATTGGCAGACCAGTGCCATTCCATTTTTTGTACAGGTTCTGTTTCATTTTTTAGATTTATTA
>Ga0272440_1003011_pt1 | contig 12792 bp, 10 predicted proteins | sample SSMMMBAug17_FD_192440 | JGI IMG/M metagenome (GOLD analysis project Ga0272440, IMG submission 192440) | Marine sediment archaeal communities from Little Sippewissett salt marsh, Falmouth, MA, United States - SSM-MMB-Aug17 | ecosystem: Environmental > Aquatic > Marine > Wetlands > Sediment ...
GCTTTTTATTGATTTTTTTATCAAGACCGAATAAATAAGGAACTCTCTGAAAATAACATACTCATTTCTCTTGAACGTACAAAAAAATATGGTCGTGTAGAGACGTAGCATGCTACGTCTCTACAGACAAAAACCGAAAATGTATTTTTAAAAATGAGGAATTTATTTTCTGAACATTCCAAAGTAAAATAATTTATAAAGTTTAGTGTTTACCCACTTAAGAATGATCTGATTAAAGAGGATTTAATTGATATGACATATGATGATTCACACTTTTTCACACAATTGTGTCAATCTTTATCTTGCGATGAATTATTTCATAAAAATAAACCATTTTTAATATCTCATATCAATTCCATAAAAGGAAATCGCCATATAATCATTGTAGCTTCTGCTCCCAAAACAGGAGGTACTTTCATCGCAAATACCCTTGGAAAAATTTCAGGTTATCCAATGTCCCGAATGTGTTTCTCTTATAATCAGAATGAACATGATTTATATCTTCCTCATCTTTATTTTTTTTGTAAAAGCGGTGTTGTTTCACAATTACACATGCGAGCATCGGCTGCAAATATTCAATTGATGCAATTATTTCAAATTAAACCAATTGTTGTGGTCAGAAATATTTTTGATATTGCGCTGAGTCTTGCCAATGAAATAGATCATAATGAAAACAAAAACATCAATGATATCACTAAAGGTTATTCTTTTTATTGGGGCGATAATACCATTTTTCAACTGAACTTTGAGCAACGATTAGACATGATTATTGATCTTACCATTCCTTGGTTCATCCATTATTATGTATCATGGTTCGAGTTTTGTACAAAAGGTTACATAAAAGCAAAATGGGTCAAATACGAATGGATGATGGAAAATAAAAAACAAACCATCCTGGAATTAGTAGATTTTTTGGGCATACAATCTGTGATGGACATTGAAAAAATTGAAAAAATTATAGATATTAAATACGCCACTTTTTATAAAGGCAAAAGTGGTGAAGGAAATCGAATGCTTTCATCTGACCAAAAAAATCGTATTTTAAAATTGTTTCGCTATTATCCAAATGTTGATTTTTCATTGTTTGATTAACAGAAAAAATAAGTAAAACGTATGAAAACAATAGGGGGATAATAGTCAAATGAACAAACAATCCATAACACTGTTTTTAGCCACCGGCGCCTTTTCCGGATATATTCCTTTTGCACCTGGAACCTGGGGCTCACTTGCTGCATTGCCTTTATGTTATGTACTGTCGCATTTTTCATGGTACTGGCAATTGACCATTATCCTGCTGTTTTTGCCCATAGCTGCCTGGATATGCGGTCAGGGAGAAATCTATCTTGGAACAAAAGATCCAGGGGCAATTGTAATTGATGAAATTGCAGGTATGTTTATTACATTGGCATTTGTTCCATTTACAGTGTTAAACACTATCATGGGGTTCTTATTGTTCAGGTGTTTTGACATTCTAAAACCCTTTCCCATTTCAAAAGCTGAAACCTTTTTTAAAGGGGGAACTGGTGTTCTAATGGATGATCTTATCGCTGGATTATTTGCCCGCGTGATTTTAGAAATATTGATGTAAGTATTCTAAAGGTATGTCATATGAAAAAACAAAAAACAATCCGAACATTTATCGCATTTCCACTTCCTGAATCTGTGTTAACAAAAATTTCTATGATACAGGAACGTTTAAAGCAATACAACTGGAAAGTCCGATGGGTTCCACTGTCAAATATTCATCTGACTTTATCATTTTTAGGTGATATTGATATTTTACAAAAACAACGTATTGAAAATACATTGAGCCCATTGCTTGCCTCTCAAATGCCTTTTCAATTGAGAACAGGCAATCTGGGCGTGTTTCCAAATCCTCGCAGGCCGAATGTGATCTGGTTGGGCATGCTTGGTGATACCCAGAAACTCATCCAGTTTCAAAAAAAAGTGCAGCTAAGCCTGGAACCTTTAGGGTTTCCTGTAGATAAAAGACCTTTCAAACCACATTTAACCATCGGTAGAGTCAAATCTTTTATCCCTGAGAATCAACTGGCTGAAATGCTTTGTATGGATTTTTCTGATCAACCATGTGATTTCTCATATAATCGCCTTGTTTTTTATCAAAGCATTTTATCTTCAAGGGGAGCTAAATATTATTCTCTGGCTGAATGGAATTTCTAACATTTAAGGGGCGGCAATCGAAAAAAAACCGATTAAAGGACTTTTCATTATTATTGACCTGCTTTTTGAGGATTCGCCTATTTAAGGAGTTACTATTGAAAAACTATTTACGCATCTACGTCTTTTTCCTTGTAAATATACTCTTTTTAATGCATTCACTGATGAATGCCCATTCAAAAGAGCCTGTAAATATCAACCTTCAAGAGTGCATCAAGATTGCACTCAAAAACAATCACCTTAGAAAAATTTCAAAATTATCAGTAAAAATGGCTGAAGCTCAGTATAATCAAGCCATGTCTGCTTATTATCCGGAATTCAATATTGGTCTTTCGGCAACACGCATGGATGAATCATTTAATTTTATTTTTCCTGAAGAAATATCCCAATATCAAATTCAGCTTCCTGCTCAACTGGTAAACCCGAATGCACCGCAAGGAACAATGGTTCCAATGACGACCTCAGTCACTGTACCTGAAAAAGATGTAAAACTCATGGATCGGGACACATTGATTTCTCGCGCTGAAATGACCTGGCCTTTATTTTTAGGTGGGCGTCGAAAAGCAATGGTTCAGCGTGCATCAATAGGTATTGAGGTTGCAAAAATCTATTGCAATCGAACTGATGTGCAACTGATACATGATATCAGCCAAAAATACTATGGCGCTATTCTTGCTAAAAAATTGGAAAAAGAATGTAAAACTGTGGTAGATCGTTTTAATGCTGTTTTACAATTAACCGAAGCAACGTACAAACAAGGTGCAGGAAAGGTTAAAAAAACAGACTATTTACGAATGCAACTGTATCTATCATTTATTGAATCTTTACATGCTGACTTTCACTATCGCAATTTAATTGCTCACGCTGCGCTTGCAAACGATATGGGAATGGATAGCAATGAAACATTAATCGTTGCTGATAATGATATTCCTTTTGAGCCTATCGATATTCCATTTAAAAAAATATTAAGCCAGACATACGAATTTAATCCTGATTGGAAATTATTGGAAGCCGGCTTAAAAGAAGCTGAAGCCCAAATTACTGAAGCCAGCAGCGGCTATTTTCCTGTCATTGCAATGACCGGTCATTTGCGTCATATTGACAATGATTACAAAAAAGGCATTGTCTCGGCCAAAAATCAAGATCAATGGCAAATTGGTCTGCATATCAATATTCCTGTTTTTAAAGGATTTCGAACCCAAAATGAAATTCAATGGGCAAAACATCGCCTAAAAAAAATGAAAGAACAAAAACATTTGCTAAAAAAAGGGTTGGCTTTACAACTTAAGGACGCTTTTATGAGAATGCAATGTGCTCATAAGCAGGTAACCATATTAAAAGCATCCACAAAAACATCAGCTTCCTACAGAAAGCTGACCATTGCTTCATATGTTGAAGGTATGGCTGAAGTCAATGACGTGATTGAATCTCAACTGGTTGAATCTGTTTCCCTGGGGCAATACTATAAAGCTTGTTTTGATCATATGCAGAGTGTATTATCAATCAATCAAATTATCGGTAAACTCATGAACTTATAGAAAGAATGGAAATGATAAAAAAATTTGTACTGTCTGTTTTGCCTTTAATACTTATTATCTGTAATGCGTTTGCAACAGAAAAGCCTGTTCTTCGTTATGGATTTTCAACTTTTTTTTCCGATTTTGACTTATCCTATGCAAAAGGCGCTCTTGATCTATGGGGAAAAAAGATGGGGGAACGAACAGGTTTTAATTCTGAATGTTATATTTTGAACAATATAAACGCATTGGCAGAGAAAATTAAACATAAAGAAATTGATATCGGAAGTGCTCTATCTGTTGAATATATTCAGTTAAAAAAAATACATGATCTTCAACCCATGTATGCACAAAAAAATTGTGCAGACCCTTATTATATAGTTGCTAAAAAAAATCAAACCATTAAAAATCTTTCTGATTTAAAAGGCAAACGTTTTGCACGATATCGAAACGACAAATTGGGGAAACTTTACTTAAACACATTACTGTTAAAACAATTTCAAAAAGAACAAGATACCTTTTTTTCCTCAATTATTCAAAAGAAAAAATATTCTCTGGCTTTATATGATGTTTTTTTTGACAAAGCAGATGCCTGCATGGTTCTCAAAAGAACGTATGATCTCCTATGTGAACTGAATCCACAGATCAAACAAGATATAAGTATTCTTCATATGTCAGAACCATTTATTCCATTGGTTACTTTTTGTCGTGGTGATATTGACCAACACTTGAAATTATTATTCATAAAAGCTGTAAAAAATATGTTTGATTTTGAAGAAGGAAGGCAGATTATGCTCATTTTCAATGTTACAGATATTATGGATTTAACAGATAAAGATCTTGAAAATGTAACCAATTTAATTCAAAAATACGAAAAGTTAAAACAATAATGGGGATTTTTAAACAAACTTTTTTCATGATCATAGCCATCATTATTATTATTATTGGATTATTTGTTGGCTTAACGATCATTCGTCAAGACAACGTTATCATGAAAGTTGTTCATAATCAGGCTCGCAGCATCGCAATTTCTGTGGCTCGAATAAACCAGGATGCCATGCTCAGCGATAATTTTGGATTTATTGTTGAAAACACAATGACATTAATTCAACGCATACCCAATATTTCTTATATTATATACACTAAAAACAATAGTTTTTCATTGATTCATACAAAAAAACGTTGGGAACGACTCTTAACAGAAGATCCCTCATGGAAAATTGGTGATGGGAACAATGAATGCGGACAAATTATATATAGTGATCTGATTAAAAAGAATGTTTTTCATTATGTCTTTCCTGTAAAACTAAATGGATTGCAGTGGGGATATGTGTATATTGGACTTTCAATAGATCCCATTCAACAAGATAAAAAAGAAATGTACGTGATTATGTTACTCATAACCACAGTATGTATGTTCATGGGAGCAGTTCTTGCATTTCTTTTTTCTCGACGATTGACAAAGCCAATTTTGATTCTTGAAGAAGTCACCCGCCAGATTGCCAGAGGAGATTTAACAACTCGGGCCAATATAATAACCAATAATGAAATAAAAAGCCTTGCAAATTCTTTTAATACCATGACTGAACGATTAAAAAATATTACTGTTTCAAAAGCATATGTAGACAATATTATCCAAAATATGAACGATAGCCTTATTGTTGTTAATCGCAATTATCTCATTGAAACCATTAACAAAGCCACTGAAAAACTGCTGGGATATTCTTCAGAAGAATTGCTGAATCAGTCCATTCATATGATTATTCCTGATAAAAAAAATGATTCGTTTTTTTATGATTTGAAAAATATGTCCACTCGTCAGGTCATTTTTCCAAAAGAAAGTTATTACATCAATAAAAAAGGTCAAATGATCCCTGTTTTGTTATCTGTTGCCGAAATGCGGGAGACTCCTGAAGATAACTATCATGCTTACCTGATATTGGCATTAAATCTCAGCGAAAAAAAAGAAACTGAACTTGCCCTGAAAACAGCTTATTTAAAACTTCAAAAAACGCAATCCCAACTGGTTCAATCCGGTAAACTGGCATCCATTGGTGAATTGGCAGCTGGCGTTGCTCATGAACTTAACCAGCCGCTCATGGTGATTCGGTCTACAGCTCAATATATCCAACTGGCAAGGAAAAAAAATAAATTCACCATGGATGAGATGGATGAATTAATTGATACCCTGGAAAAAAATACCAGCCGAATGATGAAAATCATCAATCATCTCAGAATGTTTTCCAGACAGTCAGAAAAAGAATTTACTCAGGTCAATGTCAATAAGGTTATTGAAGATGCTTTTCTGCTGTTATCCGAACAGCTTAGATTAAGAAATATTTCAGTAAATCAAGAATTAGCAAATCATCTTCCTGAAATTTTTGGCGATCCGAATCAACTGGAACAGGTTATTCTTAATTTATTGAGTAATGCCCGCGATGCAATTACAACCAAAATGGAGTCCTGTAAAAAAACTTATGCTGGTATTATAACCATTTCCACTCAATATGACCGCTCAGATACAGGTTATATTACTATTTCTGTAAAAGATAATGGTAGTGGCATTGATGAGTCAATTGTGGAGAAAATTTTTGATCCATTTTATACAACAAAAGATGTGGGAAAAGGGACAGGTCTTGGATTATCAATTAGTTATGGAATTATTGAGGCCCATAAGGGGAAAATACGTGTCAGTTTTTCTGATAAAAAGGAAACAATATTTACCATAAAACTACCTGTTGAAAGGAACAATAATGAATGAAAAAATTTTAATTGTTGATGATGAGCTCGATATTTTAAAAATGCTTGAAAGAGTGCTGAAACTTGAAGACTATGATGTAACAACAGCATCTGGAGGAAAAGAAGCGATCGATTTAATTAATCAAGACAAATTTGATCTGGTTATCACAGATATTCGAATGCCAGAAGTCGATGGACTTGAAGTCATTAAACATGTTAAAGAAATTGACGACTCAGTTGAAGTCATCGTTTTATCGGGTTTTGCGACCATTGAAAATGCCATTGAAGCATTAAAAAGTAATAGAGCCTTTCATTTTATTATGAAACCATTAAATGATATTGATAGTTTTTTTCATGTTGTCTCTCAAGCCCTTGAAAAAAGAAATTTGAAACTACAAAATCAACAATTACTGAACGATCTTGAAAATGCAAACAAAAATTTAGAAGAACAGGTCAAGCAAAAAACTGCTGATTTAAACCAAAGGGTGAAAGAACTCGAAGCCTTACAACAAGAATTAAGCAAAGCACTTCAAAAAGCAGAGGTTGCTGATCGATCAAAGACTGATTTTATTTCAATTATCAGCCATGAAATGAAAACACCTCTTAATATTATCCTTGGAAATGCTGATCTGTTACTTATAAAAGAAAGTCAAGATCTCGTTGAAGATTGTGCCAATACCATCAAAAAGACCTGTTTATCTTTTTCTGAAATGCTTGATGACATTTTATTGTTTACTGATCTTGATCGAACGTCTAAAAAAAATTTTGAGGATAATTTTTCAATCAATCGGCTTATCCAGGGTATTGATAAAATATTAGAGGAAAAAGCTAAAGAAAAAGGATTATCTTTTGAAATATCGATAGACAAGGATATCCCTCTGAATTTATCAGGTAAATGGAGATTGATTCGTCAGGTTATTTATAATTTGTCTGGGAATGCCATTAAATTTACCAAAAAAGGGGGCTGTCATCTCAATTTTTCTGCAAAACTACCCCAAGAATTTGACCAACAGACGCAACAAGAAAAAATTCCAATAGATCTCATTGTGAAAGTTTCTGACACAGGCATTGGTATTAAAAAAGATCAAAAACAATTAATTTTTGATTGGTTTTATCAGGCAGATCAGTCCATTACGAGAGAATATGGCGGTGTTGGACTGGGCCTCACTTTATGCAAAAAAATTATCGATAATTTGGGTGGAAATATTTGGTTTGAAAGCCAGGAAAATATAGGAAGTCATTTTTTTATTCAAGTCAAGGTGTTGGCCTATTAAAAAAAGGTTGATTGAAATACGACATCAAAAACGATTTGAGAGTAACCAAAATAGAGTGAATTGCGAGTATACGATTCTTTTACCTTGACAAATAGTTGCTCTGACGTATAAAAACGTTCGCAATAATAAAAATTGGGAAAGGGGAAAACCAATATGGCTGAGGATAAGGAAAATATACAAAACAATGAAGACGATGAAATCATTGATCTCATCGAAATCACTGAAGATGAAGAAGACGATCTGGATGATCTGGAATTGATTGATCTTGATGAAGATGCTGACATTGAAGCTGAGCCTGAAATGATTGAACTGGATGAAGAAATTTCAGATGACAGTCTGGATTCCATCGAACAGGAGGATGAATCATCAACTGTAGAATTAGACGAGCCGGTTAGCGATGATGAGATTATTGTCGATGAGGATGAAATTACTGTTGACATTGATGATGAAGACAGTGTCGATATCATGGAGCTTGATGAAGAAATTGACGCTGATTTGACTGAAGAAGAATCTGACATGGCTGGTGATAATGATGATGATATCCAGAATTTAATGGATTCAACAGAACAATTGAATGAATCCATTGATGATGACGAGAGTGAAATTGATGAATCATCTGATGATAGCAATGATATGGATACTTTGATGGAGTCAACCGAACAATTATCAGAATTAGCGGATGAATCTGAAACAGATGTTGAACACGATACAATTGATGAAACAGATGTATCGGATATTTCCGAATCTGTTGATGATGTTCCCGAATCTGTTGATGATGTTCCCGAATCTATTGATATTGACATGAACATGACAGAACCTGAGATATCCGAGGAAAGACAAGCCCCTGAAATTGAAACACCAGATGTAACAGATGACGATGACGACGATGATGACGATGATGACGAAATTATTGAATTAACAGTACCTGCTGCGCCGGTTGAAAGTGCCCCTTCTATCCCCGAAATTTCAGAAGAAAAACTGACTGAAACTGTTCGTAATGTTTTGGAAGATATGGTTGGCGAGCGATTGGAGGAAATCATAAAATCTGTTGTTGAAGCGGTTGTTTCTCAAAAGATTCAGGAATTACAAGATGAACTTTTAACATAAAATACAATTTTATTTAATTATTCTAAATGATTACACAATGGGGATTATGTTCTGATCCCCATTTTCATTTGGGGGGTGTAACCAAAATAGACTGAACTGATGTGACATATTTTTATTTATGATTATCCAACAGTCATTTTTCAATCATCTGAAGTGTAAGTCTTTGTGAGTCCATGTAAGATGAGACAAAATAAAATTGGACGATGCTTTATCAATATGAATAAAAATTGTGTCCCCAACATTTAGTTTCGTTACACTCTTTTCATTTTTCAATTCACAACAAGAATTAGGAGCGAACCGGAATGAGTGCGCAAATGTTAGACAAAAGTTATGAACCCCATGAGGTTGAAAAAAAATGGTCTGAATACTGGAAAACGAACAAACAGTTTGCAGCAAAAGACAGTTCAGATCAACCGGCCTATTCCATTGTTATTCCACCACCAAATGTTACCGGTGTTTTGCACATGGGACATGCACTGAATGTAACATTACAAGATATCATGTGCCGATATCGTCGAATGAAAGGTGATAATGTACTTTGGATGCCAGGAACCGATCATGCAGGTATTGCAACTCAAAATGTTGTAGAAAAACAATTAATGAAGGAAGGCATAGATCGTCATCAACTGGGGCGAGATGCTTTTATTCAACGAGTATGGGAATGGCGAAAAACATATGGTGGAGCGATTATTAATCAATTGAAACGATTAGGAGCCTCTTGCGATTGGGATCGTGAACGATTTACAATGGATGAAGGTCTTTCTAAAGCGGTTCGTAAAGTTTTTGTCGAATTATATGAAGCTGGATTAATTTATCAGGGTGATTATATTACAAACTGGTGCCCGCGATGTCAAACTGCTTTAGCCGACCTTGAAGTTGAACATGAGGAACTTGATGGTCATTTGTATCATATCAAATATCCATTTGAAGATGGCAGCGATGGCCTTGTTGTTGCCACAACTCGTCCAGAAACAATGCTTGGCGATACTGCTGTTGCCATTCATCCAGAAGATGACCGATATACGACCATTCCGGATAAGGTTCAATTACCACTAACTGGAAGAATTATTCCGATTATTAAAGATAGTTATGTGGATCGAAGTTTTGGGACCGGCGCTTTAAAAGTGACACCGGCTCATGATCCCAATGATTTTGAGATTGGACAGCGACATAATCTGCCTTCCATTCGTGTTATTGGCGACGATGCCACAATGACTGAACTGGCTGGTGAAAATTATATCGGTCAGGATCGTTTTGAATGCCGAAAACATGTTGTTGAAGACTTAAAAGAACAGGGACTTCTGATCAAAATCGATCCCCTTCAACATGGCGTTGGTCATTGTTATCGATGCAAAACAGTGGTTGAGCCTAATTTGTCTCGTCAATGGTTTGTTAAAGCCAAACCTTTGGCTGAAAAAGCCATTAAAGCAGTGGAAACAGGTGATACCAAAATTATTCCAGAAGTATGGACTAAAACCTACTACGATTGGATGTTAAATATCAAAGATTGGTGTATTTCACGCCAAATATGGTGGGGTCATCGAATCCCAGCATGGCATTGCAATGATTGTCATTATACAATGGTTAGCATGGATGACATGGAACAATGTTCACAATGTGGAAGCGACCAATTGACTCAGGAATCGGATGTCCTTGATACATGGTTCAGTTCTGCCTTATGGCCATTTTCAACCATGGGATGGCCAGAAGAGACCCAATTGCTAAAAACATTTTATCCAACATCGCTTCTGGTTTCAGGATTTGATATCTTGTTTTTCTGGATTGCACGTATGATGATGATGGGCCTGTGGTTTAAGAAAGAGGTTCCTTTTAAAGATGTGTATATCCATGCATTGGTTCGGGATGAAGCCGGTCAAAAAATGAGCAAGTCCAAAGGCAATGTGATTGATCCTCTGGATATTATTGAACGCTATGGCACTGATGCTTTTCGATTTACATTAGCAGCTTTTGCAGCTCAGGGACGTGATATTCGATTATCAGAAAAACGCATTGAAGGCTATCGTCATTTTATCAATAAACTTTGGAATGCTGCTCGATTTGCATTAATGCACCTTCAGTCTTATGAATCAATGCCACGAACGACAGAATTAATTGAAAATCGGTCTCTTTCAGATCGATGGATTTTATCTCGCCTGACCCGGGTTGCCACTGATGTTGCTGCTTATCTGGATTCCTATCGATTTAATGACGCAGCCAATGTTTTATATCAATTTGTCTGGCATGAACTTTGTGATTGGTATCTTGAAGCCATCAAACCCATATTGTTTGAAAAAGAAGGCAATAAAGCATCAACCCTTGACTGTTTAAATCTGGTGTTAAATTCAACACTTGGATTGTTACATCCATTTATTCCATTTATTACCGAAGAGATTCGAAGTAAACTTCCGGACCCTCTTGATTCATCACTGATGTATACTGATTTTCCTGATCAGATTGATTCAATAGATCAACAGGCAGAAACGACCATGACCTTAATGATGGACATGATCACTGGAATTCGAAATATTCGTGGTGAGATGAATATCAGTCATTCAGTAGCCTTAGAGGTGATTGTTCATTCACCGGATGCCACTGCGCGTAAAGAAATCGAAACCCATCAATCTTTACTGATTAACCTTGCCCGATTAAAGTCTATTACCATTCAAAAACCATCCCTTCGTCCTAAATCAGCAGCAACAGTTGTTATTGGTGATCACACATTGTTTGTTCAGCTTGAGGGCGTCATTGATTTTGAAAAAGAAGCCATCCGACTTGATAAAGAAATTCAAAAAATTGACAGGGATCTGGTTGGCGCAAGTAAAAAATTATCCAATGAGGATTTTTTAAACAAAGCACCTAAAGATGTTGTGGAAAGAGTTAAAGAAAAACATACCGCATTAATGGAAAAAAAGGACAAGCTGATAGACAATCTGAAAAAAATCCAAAAAATTGGAAATATTTGAATTAATAGAGTGTAAGGAAATCTCTGAAAATAACTTCTCCATTATTGACATTGTTTGTTTTGAAATAAATGTACTGTAGAGACGTAGCATGCTATGTCTCTGCACTATTCTAACTTGATAAAATATCTGGATTTATGCGATATCTTGAACTCAAGCGACATCACAAAGGAGGTTTATATGAAACAATCTTATAACCAGGTCATTCTTGCATTTCTTTTTTTAATACTGATCAACACAACTGGCTTTGCAGAAAAACATGAAAACACACAAATCAATCTGAACCTCGTTGACAGACTTGCAAGAATTGAAGAGGGACAAAAAGCAATTATTTCTGAAATTCGAACACGTTTTAAAAGTGTAGATGAACGATTTGAAGCCATGCAAAGAGAATTGAACAGCCGGTTTGAAGCCATGCAAAGAGAAATGAACAGCCGATTTGAAGCCATGCAAAGAGAAATGAATACTCGATTTGATGCTGTTGATAAACGAATTGATCTTCAGGGAAGTATTACAATTGCATTATTTGTCTCATTCCTTGCTCTTATCGGTTATGCCATATGGGATAGAAGAACAGCATTTGAAAAATACCATGAACAATTCATTCAAAAAGAGATTGCTCAAACTCCTATCGTCGCTGCGGATCAAAAAAGTAACAATGACTATTTTTCGTCTGTTGAAGAGAGAAAAAATGACCAGTCGCTGTTAATCAATATGCAAGAAAAAATCAATCAAATCATTGCTGTGATGGAGCAAATGTCAAAGCAATCCCCTGAAATGCGAAACATGATGAATACAGCACAGTTAATTTAACTTGATAAGGGTGCAACACAAAAAGTTGCACTTTTTTCTTAGCCCTGAAAGGGCGTAACATAACATCCCAGGGCAACGCCCTGGGTAAAACATTACAATGATTTAAGCCCTGAAAGGGCGACACATAAAATATCAATAATAAAGGTAGCCCATTCGCCCTTACAGTTATTCTGGGGAAAGTCAACCTCAAAATAAGCGGGTATT
>Ga0272440_1003012_pt1 | contig 12791 bp, 12 predicted proteins | sample SSMMMBAug17_FD_192440 | JGI IMG/M metagenome (GOLD analysis project Ga0272440, IMG submission 192440) | Marine sediment archaeal communities from Little Sippewissett salt marsh, Falmouth, MA, United States - SSM-MMB-Aug17 | ecosystem: Environmental > Aquatic > Marine > Wetlands > Sediment ...
ATGCATCTATTGGAACCACCCAGTATCAAGGCAGAAATGCCTTGTTATTACCTGATGCTACATTTGAAAGGATTCTCCCCCAGAGCCAACATCATGAAAGTAATCTAATAGAAAACTACACCATTGCATTGGCCCCCTCAGGTGCAGCAACAATTACAAAAACATGCGAATACTATGGCATGACACATGCGTCGTTCAAGAAAAAAATTGCAGAAATGCCCCCTGAAAAAAGAAAACGATATCATCAACAGCTAATCGCACAATTAAGTCAGGCGGCTGAATCTTTGTCTGAATATATATATGATATTCAAAACTATCCTGCAAAAGAGACTTTTAGTGTAAAAGTTAATCCATATGCTGTAAGAGATAGAAATTATGCCTATCTGGAAGTTCCTGGTTTTTCACAGGGACTGGCAGGTGTTCGTAAAGATAAACGATTCCATTCGCTGTACAGGCCATATTTCAGCCAAAAAGAAGTCAATGTAGAAATTCTTATTCCGCATAACTTTTACAGTATCATCGTACCCAAAGATTTACATCTAAAAATTTCTCAAAACAGCCTGGTTTCCATGCAGACAATTAAGGACTTTTCATCTTTAACACATAAGCTATCTGTTAAGCAGCATATTAATATTGCGCCTGTTTTGATCGATCCGAAAGATTATGATGATGATTTACTGGATATTCATAATCATCTCAACCATATGGAATCCCGTATGATTTTATTTGAGATTAAGAATAAGTTATCCCAGACGCATCCCAAAAAAGTCGACAATTTTAGTAACAAATACTAAAAAAAGGAAAAATACCGGCAAATTTAAGAACAGCTTGGGGCTAAAACAATGATAAAAAAAATTCCTACAAGAGATAAAGAATATATTGGTGTCAGGGTAATGGGACGCGGAAAGCCTGTTATTTTGTTACATGGCTTTGGTATGGAATCCAGGCACTGGATACCATTTATTTTGCCGTTGACTGGAAAATATCAATTTATTTTGCCTGATTTCAGAGGATTTGGGTATTCTGCAAATACGAAACTGAATAATTCTTGTGTATTCACTAACTTTTATGAAGATTTTGAGGATATTCTGGATTATTATCAGTTAAAACAGGTCGTTTTGGGTGGAATATCAATGGGGGCCTATGTTTCGTTATTTTATCTTTCAAGGAAAAAAACAGATCGGGTGACTCAGTTTTTGTGTATTGATCAATCACCATCTTTTAAGCACACAGATGATTATCAGTTTGGCCTGGGGGGACATAATCATGAGCGGTGGATGTCTGATTTTCGTAATGTATTGACCTTGCTTTCCAGATATCAATCTGAAAAAAATTTTTATGTTTTGCCTTATGATGAAAGATGCTACGCTATGATGAAATTCGCCCGATTTGCTTCAGCATCGTTTCCTTCAAAACCAGTCAGATTTACCATTCAGACACTCATGAGAATGCCTTTCATACAAAACTGTTTTGTGCCATCCAACTGGCAGGCTTACTACACAATATTAAACGCCTACATGAACAATGATTACAATTTAATCAATCAGGTTCAACACATTGATGTAAAAACAAGCATTTTTGTGGGAATGTTATCAGAAATGTACCCGGTTGAAAGCTCAGTCTATCTATCACAACAAATTAAAAATTCGAAACTGATAAAATTTGAAAAAAGTGGGCACGCAGTCATGATGAGTGAACCGCTTAAATTTATGATTGAATTAAACCGGTTTTTATCTGATAATGAACAAGTGTAAAGGATGCATCACTTAATCGTCGCATTTTTTAATTTAATGACATTTCTAAAACAGAATCATTCTTCTGCCAGGGCATAATCAGCATTTCTGCAATTGTTTTTTTGAATCGCTTTTTGATTTGATATTCTGATATAAATTGCTGCTCCAATCGTGCCATCCGCATATAATGCGGTGTGCGGTCAAGCGTGTAATAATTGTTTAAATTTAATAGTTTGAAATGTTGAGAAAAAGCCTCACAGCCCGGTGTATATTGAACAGGTTTGCCTGGAAACTTCAATTCATGCGCAATGCCATGAAGTCTGCAAATCATGGGGCGATATTTATAGAGAATACATTTTCCTTGTGCATTTAGTGGACACAAGAGCCAGACTTGTTTCTTTTCAGCCAATAGTTTTTGCGACTTTTCATAAACCTGATGTGCGGTTTCAATAACCTGATTCTGTTGACTGACAGGCAATTCCCTCAAAGCGCTTATCAAATAAGCAAATTCAATATGTGTATGGTGGTAAAAATGCGTATGACAACAATTATTTTCACATCCATTGCAAACAAAATCATAGGCATCGGCTGACTGGCGATAAGCCTGATCCATTTGGTAATAGGCATCAGCGATCTGATGCACATATTTTTCAGAAAAAATTTTCATTTTACAGCACCTGAGATACAGGCAATTCGATCATGCCCTGCATAATCTTTAAAGACCTTCACTGTGTTAAACTTATTGCTTGCAGCTACAATTTTTTCAACATCCTCTCGTTGATCAAAACCTGTCTCCAGCAATAAAAAACCATCATCAGTAAGATAATGGGCTGCCTGCTGAATTATCGCTTGAATATGCATTAATCCATCCGGGCCGCCATTTAAAGCCATTTGTGGCTCAAAATGAGAAACTTCCGGTTGAAGCGTACTTAAAACATGTGAAGCAATATAGGGCGGGTTGGATATAATCAAATCATATTGATTTTCAGTTGAAAGGGATTCAAACCAATCTGATACAATAAACTGAATATTATTCGCGTCACCTGTGATCTTCTTCGCATTTTGCTGTGCAGTTTGAATTGCCATCAATGAAAAATCTGTCCCCACATATATATGTTCAGGTGCGTCCTTGGCCAACGAAACAATGACTGCACCAGAGCCAACGCCCAATTCCATAATACGCATTTTTTTCTCTTTTGACTGGATCAATGAGATAGCAGTTTCCAATAATAATTCTGTTTCCGGGCGTGGAATCAAGACATGGGGAGAAACATCAAATGCTGATTTCCAGAAATGCTTTGTACCGGTAATATAGGCCACTGGTTCATGTTGCGCCCGCCTGAGCAGTTTGGCTTTATAATTTGAAAGTTCTTGTTTATTGAGGGGACGATCAAATTGGACATACAAATCAATTCGTTCAAGCCCTAATGTGTCTGCCATGAGTATTTCAGCCGACAATCTAGGGCTTTCAACAAATTTTTCTTTAAAATATGTTTGTGTCCAATTGAGGACAGACTTAATTGTCCACTGTTCGGATTTCATCAACTTCTTGCAACGCCTGTGTCTGATAGTAAGTAATCAACTGATCCACAATTTCCTGAATATCGCCAGCCAGAATGTTTTCAAGTTTATACAAGGTCAGGCCAATACGATGATCGGTTACCCGACCCTGAGGAAAATTGTACGTTCTGATTCGTTCGCTTCTATCACCGCTTCCCACTTGATTTTTGCGCTCTTCAGATCGTTTATCATGCTGTTCGCGATTTTTAACATCTAACAGTCTGGCACGAAGCACTTTCAATGCTTTGGCCTTGTTTTTGTGCTGAGATTTTTCATCTTGACAGGTGACAACCAGACCAGATGGTTGATGGGTCACTCGAACAGCAGAATCAGTTGTATTAACACTTTGCCCGCCTGGTCCGGTTGATCGGTATACATCAATTTTTAAGTCATTGGGGTCAATATGGATGTCAACTTCTTCAGCTTCAGGTAAAACAGCAACAGTGACCGCAGAAGTATGAATGCGTCCCTGGCTTTCAGTGGTAGGAACCCGCTGCACCCGATGTGTTCCGCTTTCATATTTGAGTACACGATAGGCATCCTCGCCAGAAATCATGGCAACAATTTCTTTAAATCCACCCACACCCGTCAGATGCTCACTCATGACTTCAACTTTCCATGCATGATTTTCAGCATAACGACTATACATACGAAATAAATCAGCGGCAAACAAAGCCGCTTCCTCGCCACCAGTACCGGCACGGATTTCAATCAGCACATTTTTACCATCATTGGGGTCTTTTGGAATCAATAATAATTTGAGTTCTTTTTCGATACGTTCTTTTGTTTCAGTCAGTTCAGATAGTTCATCTCTGGCAAGCTCTTTCATCTCTGGATCAGAATCTTTCATCAGCTCTTTGGCATCATTCATCTGATTTTCAGTTGATTTATAATTCCGATATGCGTGAACGATTTTGGCTAATTCTGAATGCTCTCGTGTCAGTTTTTGATAATTTTCCTGATCCTGAATGATATCAGGTTGACTGAGCAAACGCTCTATTTCTTCAAATCGACTCTCTACCCCTTTTAAACGATCAAACATAATATCTCAATTAAGCGGATTGCTTTTGTGAATTAAATTTTGCATATTTTTGTTTGAATCGTTCTATTCGGCCAGCAGTATCAACCAGTTTTTGTTTTCCGGTAAAAAATGGATGGCATTGCGAACAAATTTCAATCTTGATATCTTTTTTGGTAGAACCTGTAACGATTTCACTACCACAAGCACACTTAATAGTGGTTTGTTGATACTCCGGATGAATTCCTTTTTTCATTGATTAACTCCTTAAATAATTACGCGATCCAACGATATTATTGCCCCTTGTACAACATGCACGTTTATTATCATATCACATGAACATTCAAATTATACTGTAAAAAGCTGAACGTTCGGACACGTAAATATAAATTTTCATCTGTAAGAGATTCCCTGAACATGGAAATCAACAGATGAATAAAAATTGAATACCATATCATTAAGAATTCATTGAATCAAGAAAAACCTTATTATTTTCTGTGCCTGTCATTTTTTCCAATAAAAATTCCATGCTGTCAACAGGATTCATGGGGGCAAGAATTTTTCTCAAGATCCAGACCCGTTGAATCACAGCTTCATCCAGAAGCAGTTCTTCGCGTCGTGTACCGGATTTATTAATATCCATTGCCGGAAAGGTTCGTTTGTCAGAAAGGCGTCGATCCAGGTGGATTTCCATATTGCCTGTACCTTTAAACTCCTCAAAAATGACTTCATCCATGCGACTGCCTGTTTCAATCAGTGCTGTGGCAATAATGGTAAGGCTTCCACTTTCTTCGATATTTCGCGCAGCGCCAAAAAAACGTTTGGGTCGATGTAAGGCGTTGGAGTCCACACCACCAGACAATATTTTTCCACTGGGAGGTACCACAGTATTGTAAGCACGTGCCAGTCGGGTGATACTGTCCAGTAAAATGACGACATCCTTGCGGTGCTCAACCAGACGTTTTGCCTTCTCAATGACCATTTCGGCAACCTGGACATGACGCTGAGCAGGTTCATCAAAAGTAGAGCTGATCACTTCAGCATCTACAGAACGTTGCATATCAGTTACTTCTTCAGGTCGTTCATCAATTAACAGTACAATCAAGTTAACATCTTTATGATTGGCATTAATACTGTTGGCAATATTTTGAAGCAACATGGTCTTTCCAGTGCGAGGGGGAGAGACTATCAAACCACGTTGGCCAAAGCCAATGGGTGTGAGTAAATCCATGACACGCATGGAAAAATTATCTTCCTCTCGCTCAAGATTCATTTTTAAAGTCGGATACAGCGGTGTCAGATTATCAAAAAGAATTTTATCTCGTGACTTTTCTGGATCTTCATAATTGACCGCTTCTACTTTGAGTAAAGCAAAATATCGCTCAGATTCTTTGGGTTGTCTGATCTGACCGGAGACTGTATCACCGGTTTTAAGGTTGAATCGACGAATTTGAGATGGTGATACATAAATATCATCCGGCCCCGGAAGATAATTACAATCCGGCGCTCTCAAAAATCCAAATCCATCAGGTAGAATTTCTAATGTGCCTTCACCATAGATCTGGCCATTTTTTTCTATTTGTGCCTGAAGGATTGAAAAAATAAGTTCTTGTTTTCTTAAACCAGCGGCACCTTCAAGATTAAGATCTTTGGCCATTTGGTTTAAATCATTGATACTTTTGTCTTTTAATTCTACAATGTTCATAATGTCACTCTATTAACGTTATGGTTTTGTCTTCATAAAAAAAATATGAAGCAATAGTTTAAGTTAAGGTGTTGTAATTAAAGTATTGGCTTGTATGCGTAAGGAACGTTTGGAAATATTTTCCTCAATCGGACAGGTCAGACAAGTCGGACATATCTAAACTGTCCGACCTGTCATCTCGATCATTGTTTGTAATCATGCAGATTTCTATACATGTATTAGAAATGAGTTAAGGTTTCCATTCTTTCCAAACCTTGCCGACTAAATCCGGGCCTGGTTTTAATGTCGCTTTACCAGGAGTCCATTCTGCAGGACATACTTCTTTCCCACCGGTCTCACGAACGAGTTGGTATGCTTGAACCTGACGAATCGTTTCATTAATGTTTCTACCTACAGGTGGTGTTAATACTTCCATTGCTTGAATCACACCGTCCGGATCAATCAAAAATCTTCCACGAATATTGACGCCTGACGCCTCATCGTAAACACCATACATTTGTCCCAGTTTTCCACCACCATCAGAGACCATTGGGAAAGGAATACCGCCTTCAACCATTTTAGACAATTCTTCTTCTTCCCAAATTTTATGAACGAAGACGCTGTCTACACTTACTGAGAGAACTTCTAAACCCAGTTTTTGCAGGTCTTCATATTTATCAGCGACCGCTGATATCTCTGTTGGTCAGACAAATGTAAAATCTCCCGGGTAAAAACATATCATTACCCATTTTCCCTGGTAATCAGAGAGTTTTACAGAAATAAATGCACCTTTGTGGTAGGCTTTTGCTTCAAACTCAGGTGCTTTTGAACCAACTTTTGCTGTAAACATAATGGACTCCTCTTTAAATTGTTTGCTTTCAATCGACTCATTTGTCAATGAAGATTTTGTTGGCTCTGAACAACCAACCTTTACTTCCGACATACATACACCTCCATTATTGTTGGATAATTCTAAAAATTAATCTAAAACTTCCATCAATTTTCCACAATAAAGTGGAATACGATCACCTTTTTTTTTAACGACATATTTATTACAAGTCATACAAATACATTTAACGACTATTTGTAGGAACTATTATTATATTTTTACTTAAGTTTAAATAATGGAATATTGGAATACACCTTTTTTAGAAAAATGTACTCTTTTTTAGTAGTTATTTTATTTCCAGCATTTTAGACATGTTGATCGTCTTTTTATTAAGTCTAAGGATTTAATCTGAAAAGCAAATGTTGTGGTATCCTTTTTTTTGGGAATGAATGATATTGTTTACTTGAATAAACAAGTATCTACTCACTCTTGGAAGAGACCAAAATCACTTTGATCCACATTTATCGGAACTTTTCTGTCATGTCAAGCGATTAATAGGAAAAAATTAAAAAAAATTAATAATCAGGAATATTTCCACATGCATCAAAGGGTAAGGGCGACCAATCTGTCGCTTGACTGACAAAAGGATTATTCTCAATATCAAATTTCAAGCCTTCTGAAGCAAAGAAATTCTGTAAACATCCGGTATTCTTAATCCACACCATTCTTAATGAATGACTATCTGTATTGCCTATTGTATGCAAGCATGCTGCCAAACATTGCTGATCTGTATCAAAAAAAATTGGAATCATGGCCTTTTCAGGTGATAAGGCTGTGAGTGCATTCATGTATGTCGATTCAAAATCAATTGCATCAAGACATCGGGTGTGAATGATATCAGCCAGTCCAATTCCATTTGCATTTCCATAAGATTTTTCTGATAAATTTCTCACATAAATGCGTTTAACATGAGGGGGCGCAAATACGTCTCCTACAATATCGCGATGTCGTCCCGTCACATTGGAATCCATTCCAATTCCACTGATATTTTTACCTATTTCATCAATCATTAATATATCAATTTGATCAAATGGAATTGATGGCATCAGGCCTTTGGCTTTTAAAAGCAATTCTTTTTCACGCACGATAATATTATTTCCAGGAATTGCTTCTATATGGGATAACTGACCGTTTTGATTTTCAATCAAGGCCAACCCAAACATTATACTATAATCATTGATAATCATTTGGGCAATAGCTTCAATCCAAAAAAAACCCTCAGTAACTGCTTTTTGATGGTATAAGCCGGCGCCTTTAGCTTTTCCAAGGCCAATACTCATCATTTTGCAAAGACCACTTTCAAGGGGACCTTCAAATTTTGTATGTGATTTAATACGATTAATAATAACGAGATGATCAACTTCACGCGCTGTTTTGGAAAAAAACACTGGAAAATCCGGGGATAAAGACCCAATTTGAACAGTATCCATATCTGCCAGAACAGGCGCACCTGTAAATTCTTCTGTTATGCCAAATGCGGTAAGCACTTTTTTTTGTCCGGTTTCATTCGCGCCGCCATGGCTTCCCATAGCAGGTATAATTACAGGTGAAAAGCCATTTGTGCGAAGAAAATGAACACAATATCGAACAACAGATGCTAAGCGGTCAATTCCACGACTTCCAACGGCAATCCCAACAACTGAGCCTTTTTTAGCAGATGGCATCTGAATATTTGATAATGTTTCTCCTAAGGCTGTGTCTGGCTCTTGAATATACTCAGATGGCCATTGCTGCTTTACAGAAGCGATTTTGATATCAGATAATCGTTTTATCCCCTGATGAACAGGTGCTAAGCGATCAAAATGAATTGTTTTAGCCTTCTGAAATAATTTTGGCATCGATTGGCGCATCGGAATCATCTGCCTTTTGATCATTTTCAGGAGATTCCCATGCAATTTGTTTGGTATCATCTCCCTGATAGGTTAATTGAAGTTTTTGTTTTTCGATTTCTGTCTTGCTTTCAATGGTTTTGGTGGCCAATAAATATCGCAAATATATTACCCAGACAAATATGCCAAACAGTAGGATTGCGCCTACAAGAAAAAACCATTTAAATCGAAGAATGGCATGCGCGCCAACTTCACCAATATAGGTAATAAAATTGGGTACGATCCAATAAGCCAATATACATAAAAAGACCACTGCACCAATAACAAATATATTAATATCACTGATTCGGTGAAGTATGCTTTCAAAAGCGGTTACGTCATTGGCTTGTTTTTCTGATTCTTTTTGACTTTTTTTGTCATCTTCCCCAAGTAAATTTGCAATTGCCTTGAATACAAATGCCACCAGCAAAATAATTCCCACTGGAATGCCAAAAGCTGCTGTAAACCACGCGCGAAAAGGAAAGGGGACATGTTTGGACTGAAGTTTTAATTCATATTGATCCAGAGGGCCAAAATTTTTTTCAAAATAATATTTGTTGAAGTCTGTCAGGTTACTGCCATCAGCTTCATATATAATATTGTTCTGATCATTAATGACCACAATTTTAGATTGGTTCCCTGATTTCAATATGGCAACGGCAAAAATTTCCATTTCAAGCAGAAACAGGCATATGCCTATTATAATAAAAAGCCGTCTATTTTTTTGAATTAATCGCAAAAGCGGATTTTGTGTGCTCATAAAGTATAACCTCATGTAAAGTCAATTATTCATACAAATAAATTTTCATTTGGGCGTTGATTCAGCATTAAAGGCCGCTCAAAAAAAAGATTGAGTGTTTCTTTGATTTCCTCAAATGATTGTGATTTTCTTAGTTTTGCTCTGAGTGTATTCCCAAACCGAAAACTGGCACAATAATACCTGGAATATTTATAAAAACGTTTTATTGCCTGATGAAAATCATAATGCTTTTCTAGCAAATGGATATATCTGAATATGGCTTCCTTATATGTATTTTCAGTGGCCTGAAACTTGTTATTCAATTCAGCAAAAATCCAGGGTTTAGATAAAGCAATTCTGCCCAGTGATATGCCATCACAGGAAGTTTGATTAAACATATCATAACAATCGTTACGATCAAAGACATTGCCATTACCAAAGACCGGAATCTTTAATGCGTGCTTTACTTTTTCAATGTACGCCCATTTCGGTGGGCGCGTGCGACGGTCCGGCGCCACTCTCGGATGAAACGTAATAGCATCTGTTCCAGCCGCTTCAAGCATGCAGGCAAAATCGACAGCCCTGTCAGATAAGTCAGCAGGGGCCAGCTTGAGACGACTATCAGAATCAAGCCATCCGGCTCTAAATTTCACCCAAAGTGGGATATCAACAGCATCCCGAACAGCCTTGATAATATCCATTGCCTGATCCGGTTTTTTGAGTAAATATGCCCCCATACCACGTTTACAAATACGTGCTACTGAACAACCCAAATTGATATCCACGCCAAAAAAACCTTCGCTGGCAACGCGTCTGGCTGCTTTAGCCATGTCATTGGGTGAATTTCCCAGTAGTTGCCAGACAAGTAAATGTCGTTCCTCATCTCGCCATCGAAAAATGGGTGACACATGGCGATTTTCATGAGGGATAGCTTTTGCACTGCTCATTTCGGAAAAAAGCAATCCATATTGTCCGTAATCTGAAAGCAATTCCCGAAAAGCCACATGCCCTAGACCTGACATTGGGGCAAAAGCCAGTCGATTATTCAGACGTTTTGTTCCAATTTGTAATGGTCTTTGAATCCAGTTCAATAATTGTTCTTGAGATTCATGCATGTGCAGGTTTTTCTTTTGATGGATTAAAATATCCGTACCGAAGATTCGGGAAATGGCTGGTCAGATGGTTTAATAGATTCCCCATACCAATCCCTTTTTCTAAAATCAAATCAGACATTTGCGAATAATACCACATTGGGTCAATATTCAAATTTCGCCATTGAATCAAGTGTATCGGATATTGTTTTAAAAAATTTTCAAGCGCCTGAACTTCGTTTGGTGAATCTGTAACGCCCGGACAGTTCAAATAATTCAGTGAAACATATTTGTCAAGAGATAAGGCAATTTCAATACTTTTTATAACATCGTCAAACTTGTAATTGACAGGTTGAAAATATCTTAAATAGGCTTCTTTCTGAAAAGAATTGATACTCACACGCATGCTGTCCAATCCAGCATGAAAAAGCGGTTTTAGTAAATCTGGACGGCTTGCATTTGTATTAAGATTAATGGTTCCGGCATCTGTTTTTTGACGTATTTTTTTTATGGCCGGTTCGATGACATCTGATGCCAGTAAGGGTTCACCTTCGCATCCTTGACCAAAGCTGACAACCGAATGTTTAATCTTTTGAATATGCTGCAATGCAATTTCTGATATTTCATCTGCTGAAGGCGTAAACGTGATGCGGTCCTGACTGCATCGATTTGCACAATTATTGGCTGATGACAGGCAACCCAAACATCGGGCATTGCAAGATGTTGATGTGGGCAATGGTGCTTCATATCGACCAATAAACAAATTCTTGGCTGCTGGACATCCATAAACCAGGGCGCAATGTTCCAGATGCTTTCTCAGGCGATTATCAGGCATTATTTTTTGAAATCGTTTTATCCCTGAACGTATTTTGGAAATTGGCATTTGACGCAAATCCTGTCGGGGTTCCCAATCGACCTGGATTGCAGCAACTCGAAAACCATCAGGGCCCCATCCAACAGCACCATATGAAAAAAGCGGTAATGGATTACAGTTTTGATCAGGTAAATACGCGCCAACCTGTGAAAGAACATATCCTGGAGAACAAAACACTGCAACCGGAAACAAAGATGTTCCGGGTTCATATGGGTTTTCCTCTATGGCCTCAAAGGAATCAGAATCTGGATTATACACAATGGGATATCGATCAGGTAAAAACATCAATTCACTGCCATAGGGCATGCCAATGGTATTTTTTGTTGTCAGTATTTCGAAATTATCAGGGCTGCAGCAACCAACTGCTTTGTAACCATCAAGTTCGAATATCTGTCCAGTTTCGTCTGCAACCAAAGGGAGTAGGCGATTTGACTTGGGCATTTTTTTCACTTTCATAAAGATTCTAAAATTTTAAGGAAAATAAAATATTTTATTTTTATAAAAAAATCAAGAACTGAACCTGGTCTTCACGTATAATCAGAAATATGATCTTATTTTTATAGATTGCAGGGTTTTGTTTCATGATGATCTGATTTCTTGTAAGCTATTAAAATTATAGCCTAAACTAAAGACCTTTTATGCAAAATAGTCAATTGCCTAAAACAATTCCATGACGATCAAAAACAGGCTTCATTTTATCCTCAACCCCATGCTTACTGAAATAAGCAAGGCGCAGTTTTTTGTGTTGAAAACGTTTTTTTGCCAGTCGTCTGGCTTTTTCTACAAATTCTTTCACCATTTTTTTCGTAATCTTATGAATATATTCAGGATCGTAATTCTTACATTCAATCATGAGTACGACGTCTTTACCTTCCAGAACAATATCTATTTCATTTCCAGATTCGAGAAAAGAGCTGAGCGTATAGGAAAAGTCTGTGACTGATATGCCTTCTGTCAAACCGCCCTTTTTGTTAATGATTTTTTTGATAAGCCTTAGCAGTATGACACGTTCATAATAATGCCCTTTCAAGTTGTTGTGGTCTCCTTGCAGAACTTTCAGTTTGTTTCTCAGAATATCAGCATCTTCAAGGCCCAGTTCCAATTGTTTGATTCTTTCTTTAAGATAATCAAGAAGGCTGTCATTTCGGAAATATTCATCAAAGTCTTTATCCGGCAACCCCAGAATATCTCTGTAATTGGTCATAAATACCTTTTTTAACGTCCGGTCAAATACGCCACCATATCGCCCTTGATTTTGCTCAACAATATCATATTTGTAAAGAAGCCCCAATTCATCGCGTAGTTTTTGGTCATCAATATCAAGGGACATTTCTC
>Ga0272440_1003014_pt1 | contig 12784 bp, 8 predicted proteins | sample SSMMMBAug17_FD_192440 | JGI IMG/M metagenome (GOLD analysis project Ga0272440, IMG submission 192440) | Marine sediment archaeal communities from Little Sippewissett salt marsh, Falmouth, MA, United States - SSM-MMB-Aug17 | ecosystem: Environmental > Aquatic > Marine > Wetlands > Sediment ...
AACTGAAGATTTATCTCTTCAACTATATATCTCTGATGATTCAATTATTATTCCTGATCAGCTTGTAGTACCAAAAGGACAAAAGTTTGTAACATTTGATATTGGTGTTAGAGATGATAATGAAATCAATGGTCTAAGAAGTGTTTATGTTTCATTGGAAAATCCTGATTGGGCGGCTTGTGATAAAAGTATTTTTATTTACGATAATGATGATAGCTGGCAAAAAATACATACTGGAATTCAAGATCATCTTTTAAGTATATGGGGGCGATCAGAGAATTACATTTTTGCTGTTGGTGAAAAAGGCAAGATTATACATTTTGATGGCAAATCATGGCAAGAGATGGACAGTGGAACACAAAATAATTTATATGCAATCTGGGGAGATGATAAACAAGTTTATGTTGTGGGTGATGAAGGCACTCTCTTATCATATGATGGAAACAATTGGATGCCTGTTAGTACTTCAATAAATACACCTCTGACTGGTATTTGGGGGGCTAATGAAAAAATTTTTACAGCAGGACCTTATGGTATTTTACTGGAAAAAACCAATACAAGCTGGGAACGACAAACTTCTGTGGATTCTTCTGATTTGTCTGTTTATATGGGAGGAAATGAGCAAAGTATTTTTATGATCAGTCAATCAGGTGGACATATGTATACAATGGGGGATTGGATTCCTATTCTTTCTCCATCATCCCAAACATTTAATGATATCAATATAAACTTAGATAATCAAAGGCTTGTTGTTGGGGAAGAAGGTTCCATCTTATACAGTACTGACTCTATCTGGAATACTGCAACCACTGGTACTACTAAGGATTTAAAAGCTGTAACAAGTGGTGATAAAGTATTTTATGTAGTAGGAGAAAATGGCACAATATTAAGGTCTGATAATCCAGCCTCCTGGATATTAATGGATTCACAAACCACCCAGAATCTTCACGATGTATGGGCAGTATCAAAAAATATTGTATTTGCTGTTGGTGATAATGGTACTCTTATAAGATATAGTGGACCAGATATTCAGGGTATTCATGATGCTGAGTATTATATTGCTGATGAAATACTTACTATTTCAAATATGATATCATTTCCATCAAATGTAACCAATTTAACACTCTGTGTGAATTTCCCTCCTGAATGGACTTTTATTAAAACAGATTCCCTTGCCAGGGTTACTTTGGATGATAATGATAATTTTATATTCTCATGGTTTGATAAACTCTTAAGTCCAATGATATTTAGTTACAAAATAAAGGTCCCTAAACGTCCTCCAGACAGTATTGAAATAACATCTACAATGATTTATGGCCTTAAAAATGGTGAAACTCATGAAAAAACGATGCTTCCATCACCATTATTTTTGGAAAGAAGTACAAGAAAATATGAATTGAGTATTATCGTAGAACCATTAGATCAGGGATTTGTTGCTGGAAATGGAATCATGTGCCGACCCCTTTGCTCCAAATTTTTTGATTCTTCTGAAATCATTCAATTAAGTGCTTCGCCTGCAAGTCATTATAATTTTGTAGAATGGATAGATTTAGATACACAGGAAGTTATATCCGAATCCAACTTAAGTTTAACGTTAGCTGAAAATAAAACATTCAAGGCTATTTTCCAGGAAAATTCTCCTCCTTCTGTTCCTGTTGTAAAATATCCCTTAAATCTTGATATATTAGATACGTATGCAGTTCTTTTTGAACTCATGCCTTTTCATGATCCAGATAATGATGATCACTTATTAACTCAATGGAGAATTTATAGGGCTGATAGACCTCTTGTTTGCGGAGGTTCAAATACTTACAATTGCATTCAATCAGAATCAGACTATTTAACACAATTTAGCCTTTCTAATCTTATTCCAGGTATGCAATATATTTGGGATGTTGGATATAAAGATTCAGGAAGTGAAACAATTGTATCAACAGATTTAAATAGGTTCACTATAGGACAAATAGAAAAAGATGAATATATCTCTATTGAGCCTGGAATTGAACAAATTGATTATCAAATGATTAGTATTCCAATGTGGTTAGATAATCCTTCAGCCCCAATGGCTTTAAAAGATGTTATTCCTTCCTATGATAGTCGTTATATAAAAATAGGAATGTTCGATACAACTATTAATAAGTATGTTCAATATAACTCCTATATGGAAATTTTACCAGGTAAAGCTTTTTGGTTGTTAGCGCGTAGAGGAATACAAATAGAAGTAAAAGGTGTTCCAGTAAGCCGAAAAATTGATGTAGACATTCCTTTAAATTACAGTTATGATTATCAAAATGGTTGGAATATGATCGGTAGCCCCAATAATGCTAATTTTTATTGGACAAAACTAATCGTAGTTCCTTATAATGATTCTGGAGAAATGATAGATGAAGATGGTAACCCAGTTCAGGAATCACAGTTAAAGAGCATAGAAGAATGGGGATCAAGCAATCCCTTTATGGATTCAAGAGTTTGGCGCTGGGATAAAGGAATCTATCAACATAGCGATGAAAAGGCTTTTTGTGATTCAGCATGTCTTATCAAAGCATATAATGGTTACTGGGTGAACGCAAAAAAATCAAATGTATGGTTAAGATTTCCAGTTACAGCTCAAGTTATTGTGAAAAGGACAAAAAATAATAATTATTCGGAACAATGGGTTTCATCTGATGAATCTGATTCACCTCCACTTCCAATGAATGGATTGAATGAACCACATTCTGATATTTCAAAAGGGTGTTTTATTTCAAACATTACGTGTGGAGTTTCAGGACTTTGGATTCAGATTTTGTTTTTTTTGAGCTTTTTGATTTTATTATTCCATAGATTTTTTTTTCGTAGTTCCTAACTATAGTTCAGGAAAATTTTGTCTCATAAAACATCATATCAGAGCAAATGATTCAAATTATACTTGCAATAATAAGTGGCCTTATGCTCACCTTATCCTTTCCAAAGCCTGGATATGAGCTATTAGCCTGGTTTGCCCTGATTCCAATACTTTTTATTTGTTCAAATCAAATATCTTTCTGGAAATTATTTTTTCTGGGATTATTAACAGGTCTTGTCCATTATTTTACTTTAATGAGTTGGGTAATAAATTCATTTTCAATATTGGCTAACTTGCCAAAACTTCATGTATTAAGTATTTTTTTAATTATTTCAATTTATTTATCTTTCTATCCAGCAATATTTATGATTATTGCAAAAAAGATTTGTAATAAAACATTAAGCACAATCATATTATTGCCAGTAACCTGGGTTTCTTTAGAATACATACGCACACATTGTTTTTTTTGCTTTCCCTGGGGCTTGATAGGTTATACCCAGTATCAAAATATCAGCATAATACAAATTGCAAATATTACAGGAATATATGGAGTTTCTTATTTAGTTGTTTTGGGAAACATATCTGTTTTTTTATTGATAATGGCATTATCCAAAAAAAAATGGAATGATAATGAAGTAGATTTAGTAGTTGCTTCCGGGGGAATTTTTTTATTTATCACACTGGTCTGTTTTTCTTTTTTTTATGGTAAGTATTGTATAAACTCTTTTGATAGAGAAGTTAAAACTTACCCTATGAAAAAATTTGCAATCATACAGGGAAATATTGATCAAAGCATTAAGTGGGATCCAGATTATACGCGATCTTCTGAAAAAAAATATCTAAACCTTTCAATATCTCAAAAAAAATATCATCCAGACCTTATTATCTGGCCAGAAACAGCTCTGACATTTTATTTTCAAAAAAAAGGAAGTGATTCAAATAAAATAAGAAGGTTTATCAGGCTATACAAAACAGATTTTCTACTTGGTAGTCCTGCTTATTTCAAAGATGACAATGAAAATTATTTTTTTTATAACAGAGCATATCTTGTTGGAAAAGATGGAATAACAAAAGATAAATATGATAAATACCATCTGGTTCCTTTTGGAGAATACGTGCCCTTGCAAAAAGTCTTTTATTTTTTGAAAAAATTAGCTGAAGGAGATAAAAATTTCAGTCCAGGAGACTCTCCTAAACCTGTTAAGTGGCATGAATACAACATTGCAGTACAAATTTGTTATGAGGTTATATTTCCAAACCTGTGTAGAAGAATAGTAACACAAAATTCAAATTTAATAGTTAATGTAACTAATGATGCATGGTTTGGCAAAACAAGTGGTCCCTATCAACATTTTTCCATGGCTGTCTTTAGAGCAATTGAAAATAAAAGAGCTTTAATAAGATCTGCAAATACAGGTATTAGTGGTTTAATAGACCCGGTAGGACGTATTTTATACGCAAGTCCTATTTACGAAGACATTGCAAAAACCTTAAAAGCACCACTTATTGAAAGTTTTAGTTTTTACACTCGTTTTGGTGATTTATTTTCTTTTCTTTGTATTTTTATAACAGGTGTTTTAGTGCTATCTAAAATCTACCATATTATTCCCTTCAAGTCGTTTGAGATGCAATTTTTAATCGCTTCTCAAAAAATAATTTATATGAAAAACAAGGAAAGGAGAAAATTATGAAAACATTATTTCAGTACATTTTAATGATGGTCATATTTATTGTCATTTTCAGTGTCACACCATTCATTTTACCTCTGGAAAAAGCACAGTCTCAGCAAGAAAACCAAAACACTGATCATTCGGGTTTGGTTTATTCAGATACCACTTATACGAATGATTTTTGATAAATTGTCGCGCATAACAAGGTCAGAAAAATATTGCAATGATTATTCAAATTTATTTGTATGTATTTGTAAGTAGTCATCCATTTCATCTGAACCACGAATTTCATTATCCTGAGAACCACTCGTAATACTATATTTGATTGAAATTGAATCAGGATGCTTAAAATACTTCAGTGGTATGACAAACTCCGCATCCCTGGCAAGCGTATAATAAATGTCATAATCGGTTGTGATAGTGATCCATTCATTTTGCTCAAGTTTCATCATACTACAAAAATCACTATCATATGTTCCGCCTGAAAAAAGAGAACCACAAAATATCCAATACCATACTTGAACATCATTGCCGGTATAAAGCCATAATTCACTGTTAATGCTTCTACTTTTTGATATGTCATTGCTAAATTGTATCCCTACATGAAGCGTATCATTTGAAATAACAGCATAACAATTTGAAATATCGAAACTATTTGTATATACCTGGCTATCATTTGTACGATCAAAAAATTGAACATAATCCTTTTGATGCGTTATATCATCAACAAAACCATCTGCTGCTATCATATCTGTTTCAGGATTTTCATTATTATCTGGATCATACCCATTTATAATTTCCCATGTGTCTGATAATAAATCATCATCAGAGTTTCATTTTTCAGGGTTTGTAGATAACTCAAGCTCATGAGAATCACAAAGGCCATCTTTGTCTTTATCTGGAATAAGTGACGGGGCGGACTCATCATTAAAAATAAATCCTTGAATATGGGTTTTATCAGATACAACGAGTGATTCCATAAGATCAGGGTGTATTCCCTGGGATAGAAAATTTTCTGCTCTTATGGCTCGAACAGTTTCACCTTGATACAATGATGAATATATCAACTCCTCTGTATATTTTATTTCAGTATCAATTATCCAATGATGAGGGAAATATTTATGAAAATAAATATGTAAATCAACATCACCTCTTGGAAACGCTTGATATGCGTACCATTTATTAAGTAACATATCATAATAGCCTGGAAAATTATGTGTTAATTCATAATGTTCTACACTTGATCGCTGGATTGATAAAGGTGGAATACCAGCAGCTTTATATAAGCCCATGTTCGCGCATGTGTTCGTACCACAGTCGCCTTTATAATGACCTGTTGTCTTTAATCGTGCTGTTTGATAATTTAACCACATAAATCCATCCCATCTGCGTGTCTTTCCAAAATAGTAAGTATAATAACCTCCATTTTTTAAATCATTCATTGCATCGGGTAATATTGTTTTAAAATAACCACCCAAATTTTCACTGAATCCTATCAAATTCTCCATTGTGCTTCTATAGTGATTATGCAATGCCACAAATGATTCTATTTTAGAAACAGTATAATTTAAAGCAGAATCATATAAAAGATGCTTTTTGATCGTTTCAAATAACGTTGTCATAGTATCTATTCGATCAATAAACTCATTATATATCTGTAATCTGAGTTTTCCAAGTTGAGTAAAATCGGTTACATCAGATACATAAATAAAATATTTACCACATCAATCTGCCCAAAAAATCTTTGGGATTAAATTTGAATCTTTAAGCTGATAATGAAGCTGCTCATTTATCTGCCATGAAATAACAGTTTGATAAAAAACAAAGTTACTGCAAACATCTCTTTCAATGGCTCGCATTGTTTTCTTATCTGCAATGGAATGGATAAAATTATCCGCTATTGCCAGTGCAACTGTTATGATATCCCCTTGAATAAACTTATTTTGTTCAAGCAAATGCAGCAATAATAACAAGGCATGATTGGTTAAAGTTACAGGTAAACTTATTTTAGGCGCTTGATCTTCTTTTATTAAATTAATATCAAAAGTTCTTGGTAGTATGCTAATGCGGGATTTTATTTCTTGATTGTCAATAAATTGATGTATTGGATTTGATATTGATGTCATTTGGTTTTTCAGTTGGCGAATCCCCTGCCCAATTTGGATCGTATGAGGAAAACGTGATTGTTTTATTTTCATCAACCTGAAGGATACAGGTAACTGTTAAATGCGTTTTCCCAGCTAAGCCCATTACCTGATATATCCATTGAACCATCAACGTAATATCTTATAAAATTAACCTCTTTTAAAATAGGATCAAATCTTTCAACAAATTCCCATTCGAGAATATCATGGTTTTCCCAATATCCGCCAGTGCTGCCTGTAAATCCAAAATAGCCAATATTGTTTCCAATGATATTTGAGATATCTATTTGCTTAGATAATTGAGGTTTTTCAGGTCTTGCCATACAATGATTCACTCTAACTTCAAGGGTATTGCCATTATAGTCAATCCATACATACCAAATTTTACCATTTTTAAAATCAGGACTGATATATGAATAGTCTAATGGATGAGTGCTATTCCCATTTAAGACAATGCCAATATGATGATCATCAGGGTCGTTGTATTCGTAATTCAAATATGTATCAAATTCAATCCCCATGCTATTTTTAATACCGCTATAACCCAGCACTGCTGCATTAGCACCAGCGCTTTCTAATTCAGATTTTATCACAAATACAAAACCATCTGCCCCTGAATAATAAGGTTCTGTTATTGTAAAAGAAAAAAATGTACTGAATGAATGGGTTGATTTTGGGGTTTTTATAAAAGCTGAACCTGTTTTCCATGACGAAGCTGTTGTTAATCTTAGAATGGGTTGATCACATGTTCTGCTTAGATTTTCATGTTTTAACCATACTGATGCAGTAAAAAAGTCAGTGTGATATTGTTCCACATGAGGGAATGCGCCCGAATTTACAGAATTAGAAGAATTAAGAAAAATTGTGTTTAAAAAAAATCAATTGCCAATATTTTAAAGCACATATAAGTGTATATATTTTTTTTATATACACACTTAATTTCTTAATTTTGAAAATTCTGATTTTAAAAATGGATGAACAATTTTATGAATATTGGCCTTGATCATTGTTTAGGCCATTTTCTTGCGATTGGTATTTAAATAATTGGAGTCCAAATCTTTGATTTGGACGTCACTCCCACATATAAACAAATTAAAATTGTATCCTCACGCCATATTTATTCCTTGTATAAATTCCTGGTTTAAATTCAGTTGCTTCAAAAACAGGGCCATCAATACAAGCTCTTTTTCCATTTGGTATTGAACATTTACCACAAATACCAACACCACAACTGGTCATACGCTCAACAAGGTGATAAATATTAGAAGACTCAGCAAAGTCTCGTTCGATTTTATCAAGTTCCCTTAAAGCGATTTCAGGTCCGCAATTATAAAAAGAACATTTTAATTCTTTGTTTTTACTAAGAAAATCTTTTAAAGCATCTGTAACAAAGCCTTTTATACCATCTGAACCATCATCTGTTGAATAAACAGTCATCCCAATTCTTTTAAACTGGTCTAAATACACAAGTTCTTCTGAATTTTTTGCTCCAAGAATAATATATTTAGGACCATTATGATGGTTTGCAGCATGAAATATCGGGCCTATTCCACATCCAGCTCCTACAAATACAACGCTTTCATTATCCTTAAATTTAAATTCTTTTCCATATGGGCCTCGAATTCTAACAACATTATTTGGTTTTAAGTCAAAAATTGCAGATGTAACATCACCCACTTTTCTAACAACTAATTCAAGACCATCTCTATCATCTGCTACAGAAAAGGGCTTTGCCTGTTTATTTCCTACTTTCAAAAAAACAAACTGACCTATTTTAGCATCAAGGTTTTGATAAAAATTAATAATTCTCAACTCATCACTCAAATTTTTAACAGATTTAACAACAAAGGGTTTATACTCCATGATTTGTTCATCTATGGTGACATGAGACGAAAGATCCGAATTCTTATGAAGATCATTTCTCAATATATCAAAATAAGTAATAATAGAATCTGAATCTTTGCCAGCAAGAGCGCTGCCGATTGCATAGAAAAATGTTGAATCTATTATATCAAGCTCTCTGATTTGATTTGCCCCTCGAATACCACCCATAACAATCATAGGCTTATTGGTTATTTCTCTAACTTTTTGAATGGTCTCTTTTGTTACTGTATAAATTGCGGCCCCTGATAAACCTCCAAATGTATTACTCAACTCAGGGTTTGGGCCACCTAAAGTATTTATTCCAGAAAATGCATCGGCACCTGCTTGATCACAACTTTTGATGACATCAAGGTAATTTTCAACGCCTGCATTGAATTTTACAAAAATTGGCAAGTCTGTCACTTCCTTTACAGCTTTAACAATCTCAGCTGCGTAATCAGGATCTGATCCACAAAGAATTCCTCCTTTGTCTGCATGTGGACAGGATAGGTTTAATTCAAGTCCATCAATATACTTTTTTATTGTATCAAACGTTTTTGCGCTCTTTTGAAATGTTTTGGGTGAGGATTCACCAATCTGAGGCATCAAAAAAACATCATCAGTAACTTCTTTTCTAACTCTTATAAACTCCTCTAAGGTCTCTTTGATTCCAGGATTCGTATATCCTACAGCATTCCAAAAAGAATCTTTTAAAGGTTGACTTAAGATATCTTCAGGATTACCTGGTTTTGGATCATAAGTTGTACTTTTACCGACATAAAAACCAATCTCAGGTATATTATTTATCATCCAAATTGCGGTATCTGCATTCGTAGAAATTACACCTGAAGGAAACCCAAATCTTCCTTTTACTCGTTTTCCCATTAACTCATACATTTATTACACCCTCATATACTATTTTTAATATGAAAATAATCTCATAATAGTTTTAATGAATTAACACCATATTGATCAAATTCTTCTTCAACTTTTCTACCAAGCTCTTCACCATGGGTCGTTGGATTATAAATTATGGGGAGCATATCAAATGAAGTACTCATTGAGTAGAAATCAAATCCAGCATTTTTAAACATATCACTAACAGCAGTATTTTCAGTTGTTTTTTGCATTCTGTTTGTTAAACTAATAACGCCAACAATATCAACTCCAGCCTCAGACATGCTCAAGACATTTTTAAAAGCTGACCCACCAGTTGTTGTCACATCTTCAAGAACCAATGTTTTTCCTTTTGGAGCACCAACAAAGTATCTATCTTTCAATGCGCCATGAGTCTTTGGGGTTTTTCTACCCATAGAAAGAGTATGACTTCCTTTTTTATAATGATCAGATCTAAAGGCATGGTTATTTTGCGTAATAATTCCAATTTTTGTTGCTCCATCAGGAATTCCATAGAAAGTATCAACTTTCATCCCCATATCATCAATAAAATCTAAAATAAATTGAGCCAACTGATTCGTTAGATAAACATCTTCAACAACATTCCTCCAGTTTGCGTAAAAATATGATTTTCTACCAGACGCTAAAGTGATGCTATCTGGAAAAAAACCATACACACCATTATCTTTAATAAAATCATTAAAGGTTTCCTGTTTAAACTTATTCATTATTTATCCCTTTTCATTAGGAAATTTTTATATTTAATCATATTGATTAGCAATTCTAAAGTAATATTCAGGCTTTTCAACGTATTTTCAGAACCACCAACTTATTCTAATTTGAGTAACATTTGTAATAGTTTTTTGTCAAGCCAATCACCAATTCAATAAATGTAAGTTAGAATTGTTATTCTTCTATATCCTCCAAAGAATAATCTTCAACAAACCATGTGTCTTCATCATCATAATCGGTTTCCAACCATTCTTCTTCTCCATCAGTAATACCGATATCTGCTATTAATTGTGTTGATTGTTTTGCTGGTACATGAACATCCTGAAAAACTGTATGATAAAGCATGGATTCAGGGATTACGCGCTTTGAAATATGCTCACTACTATAGGATAAAATTAATCCTGCCCAACCTGTTCTTTCAAAATATTCTAATCTGATATGATGATAACCCTGGCTTAACTCGATCATGGCAGCACGCTCACGCATAGCATGAAGTTTACCATTATCAACTATTAGTTCGCCATTGACCCACAATTTAGAACCATCATCAGAATTTAAATACAGATTATAAATACCTGGTGTATCAATATACAGATAGCCAGTATGACGACTGATAAAATTCGATTTATAGTCTGATGATAAGCCTTCCCAGGCCTGACTGGTATTTGGATAGTTAATCTGTGAATCAATTCTTGTTATGTCAGGGATTCTATCAGTCAAATCTGGTAAAGCGTTAACTCGTTTGGACTCATTAAAAAATTCAGATTGCACACCAGGCAAAAAATTGTTTGATGTATAAACTGTAATCGTCAATGTTGCTGTATCAGACATGGCTGGTTTTCCATTATCTGTGGCACTTATTTGAAGAATAAATCTTGTATTAATGGTTTTATTGATAGCTTGAGAATTCAGAATACGAATATCACCACTCAAAGGATCAATATCAAAAGCACTGTTTATGTTACCATCGTCAATTTTATAAGTGATAGTATCATCAATGTTGGGATCAAAGGCTGTCAAGTTTGCGACAAATGCTCCCTTTTCCTGGCCTTCAACTGCAAAGGCTTCTTTGTCTGGTAATTCAGGGGGAAAATTGACTGTGCTTTGATATAAGGCAGATGCTGGAACCACACATTTGTTAAAATCTGGTCCCTGATATGATAGTATCAATCCTGCCCCACCTCTGTTCTCAAAAAACTCAATGCGAATCGGATGGAATCCTTTATTGAGATTAAGAGTTGATTTTTTTTCACGCATCCCATGAAGACCATCATTATTAATAAGCAATTTGTTGTTCAGCAAAAGTTTAGATCCATCGTCTGATTTTAGATAAAATGTATACTGTCCTGTTGTTGCAATGTAAATATAACCTGTATGTCGGGAGGCAAAGGTATCTTTAAAATCATTGGATAAGCCATACCATGCCTTTCGAGTGGATGCATAATTTAACTGTGAATCTGTGCGAACAAGATCTGGAATAGCATCACTAAGATCAGGTAATCTTATAATTTTTTGATTAATATCAAAGAATTCAGCGTGTAAACCAGGACGATAATCTTCTAATTTTATGATTGTAATCCAGGCAGTTGCAGTATCGGTCAATATGGGGTTTCCATTGTCAGACACCTGAATTGTCAATTCAAGGGTTTTGCCAAGATTTTGCTTGATCTGTTCTGGATCATTGACAATCAGATTGCCAGTTTTTGAATCAATTTCAATGGCGTTATCAACTGTACTGTATATAATGCTAAAGCTTAATTGATCATTTAGATTAGGATCACTGGCAATCATTTTTCCAATAACAGCACCTTGAGTCTGGCATTCAAATATGTCCAGGCTCTTGCTGTTAATAATGGGTTGCATATTTACAGTGCTATGAAATAATACTTCTGATGGCACCACTTGTTTTTTTATTTCTGGACCTTCATAGGATAGAATCAAACCAGTATGACCATAGTTCTCAAAAAAATGAATTCTAAAATGATGATATCCAGGTTCAAGGAATAGTGTACCAGATTTTTCACGCATACCATGAAGGCCATCATTTTCAATAATCAACGTGCCATTAATCCAAAGTCGTGAACCATCATCAGACTTAAGAAAAAAAGTATATTCTCCAGACGTTTCAATATAAATATGTCCATCATGAATGGATGCGTATGTGTTTTTGAACTTTTTATCAAGATCTGACCATTGGTATCTGGTTTTTTGATGATTTACATCACTTTCAATACGAACAAGATCAGGGGGCTGTTTAAAATCAGGCAATGTTGCCAGTTTATTTTGATAATCATAATATGCAACAGTAATTCCTGGTTCATAATCATTTTGCTCATATTCTTTGACTGTAATTAAAAGAGTTGCAATATCAAAGGCTCCTGCATGATCCATAACTTTTACCTCAAACTGATGAGCACCAGCATCAGAGGGAATTCCTTTTATTATGCCATCCTTGCTTAGGTTTAACCATTCAGGTCCATTTTCTTTTGTAAATATCAGGGTGTCATTTATATCTGGATCTGTGGCCATATCTGCAATTGTAAACAGATAGGATTCATTAACAATAGCAGGATCGCCAGTTAATGTTTGCGAACGAAAGACTGGGGCATCATTAACATTGTCTACAACAATTTCAAAGATTGCTTCATCCATTG
>Ga0272440_1003015_pt1 | contig 12783 bp, 9 predicted proteins | sample SSMMMBAug17_FD_192440 | JGI IMG/M metagenome (GOLD analysis project Ga0272440, IMG submission 192440) | Marine sediment archaeal communities from Little Sippewissett salt marsh, Falmouth, MA, United States - SSM-MMB-Aug17 | ecosystem: Environmental > Aquatic > Marine > Wetlands > Sediment ...
TATTTCAGAAAAGAATAATAAATCAAATGGAAAGAAAACAAAAACAGCAAATTATCAAAGATCTATACAAGAAAATGGTCTTTTTGACAGGACCCCGACAGGTTGGTAAAACATGGCTTGCGCAAAAGGCTTGTGATTTTTGCATTGTTGAAAACAATATTCCAAAACTAATGATTGAAGTTAAAAGATCTCAGGCGACTATAAGCCGGGCTTTAATTAATTTTAATCATAAATACAATATTCCAGGGGTACAGCTTGTATGGCATTTGAAACACGAAAAACAAATGCATGGATTAGAAGTGCGAAGCGCTTCGAAATATCTTTGTTCTTTGGATAAGGAATTTAACATGCTGCCATAAAAAATACTCAGCTATCCCGCGCCACAACGAAATCAGCAATATCAAACAAAACTTGATGCTCAGGTGTTTCCGGTATTTCCATAAGCGATTCACGCGCTTTCTGCGCATAAATCTGTGCCTGCTCCAGACAAAATATTAGACTTCCCCGATTCTCCATAATATCAATCAATTTTTCAAAGTCTGAATAAGAGAAATGAACATCCTGAATCAATTTTTCAATAAATGCACGTTCCTGTTCACTGGCTTTTTGAAGTGTGTAGATAACCGGCAGCGTTAACTTACCTTCTCGTAAATCTGCCCCCACATTTTTGCCAAGAATCTGCGTTTCTGCGGTATAATCCAGAATATCATCTGCAATTTGAAATGCGATGCCCATGTTTTTCCCATAATTGGAAATCCGATCAACAACATCTTTTGATGCATCCGCAAGAATCGCACCAGATTCACATGCAGCCTGCATTAATACCGCTGTTTTGGAGTTTACAATTTTAAAATAATCATCTTGTGTCAGCTTTGGATTACGCTGATTTTTCATTTGAAGCAGCTCGCCCTGTGCCATTTCTGAGGTTATCCTTGCTGCCAGTTGAATGATTGCCATTTTACCTGTTTCACCGGCAATGGATAATGATTTGGCCAGAAGATAGTCTCCTGTCAACACAGTCTCTGAGGTACCAAAAACAAGATGTGCTGCTTTTTTGCCCCGACGCATATCTGCGGCATCAATGACATCATCATGAAGTAAGGTTGCCACATGCAAATATTCAAACATGGTAGAAAAATGATATAGATTGTCCTGCTTATAATGACACATGCGCGCACAAAGTATCATTAATAAAGGACGCAATCGCTTTCCACCACTAAATAAAATATGGCCGGCAATGGTTTGAACCAGTTCCAGATAAGGATCCAGATTACGTTTTAAACAGGTTTCAATTTTTCCTAAATCATTTGAAACCGCAGACATAATTTTTTGTTTTATCTGTTTTTTCACAATATCTCTCCCAAAAGATCATAATGAAACGCCTGCGTAATTTTAACCGGATAGATCTCGCCTGATACAATATTTTCTCCAGTAATAAGCGTGATCCCATCAATTTCAGGGGCCTGAAATATGGTACGTCCTTCGCGCAAAGGAGGATCATCATCAGATAAGTTTTCGGTTAATACATCCAGTTGTTTTCCTACAAATCGTTGGTGACGTTGATACGAAATTTCTGCCTGACATGACATTATGGCATGACGTCGTTCTTCTTTTTCAATTTCATCAATATGGTCTTTTAATTGGTGTGATGCCAGATCATCGGCATCAGAATAGTCGAAAACACCGAGATGGTCAAATTGGATCTCTTGAATAAAATCCATAAGCTCTTTGAAATGTTTCTCTTTTTCGCCAGGAAATCCCACCAGTAAGCTGGTTCGAATCGATATATCCGGGTTTTTTGACCGCATTTTTTCAATGAGTTGCAGCAAATCACTTTTTTGGTAAGGCCGGTTCATTTTCTTGAGTATGTCATTATTGACATGTTGAATGGGCATATCAATATAAGGACAGATGCACTCAAACCGATCAATTGTTTGAATTAATTGTTCATCAATGTTTTGCGGGTTCATATACAATGTGCGAATCCATATGCGATGCCCTGAGGATTCAACTATTTCAGCCATTTGTATCAGAAGGTCAGACAATGTCGAGCGCGCTGATAAATCGGCGCCATATGCTGCGGTATCCTGAGCAACCAGGATGATTTCTTTTATGCCGGCATCCAGACAAAGGGAAAACTCCTCAAGAATACGTTTTGCTGAAATACTGTGATATGGCCCGCGTAATTTGGGAATAATACAATATGTACAATGATAACTACAGCCTTCCGCAATCCTGATATATGCAGTTTTGATATTGGGAGACAACCATCTTGGGGCCTGTTGTCTGAAACAATGCGATTGCTCCGGGGATGGGGTGACAACAGAAGGTGCAAAATAATCTGGCAGAATTACAGTTTGAATCTGGTCCATCGCACCGGTTCCCAAAAAGATATCAACTTCAGGCAATGCCTTTTGAATATCTGAGGCATACCGCTCAACGAGGCAACCAATTACTATCAGTTTCTGGCAGGTTCCCGCTTTTTTATATTCGGAAAGTTCCAGTATGCGCGTGATAGATTCCTGTGATGCGGCTTCAATAAAACTACAGGTGTTTATCACAATGACATCGGCAGCGTCTGGCGTCTCAATAATCGTATGATTTGCATTGAGCATGCCCTGCATGTAACTTGTATCCACTTCATTTTTTGGGCATCCAAGTGTTTCAAAGTAGATCTTTTTTTTCTCTTGCGTGGATTGATTGGTCATGGAAAAGAGACTATCCTTTCATCGTATCTGCTAATATTTCGCGTGCATGGGCAAGGGTTTTTTCTGTAATCGTTTCTCCGCCTAACATTCTGGCGATTTCATCAATACGTTCTTCCCTGTCAATCGGACGAATAACCGTGTGTGTCCTGTTATTATCGACATGCTTGGCGATTTGAAAATGATGTTGTCCATACTTGGCGATCTGCGGCAGATGGGTGATGCAAATGATTTGATGATGACGACTCAAGGCCTTCATTTTCTGGCCAACCATTTCAGCAACACCGCCACCAATGCCGGCATCAACTTCGTCAAAGATGACTGTGGATACTGATTCTGTGCCCGCCAGAATGGCTTTCAATGCGAGAACAACTCGGGATAATTCTCCGCCTGATGCAATGGCTGCCAAAGGTTTCATGGCTTCACCCACGTTAGGGGCAATCATGAAATGTGACTGATCCATTCCATTTTCAGTAAAAAGCCATTTGCCATCGGTTAAAGCGGCATGGGTGAGATCATCTTTTTGACGACCTGTTACCTTGACTTGAAATCGGGTTTTATTCATTTTGAGTTGATGTAATTCTTTTTCTACTGCCATTGATAATCGGAGGGCACATTTTTTTCGCTTATCAGATAATTCATAGATTTTGTTTTCTAATTGGTCATGCACGGTTTTGACTTCATTTTCTGCCTTCGCAATCTGGTCTTCAATGGTATCCAGGCCATTTAATTCTGCTTGAATCTTTTGATAGTGGGCTTCAATAGATTCAAGAGATCCACCATATTTTCGCTTGAGCTGATTCAATAAATACATTCGATCTTCAACATCTTGTAATCGTTGATTATCGACTTGAATATTATCGAGATATGCGCGTAATTCGCTGGTAATGTCTTCAATCAAAACTCTGGCATCCATAATTCGCTCGCATGAACCCGACAAATTATTATCCAGTGATGATGCCTGCTCTATTGTCTTATTGGTTTTGCTTAAGGTTTCATAAACAGCACCTTCAGCATCATACAGTTGATCAATGCTCTGTCTGACATTTTGATAAATTGTTTCAGCATGTTGCAGGCGCATATGTTCATTTTCCAATAACGCGTCCTCATTTTCTCCAATCGCAGCATCTGATATTTCTTTGGCTTGAAACTTGATCAGTTCCAGATGCTCTGCCTGACGATTTTTTTGTTGAATTAATGTGTCAAGATGCGAAATAAGGGGGAGTAAACGATGGTAGCATTGGGAAACATCATTTCTTAATGTGAGAAGTTTGCCATAGGTGTCGAGCATGAAAAGATGCTCATCCTCGTTTAACAAACGTTGATGTGCATGTTGGCCAGAAATATTGACCAGACTGGCTGTTAATTGTGACAAAAGCTGGATCGTGGATTGTCGATCATTAATATAGATTTTGTGGCGATCTTTTCGTGAAATGACGCGCCTGATCAAAAGGCCATCATCGGGATGAAGATCGTTTTCTTTCATGGTTTCTTTGATCTGTGGATGATCGTCAATATTGAAAAACCCTTCAACTTCAGCAACATCCATTCCTGTACGAATATACTTTCCTGTTGCACGATGCCCCAGCAGCAGATTAAGTGCATTGATTATAATTGATTTTCCAGCACCTGTTTCGCCGCTTAATACAGTCAGGCCATCTGAAAATTGAATATTCAGCTTTTCGATTATGGCAAAATTTCTAATGCGTAATTCTTTTAGCATTGAAAGATCCATTATAATTTTTTAAGAATATCAAATAGATATGAATTTATCGCAATAACAATTCTTTAATGTCATCCTGTCGTTTCATTACGCAATCATATCCTTCTTGAATACATTCATTGGCCCGGTAATATTCGAGCCATCCCACATGACTCAGGCAAGGCTCCAGCAAAATATCCGGCGGATCAATTGCCATGCGACTGCGTGTAATGCGATCCTGCATGATATTGACCGAGCTTGCCAGAATATCAAACATATTCGGGGGTTTCACCTTTGGTTCGTTCCGATTGGGAAAAACAGCATGCATGCTTTGTTTCAGACCTTTTATCAGGCGTTGTTTCAAGGGATTTTGAATCTCATTGTCCTCAGATTCAGGCATATCTGCTGACCATTTGAATGGAATTGTCCTGGGTTTATTCACAAAATGTTTTCCAATAACATCATTGTTCAAATTGACAGCCAGAACAGTATGGGCACCCATTGCGCGACATATGGAAACAGGCACCGGATTCACAATGCCCCCATCTGCCAGCATTTGATTGTTGATACGCACGGGTGCAAAAAGACCAGGCAAAGACATGGATGCGCGCACAGCATCATGCAACAGGCCTTCCTGAAACCAAACTTCTCTACCAGTTGCCAGTTCTGTTGAGACGGCTCCAAAACGAATATCAAAGTCCTGAATATTTTTTTTGCCCAGATATTCCGCCATAAATCGACTGAAACGCTCCCCCATAATGATACCGCCGCCTGAAAAGCTAAAGTCAAAAAAGCTGAATACTTCTTTCCAATTTAAGTGACACACCCATTTTTCAAGTGATTCCAAATGGTTGGAAATAAACGCGCCTCCAACAAAAGCCCCAACAGAGCTACCGCTGATCACTTGAGGGGAAATGTTCATCTCTTGGAGTGCTTTCAGAACACCAATATGTGCAAAGCCTCGTGCGGAACCGCTTCCAAGGGCAACACCAAATATTGGATTATTTATTTTTTCATCCATCATATTTATTAATTTCTAAGCGTGGCAATCAATCTTTTTGGAAAAATTAATAAATCAAGGGCTGTTTCAATATCCGGACAGGCAATATCTGCATTGAATAACGTCTGAATCGCTGCGCCCTCACACTGGATTACTGCAATGCCGATTGCAGCCGATTTAAGCATTAAATGATCATTAAATCCATTTCCGATACAAACACATTGTGATGCATTCAGATTGTTCACGTAGGCTTCTTTTTCCTGAGATTGATTCTTTGTTTCAAGTATTTTTGTAATACATTTAACCTGTTTTGTTTGCGCTGTTCCCAGACCAAATGTGTCTGCAGTCAGCACATGAATACTGAGCTCTTTCGAAAGATCTTTCAGTCTTGGCACGACTCCCGCAATAAGCTGGCCATCACAACATAAGGTGCCATTCAAATCCAGTACCAGATGCGCCAGGGAATATGTTTTTCCTTTTGGTATGTTTATTGTAATCATGGTGCGTTTGTTTTCATTCCTGTGAAAAACGAATACCAACCGGGCAATGATCAGATCCCAAAATGTCCGAATAAATACAGGCTTCTTTTACATGATCCAGACTGTTCTGATCCACGCAAAAATAATCAATACGCCATCCGATATTCTTGGCACGTGCATTAAATCGATAACTCCACCAGGTGTATTGATTGGGCTGATCATTGAATTCTCTAAATGTATCAACATAACCTGATTCAATAAATTTTGAGAACCAGGCCCGCTCCTGCGGTGAGTAGCCCGCATTATTTTCATTTCGTTTTGGATTGGCAAGATCAATGGGTTTATGGGCAACGTTGAAATCACCGCAAAGAATGACTGTTTTTTTCTTTCTTAATTGATTGGCATAGGTCAGTAAGGCATCATTAAATTGAATTTTATAATCAATGCGTTTGAGTTTGTCCTGAGCATTGGGAAAATAAAGGTTTACGAAATAATAGCTGTCATATTCAAGGGTAATGGCACGGCCTTCAATATCATGTTCCGGACTATTGATACCTTTGAACACTGACACAGGGGGTTCTTTTGTATAAACAGCAACACCAGAGTAGCCTTTTTTTTCAGCGCTGTTCCAAAAGGATTGATATCCTTTGATATTCAATAATTCATCTGATAGCTGATCTTTTTGTGCTTTAGTTTCCTGTAGCCCAATGATATCAGGGCTCATTTGAAATAATGTGTCAATAAATCCTTTTTTTTCAACAGCGCGTATACCATTTACATTCCAGGATACAAAATTTTTGTTTTTCATGTCTACTCCTTTTTGTCAGTGTTTTATATTGTATATATTGAATTCCTGCCTGTGTCAAGAAACATTTGATAGTATTGAATTTGTCATTAAGAGAATAGAGAATGAACCAAACTGGTTTGACCAGAATTGAAAATCAAAGGTAAATTTTCCAGACGTTTTCAAGCGTGCGAAGGGATGTTTAGATCATTCGACGCATTGTTGTTGAACCATCACCGGAAGATTTTCATTGCGCCATGCATCCAATCCGCCAACAAGATGGTATACCTGTTCAAATCCCATAAAATAGAGCTTTTCTGCCAGATGGACACTCAATGGACAATCAACTGAACCACAATAGGTGATCAATGTAAATTGGGGATTGGTTTGCGCCATAAAATGATCTAAATACATGTCAAAATTATGTTCCGGTAAATTGATTGCATTTTTGATATGGCATATCTGATAATCGGCTTCAGAACGGGCATCAACAAATAAATAGTCTGCTTTTCCATAGCATGAAGCCGCTTCCTTTATGCCAATGCGTTTTGGACCTGAAAGCGTTTCAGTGTCAGTCTCACTTTGGACGACGTTTGGTGTGTAGGGTACAGTCAAATCCAAACCTTCTGGATGAAAATGATTGACTGTCAATGAAATGAATAATGTGAATAACAATATAAATGTAAATTCTTTGGTAATTGATATATTCGACATCACGCCTCCTCAAAAATCAAAGCTTTTCTGTGAAAAAAATTCGGATTGCTTAAAAAAAAAACGCAACCCTTTGTGAAAGAATTGATCCAATGCCATCACCATTTCGATTGTGGGACGATCCCAAAAAACACCATATTTACCCGAATGCTTGTCATCAAGACCACGCAGAAAAATATAATATATCCCACCAAAATGGTTTTCATAATCATAGTTTTCTATTCGTTGGCCCAGATATCGGTGTAAGGCAATGGTATAAATATAATATTGAAGTATGTAATAGTGTTCCAGAACCGCTTGTTTCATGGATGATTGATTGTAATCCTTTCGTTCTGGTCCCAAAAAATTAGATTTCCAATCAATGATATAATACTTGTTTTTATATGAAAAAATCAAGTCAATGAATCCTTTCATCATCCCATTAACCTGATATGTATCCAAAGGATACAGACTGCTTTTTGATCGCCTGACCCAGGGCACAGTCTCAATGATTGCTTTGATCCGATTGGGTTGAACATCTTTAATTGGAAAATAAAATCCCATTTCATTTATTTGATTATCTGCTTGAATCCGACACAGTCGAAAATCAGGGTCCTTCCTGGACAGACAGGCCCATTTTACCCGATCAATCATTTGAATAATTGTTTTTTCCCATATCAAATCAAATCCATATTCAGACAGCTTTTCAGACACAAGTTGGGCAATAAAAGAATCATCTGATTTTTCAAAATCGATATCTTCCAGTAATTCGTGAAGAAAGGTGCCGGGTCTGGCGCCTTTTGGAAATGCAAATATGGACATTGGTTTTGGGGAGTTTTCTGAATGAGTAACGATATCCGAGTGCGAGTCAACATGTACATCGTAATCTGGCATTTCAGATGCATGACGTCTTGTTGAAGTCAGCGCAGAAAAACTGGTAATGCGCCAGGCCGAATCAATGATTTGACATGGCTCAAGACAGGCCAGATCTTGGGGTACAGAGACACTTTCAGAATAAGATTGTTCAGGGGATATTTCTGGTAGTGGCCAAGTTTGATAACAAACTTGAATGGGGCCTTCATTTTTTAATTGATTCAATGCCTGCCAGATTTTTTTTCTATTTATACCCGATTTACTTAAATCAGAAACAATTGTTTTGGGGACCTGTCCATTATGAATCAATTCTTTACCATGTAAAAGCCAGGATAATGGGCTGCTTGCGATATGCTTGATATTCCCATGAACCAGATAACAATGATATTGCGCCCGTGTCAACGCCACGTAAAATAATCGCATGTTTTCTGCCAGATATTCAGTATTGGCCCAGTCAAGACATTTTTCCTGTTCTTCTTTTGTGATGGGTAATGTCAGGTGATAATCATTGCCTGGATCATGAAAACCAAAAGGTCTTTTTTTTGTCAAATTTGTACCTTCCCAGGCAAAAGGACAATACACGATTTTATATTGCAAGCCTTTGCTTTTATGGATCGTTACAATTTTGACTGCATTTTCATCCGTTTCTAGCCGCATATTTGAGTCATGGCTTGTAAATTGTTCGCCTGCACGATACCGATTGAAATATTCCATTAGGCCCGACATGCCAGGCTGCTTATCCATATCCACCTGATGAAGCAATTCGGCAAGATGTAAGAGGTCTGTGAGTAGTCGTTCGCCATTCGTCAGGGACAGAATCTTTGCCCGGACATTTTCGCGGGATAATAGAAATCGAAACATCACCATAAAGCCTTTTTGCTGCCATAGATCATGATACGACTGAAATCGTGCAACCCATTCATCAAAGCGATTACTATCGGCAATCGTATTCAGCAAATCATCGGCATTCATTCCAATCAATGAAGCCGTCAGCGCGCTTTTTAATTTTTGTTCGTTTTGAAAATCGGCAACCGCTGCAAGGGTTTGTGAAAAATCTGTGCATATCTTTGATGTCCATACCCGATCTCTGGAATGAATCACACCATGTATGCCACATTTTTGAAGTGCCAACCGCATGTTATCAGCTTCAAAGTTTTTCCGAACCAGAATCGCAATATCAGCCGGTTGAATGGGAACATCTTCCAAGATGGCATGACCATCCCTGGCCAGTTGAAGCAATTTGAATATATGATCCGCTGTCTGATTGTAAATAATCTCTCTGACTGTTGATACGTTCAGAGGTTTGGCGCAATTTTCTGAATCCTCAAGATATAAAATTTGTAAAGGGGGTTGCGGTTTGTTGTCAATCATCATCTGAACCTGAGGACGTTCGGATTTGACCTTTTGAAAATGTACATTGGCGTATACAAATGCAGCCGGATTTTGTACAAAAATTGCGTTGATCGCCTCAACAAGCAAAGCACTGGAACGCCAATTGGTATCCAGGGTAAATTGATGATCTGCATTTTCAACGCCTTTCAGATATGCAAATAAATCAGCGCCCCGGAAACTGTAAATGGCCTGTTTCGGATCTCCAATAATATACAAGATACATTCCGGATGCTTAAATATGGTATAAAAAATTTGATATTGAATGGGATCTGTATCTTGAAACTCATCAATCAATGCGGCTTTGTACTTTTTCCGAATGCTTTTGGCCAGTGGGCTGTCTTCGCCATTTTCAAGGGCTTTGTAAACATAATGAAGTAAGTCATCAAAACTATGAATTTGAAGTTTCTTTTTCTTTTCACATAAAACAGGTTGTGCATTTTGCATAAATTCCTTTTTAATATGTGTCATTTTCCTTTGATACAGATCTTTCAGGTCTGAATAAGAATCCATGAGTTGCTCACAGATATCAAAAAATTGATGTTGTGGTGGTTCAAATGCTTTTTTGGTTTTGTTTCTGATTTCTTTTGCCTGAAATTTGCCAAGAAGTTTTGTTGGCAGTCGCGTAAAAGGGAAATCGGAAAAAAATGCAAAAAGTTTTTTCATATAACCAGGTATAGCGACTGTATTATAACTTTTTTTATTCAATCTGTTATCATAATACAACAAATCATATATATCATTATAATAATTTTTAAATATTGCACTGGTTTGTTCGAAATAAGCTTTATAGTGGTTTTCCTGATCAGAAATATCTTCATCAGAAGGACAGGTAACATTCGGAGAAATCTTTACAAAAGGAGCGTGTAGAACATAATCCATCCAATTGCGAATCATTTCAGGAGTCTGTCCGGTTTTTTTTGCGTATTGTAAAAAAAGTAATGAGGATTCATAAAAATGCTGCCGAAAAAAATCATCCGCAATTTCCTGAATCAGATGAGAGACGTCAGCAAGTAACTCCGCATCAAAAATAACACCACTTTCAAAAGCATTCTCTTTTAATATCCGATGACAAAAACTATGCATGGTATATATTGCCGCTTCATCAAAATTTCGTATGGCCATTTCGAGGTTATGGACACGTTTTGATGTTGGTGGACATTGCCCAAACAGATCGAGCATCCAGGGATCATAGGCGGATATTTTAAAATTCTGATTTTTCAGATCACTGGCATACAGGACATGCATGTCATAAAGTACATTTCGAATTCGATCTCGCAATTCTTCAGTAGCGGCATCAGTATACGTTACCACAAGAATATTGGATACTTGATAGGATTTTTCAATAATTAGGCGTGCGTAAAGGCTGCATATGGTATACGTTTTTCCGGTTCCGGCACTGGCTTCAATGAGGTTGGTCCCATCTAAAGGGCATCGAATTAAATGAAATGCTTGAGGAATCATAAATTATTGCTCCTGCTTGTTCCTGCAAAAATGTCTTTTTACAGAAATCTCATAATCTTTTATTTTCTAACCAGGGATAAAAGTCAGGCAAACCTTTGTGCCATGATCATCCGGAAATTCTTCGGCTGATCTCGAAAGAACAAAAATATCGCCACCATATTTACGCATAAATTTTTGAACCAAAGGCATGCCAAAACCTGTTCCGCTCTCTCCATTTGTTCCTGGCCTGTTTGTCGCTTTTGAAATATCAAACAAATGACTCAGCAATTGTTTGGGTATACCAATGCCCGAGTCTTCAATAACAATACAAATTTCTTGTGGGTCCTGTTTTTTTAGATATATTTTGAGAGATGTGCCAGATTCGGAAAATTTAATCGCATTTGTAATTAAATTGTTAAATACAGTATTGACCAGGGATATTTCCTCAGCGATGACCATTACATTTTCTGGAATATCCAGCTGTATACCAATTTTTTTGTCTATTGTCTTTACTTTGAGTATGGCAAGAGATTGATCCATCGATTGCTTAAGATTTATCGGATAAACAAGAAGTTCTTTTTCTTCAGTTGCCATGAGACGTCGGGTCAGATCGATAATATTCATCACATCTCTGGATGCTGAAAGGATGTCATTAATTACGCGTTTTTTGTTAGGATAGTCCAAAAGATATTCCGAATAGCTTTCAATCGCACCCAGTGGATTAATTAAATCATGACATAGCACATGTAAGAGTTCGCGTTGGGTTTCAACCTGCTTTTTCAATAATTCTTTCGTTAATTGCAGATTTAAATGGGTTCGAACTTTTGCCATAAGTTCACGCGGCCGAAAAGGTTTTGTAATATAATCTACACCACCAATTTTATAAGCTTCCTCAATACTTTCTTCGTCACCTTTGGCAGTAATAAAAATAACCGGGATGTCTGCTGTTTTGGGGCTATTTTTTATTTGATGACACATTTCAAAGCCATCAATTCCTGGCATAATGATATCCAAAAGGACAAGATCGACCTTTTCTTTTTCAAGTATTGCCATTGCATTTTCAACAGATGCTGCTGGAATTACATTATATTTTTTTAATATGGCCAACAGCATATCAATATTTGCTTCAGTATCATCTACTGCTAGAATGGTCATCTGGCTGTTGTCTTCAATAATCATGACATATCCTTTTTTTAGCCTTGATCATCGGGGCGCATTCCCAAAAAGTCGGTTATATAATATTTTTCTTGTTATACACATATGCGTCGAGATAATAAGTTTTAATTATTCACATGACCAGTGTCGCTGCCAATATCAATTCAGACATTTTATTGGCCCTGCATAATTCAACCACATATGCCAATACTTCTTCGGCCAGTTCTTTGTGATTGGCTTTGCCATATAATGGCAGAAATATTAATTCTATTATGGCATCTGTATCGCCTTTGTCAATATCAATATCAATATCAATATCCGGTTGTGGTTAAAATAGAGAGGGGAAATAGTAGGTATTTTTTTCTTTTCATTGACATATTCTTGTACATCCAATAATAATTATCATAAATATGAATTTTTTAGATGATCCTATATACTTAGGAATGCTCTGAAAATAAGTTCCCCATTTGAAAAAATGTTCATCGGGGTTTTTGTTCTGTAGAGACGTAGCATGCTACGTCTCTACGTGCCAATCGATTATATGTTAAAGATAAAAGGGGACA
>Ga0272440_1003016_pt1 | contig 12775 bp, 6 predicted proteins | sample SSMMMBAug17_FD_192440 | JGI IMG/M metagenome (GOLD analysis project Ga0272440, IMG submission 192440) | Marine sediment archaeal communities from Little Sippewissett salt marsh, Falmouth, MA, United States - SSM-MMB-Aug17 | ecosystem: Environmental > Aquatic > Marine > Wetlands > Sediment ...
AAACTTGTATAAAGTACGCTTGAGCTTATAACTTAATTTTACTCTGACCCCAATTACTACAATTACTTGAGAAAAAGGAGCATGTTATTTTCCGAGCATTCCTAACTATTTTATTGAATTAAAGGAACTTATTGGTCTGATATCAATAGTTAATAATTAAGATGCGCCCCCTTCTTTTTCTTCTCTCAGTTTTAAATACAGTGCGAGTAATTGGGGTCAGAGTAAAATTAAGTTGGAGTAATTGGGGTCAGAGTAAAATTAAGTTGTAAAATTAATTTTACTCTGACCCCAATTACTAATAAAATAAAAATCTAAGGGATGATTTTAATAATTATATGCCTGAATTTTTTGGTGATTAACCGGTCACTCGAATTATAACCTATAGAAATTAAAGCAAATCACAAAATGCAATAAGCATACCGAAACAACTAACATATTGAATTTATTACAACCCATCAAAATTACACCGGTCACGCGAAATGCATAAGATACTGATTTATTTTAAATTTTATCAGTTCGCGTGACCGGCGTAAATCTGCAAAATCTGCATTTTTTGCATTTTTTGCAAAAAATGCATTATCAACATTTTGTACAAAAAGTGCAAAATCTACATTTGTAACATTTTGTAAGTTTCTGAACGTAAGGTGTTGATTTAATGAATGATCCCAGCGGGATTTGAACCCGCGTTACCGGCGTGAGAGGCCGGCGTCCTAGACCCCTAGACGATGGGACCAATTTCGAAAAGTGCACTAAGATTATTCGCTTTGAATTGAAAAGTCAAGACTTTTATAGAAACTTTAATTGCTTGTAACGTTTTTTTGTTGCTTCATACAAACGTTCGCCACTTTTATTGATATCTTTTCCCCAAATTTTTACAATGCGTCTGGCGATATCTTGGATACAAATTGTAAAAGGCCGCTTGTCCAATGAAATCATTAATGGTTCTTTATTTCGCACAGCCTGCCGGACATCAGGATCATAAAAAATAAAACCAAAGTAATCAACCTCAATTGATAATGTTTGGCGAAGTGTCCGATCCACTTTATTTGTCATCAGTAAATCATCTGGATGGTCCCCCATGTTGAAAATAACTCTTGGATGATAAAATCCGATTGCTTTTTTTGCTCGGGCTGCAAGTTCAGAATTTTTTTCATTCACCATTTCTAATAAGGATTTGACTGTCAAGGGATCATCCATACCGCTGTGTCGAAAAGATTCCACGACCATTTTGAATATTTGCCGATCATGTCTGACAATACTTGAAATAATGCGAAATAAAAAATTTTTCAAAAACATGAAAAAATTCATTAATGCAGCCGTTTCAAACGTAGTGATAATCAAGCCTTGATGTGAGATCCCAAAAAAATTTAAGGTGTTAAATGTCGTACCCGCGCCCAAATCTAAAATAATGTATTCGGCCGATAGCTGCTGGATGTTTTGAATGACATCTAAGCGTTGGTCAAATGGAATATTCGCTAAAAAAGGGGTCCGGCCTTCACCAGGAATAAAGCTTAAATTTTTGATATCAGTCTCGACCTGGAGATCTTTGAATTTTGTGTTTTTTGCTTTAAGATAATCACCAATCCCAGCATGCTTATTGGATAATCCTAAATATGTATGTAGATTTGAACCGCCAAGATCCAGATCAATGGCAACTGTTTTATAACCTTGTTGCGCAATTGCAATTGCCAGGTTTGATGAAAACACGCTTTTTCCAACGCCCCCTTTGCCACTTGCAACAGGAATTATGATGCGATCTTTATTCATGAAAATTTTCTCTTATGTTGAATGGATTCTTTTGGTCAATGGATTCACTCTTTCATTTGAATTTGAAATTTTTTAAATATAATATTTTGAATCCATCAATGCAACAAAATTTTGAGCCCTGATCATAATCTTTTACTTGACAGGAACTTATATTTTCTTTTACAAGTATTTAAGTCTGTCAACGAAACACAGAATGAGGTGGCAAAATGGCGATAAGAATTCTTGTAGTACATGAATATTCAGTCATTCAAAAAATTGTTAATAATTATATATTAACAGAATATTCAGATGCTGTTGTCAAATCTTTCTCATCAACTTTAGATGCGATTGAAGAAGTTAAAAAAGTGAAATATGACATTATTTTTAGTGCAATGGAAATGCCTAAAATGGATGGGATCGCATTTTCTGAGGCGATATTAGATACATTTAACAAAGATGCACATTTCATTATTATGACATCCAATTATGATGATAAAAATATTAAAGCTTACAGACAATTAGGTATCAATAATATATTGAGCATTCCATTTACTCAGCCCCAACTGACAATGTTGATCCAAAATATTGTTAATCCAAGATCCAAACGTGTCGGCGAGCGCTATTTTATTCAAAACACTCAGGTGTTGATCCCGCTGGACACGCAGGAACTTCAGGCCAAACTGATTAACATTGGAATGAATGGCCTGTTGTGTGAATTAAAGCTAAAAAAAGAGTACTCAAGCATATTGGTATCAAACAAGTTGCGGTTAAAACTTCCAGAATCCTATGGAAATGTTATTGCAGACGATATTGTCAGTTGTTTGATGCGCTTATCTGTCACTGAATGGGATAGCAATCATTCCCCAAAAACGCTTCGCATTGCGTATCGTTTTGTAGATATGCCCCTCAAATCCAGACAAATCGTACGCAAAGCCATTAAGAGTTCAGCCAATGATTTGACATTGGCTGAAAATGAAGCATTGGAAAAAATTATGCAACAGGAGAATCAAGAGCTTAAAGAAGCTTCTGTTGCGTAAATTTTTTTGGAGTGGCTTTATTTCTTTTTTTTCCACCATGATGTTTAATTAAATCGAGTTCAATATTTTTTAAAAATCTGGACATGACCTGTTGATGTCTTTTGCCAAAGAGCATTCTTGTTTTTGAATAAGAACAGAATAATAATTCTTTTGCGCGTGTTACTGCAACATAAAAAAGACGACGTTCCTCGTCGATCATTTCTGTTGTTTGCGCTTCTTTAAAAGGCGCAAATGGAATAATATTATCTTCACATCCCGCAATAAAGATCACTGGAAATTCAAGCCCTTTTGCAGCATGCATGGACATCAAGGATACTTTTTCCACATGATCAGGAATAACATCAATGTCTTGAAATAATGATATTTGAGAAAAGAATTGTGCATAATTATTGCCTATATTTGATGCCAAAGAGGTCATCCGATCAAAATAACTCTGGTCGTTAACCGAGATATCTGCGAATTTTTCAAGCTGCAAGATCGTTTGGATATATTGTGCAAAAGTTTTGTTTTGTAATGAATGTGTTAATTGAGTTCCAAGCTGTACCAGTTGATTCCAAACCTTCCGGTTTTTTGGGCTTAGCTGATCGCATGGAAGATTGATCAGTTGTTGCATTGTGAATGGTTGATCAATCAGGCTGTCTATCCATTGGCGGATTTTAAAAAGGTTCTGCTGTTCCAGCGTATGATCAAATAATTTCAATATTGGATCAATATCAAGCAATTGGCATCCATCTGATATTAAGCGCAGAATAGCCATCATACTTTGAATACGTATACTTTGTTTTTTCTTAAATGCCATATGATAGGGAATGCCTGAACGTTCGAAAGCTTCAGCAATACTATGACCAACTTCATGTGTACGATACAAAACAGCAAAGTCTGAAAAACCCCGTTCATCCGGGTGTTCAGTGGCATCCACCCATCCGCTGTCCAGAGAAAAATGACTGAGTCCACCCATTGACTGTTCGATTGTTTTGATAATCATTGTCGCTTCAGCCTGTTGTGAATTTGTTTCAATAATGTGAATTTGGGATGCGCCTTTAATTCCTGAAAACAAAGGTTTGTGATTGTTTTTGAGGCGATGGGAAGATAATATCTGCTCAGATACTGAAATTATGGTTTCTGTAGATCGATAGTTTTGCGAAAGAAAAATACATCGGGCATCATCATAGTCATCCATGAATCGTTGAAAATAGGAAACATCAGATCCGCGAAACCCATATATGGCTTGATCTGGGTCGCCTATTACGCATAAATGGGTTTTTTCGGTCAGAAGGTGCTTTATCAGCCTGTACTGGCTATAATTTATATCTTGATACTCATCAATAAAAATATATGAAAATTGTTTACGCCATTTATTTTGAATGACAGGATTGTTTTGAAATAGTTGTATGGTCAGAAACAATATGTCTTCAAAATCCATTGCATGATATTTTTTTAAAACATCGTTGTATGCCTGATATATCTTACTAAAGCATGCATGGTCTGATATTTTCGACAAATCATCATCCGGAGTCAGGCAGTTTTGTTTGGATGTCTCAATCCATTTTTTGCATTGCTTGATTGATGGCAGTTTCATATTGTCTTGTAAATTATTGTATGCTGATATCAAACATATATCCTGTTCATGTTCATTAAGAATTCTATAGGGGTGATTTTTTAATAATTCTTTTTCAAGGATTTTCAGGCAGATTGAGTGAAATGTGGCAATTTCCGGCAGTTCGCTTTTTTCATCACATGCGATTGCTAGCCGATTTTTCATTTCCAAAGCCGCTTTTTGAGTAAATGTAACTGCCAAAATATGTTGTGGTTGAATTTTATTTAAAGTGATCAAAGATGCCATTCGGTTTGTTATGGTACGTGTTTTTCCGGTGCCGGGTCCGGCAATGATGATTAAATAACGCTCATTGGAATCAACAACTGCCTGTTGTGATTCATTCAGATCAATTTGATTTGTTTTTTCCGGTTTGTTTATTTCATATACTTGTTTTTTTATTATGTGTTTTTTGGGACGTTCTTTTGATTTTTTCTTTTTGTCGCCCATATGAAATAATACTTTTTGACCTTTCAGTTTTTCGATTTCCGATTTTTCAAAAACCTTGACTGTTCCAAATTCGCCATCATATCCCCCCAGCAGATGAACATGGCCAGAACGTAAACGTTTGATCGCCTCTGATAAAAGGGGGATATGAGTTGTTTCAATTTTATCTAAAGGACAGTCACGTAATATAGAAAATTCGGATCCTAATTTTTCAATAGCGGTTTGATAATGAACAGCAACAGTTTTTGTGTTCGGTCCTTTTTGCAAGATTTCGGATAATATTTCTTTTAATGGAATCAGGCTGTCAAAATGAGGGGCGACGATCTCTTTGTCAAAACGATCCGCAAGTTCATTTACACGATACAAAACGCCTAAGGTAAGGGGTTTGCCGCATTTTGGACAGATACCATTATATGTCTTACTTTCTTCAGGACTCATGCGAATATCACACTTTCGGTGACCATCAAGGTGATATTTGCCCTCTTCCGGATAAAATTCAATGGTGCCATCAAAGCCCACGCCAGTTTTCATGGCATCAAGGATTCCAGGATATGAAAGGGTTGTATTGAATAAATTGGCTTCACGTCCTAGTTTATCAGGTGAATGGGCGTCAGAATTAGAAATCAGGGTTAAATTATCTAAAAAAGAGACCCGACGATTCATGATTGGATCTGATGACAGTCCTGTTTCAACTGCAAATATGTATCCGGATAAATCTTCAAAACATTCTGTCAATGTGTCAAAGCCGGACTTGGAACCTAACAATGAAAACCATGGGGTCCAAATGTGAGCAGGGATCAAGAATCCCTGCTCATGGGCATTTAAGGTCATTTCTAAGAGATTGCGGGCATCCAATCCCAAAATGGGACGGCCATCAGAATGAATATTCCCAATGCGATCCAACTTCGTGTTTAAAGATTGAACCGCTTCAAAGTTCGGTAAGAATAATATATTGTGATTCTTTCGTGTACGCCCATTTTTTTTATAAATATTACTGATTTCAGCAGTTAATACGAATCTGACAGGCGACTGGCAGGTTGATGGTATCTCTTTATCAATCAATCTGGCAATGTCTGGTTTTAAAGCATATAAGCCCTCTTCAGCTGGAATCAATTTTTCAGACAATTCAGCAAACCATCCAGGATGTGTAAAATCTCCTGTGCCAATCAGGGATATCCCTTTGATTTGAGCGGCTTTGTATAAATTGGGTACGTCCAGTTTTTTGGAGGTTGCACGAGAGTAATGTGAATGTATGTGAAAATCTGCTATGAATCTCATCGGTATTCCTTAAGTGTCCGAACAAATGGCTTGTGCTGCGATTGAATCTATTTTTTCCATTCCCACAGGACACATTCTAGATATTCTTTAATCTTTGTCGCATCTTCCATTTGAAGTATTTTTTGTAAGTCTGCCTCTGCATCTTTTTGATTGATCTCGCAAATCAATTTTTTTATTTCAGGCACTGAACCCGGATTCATACTGAGATTATTAATTTTCATTCCAATAAACAAATATGCGCAATAAATATTTGATGCAGATTCCCCACATATACTGATGGGTTTGTCCACTTTTTGGCAGACTCTGGCAACATCGCGGATCACTTCAATAATAGATGGATGTAAGGGATCATATAAATCGGAAACTTTCTGATTATTTCTATCAACAGCAAGCATGTATTGAATTAAATCGTTGGTGCCGACACTAACAAAATCGACATATTGAATGGCTCTGTCTAAAATTCTAACAATACCGGGTACCTCAACCATTATGCCCATGGGAATATCCGGATTAAAGGCCATTTTTTCATCATGGAGTTTTTGTTTTTCCTGATTCATAATACTGATAATCTGCTGAATTTCTCCTATGGATGAAATCATTGGAAACAATATTCGGGTTTCACCAGAACATGCCGCTCGTAAAATTGCACGAATTTGAGTTCTGAAAATATCTACAAGTTCTAAAGACACACGAATGGAACGCCATCCCAAAAAGGGATTGTCTTCCTTTGGATATTCCAGATACGATAAAAACTTATCTCCCCCGATATCAAGGGTTCGAATTGTAACAGGACGTCCTTTGGCCCCTAAAATGATGGATTGATACGTTTCAAATTGTTCTTCTTCAGTAGGTAATTCACGACGAACCAGGAAAGGAAATTCAGTTCGAAACAGGCCAATATGCTCGGCACCATAACGTTCCATTAAAGCCAGATCAGGGATCATCCCGATATTTGCACCTGTGTAAACGCGAAAACGATCTTTTGTTATAGCAGGATGTTGAATGATTTCAAGACTTTCAGAGTCTACTTTGATAAGTCGGTCGTATTCTTCAACAATGGGCTCAGGTGGATCTTTGAAAACCAGGCCGGTATACCCATCAATAATAATGTAATCCTCCTCCTTGACTGTATCGAATATGTCTTTAACTCCAATAACCATCGGGATTTCAAAAGAAGCTGCAAGAATGACTGTATGGGATGTTCGTCCACCACGAGCCAGAACAATCGCTTTGAGACGTTTTTGTTTCATGCTGACGAGATCGATGGGTGATAGATCTGATGTTATCAAAATGGTATCTTTGGATAGTTTTCCAATGACGCTCGATTGAATCCCCAATAAATGTCTCAGAATACGACGTCCAATATCTTCAAGATCTGCGCCACGTTCTTTAAGATACTGATCTTCCATTTGTGAAAATATTTCCAAATATTCTTTGACAACTTTTTTTAGTGCAGGTGCCGCTCGAACTCCTTTTTGAATTTGAGTCAAAACCTTTTTCTTAAAAGAAGGATCATTCAACAACATGATGTGCGCTTCAAGAATGGCATCATTTTGACCGGACAAATCTTTTACCCGCGCAGCCATATTTTTTATTTCAGTTAATGCTTTGGAAAATGCCATTTCCAATAGATCAATCTCATACTGAATGTTATCAGTTTCTTCATAATGCACCATGTAAAAGCCGAATTTTTCACCATAGAAATGGACGTATCCTTTTGCAATACCAGGAGAAACAGGTATACCTTGCAGGATAGACTCTTTTTGGGATCTTCTATTCTGTTTCCGCTCAAACAAACCTGAGTATACAACAGCAGATGAAATTTGAATGGCAATGGTTGAAAAAACTGGAATATCTTTGTTGTTGATGGCATTGATATTTTTGGTTTGGATAACCATAACGCCCTGAGGAATGTTTCGATAAACAAGAGGTACGCCAAGATATGTCTGGTAAATTTCCTCTCCACTGTTTTTATAAAATTTGAATCGGGGGTGCATTTTAGGATTGGTTGTAAAGACCGGTTCCATCTGTTCGATAACCCATCCGGTCAGCCCTTCATTGATATTCATTTGTAAATGATCAACGACCTGTTTATTCAATCCATGTGTTGCACGAAGAACCAATTGATCGGTTTCTTTATGGATCAGATAAATTGAACAAACGTCCACATTAAATCGCAATGCAATTCGTGAAACAATTCGAGCGAGCACCTCTTCGGGATCATCGTATTCGGTAATTATTTTCCCGATTTCACCAAGAATGCGGATATCATCTCTTGGCATTAAATAACTCCTTGTAATGCGTTAATATTTGCAACTTTATCAACATCTAAAAGGATTTTAACACTGCCTTCAATATTTGCCAGCCCCAAAATAAATTCTGTATCTACTTTGGTGCCAAATGTGGGGGTTTCGTCTATGTTTTCCTGTGTGACATTTAAGACTTCAGTAACAGAATCAACAACATTACCCACCTGAATCAGTTCATCATCTGCATAAATTTCAACCACGATGATACATGTCCGGTCAGTGTATTCAATTTCTGGCATGTTAAAACGCACTCTTAAATCCATTACAGGAATGACTTTTCCCCTGAGATTGACAACCCCTTTAACATAATTGGGGGTGTGGGGCACAGGCGTCACATTTAACATTTGTGTTATTTCTTTGACCTTGACTATGGCAATACCATATTCTTCCTCTTCTAATGAAAAAGTTAGATATTTGCCTTGATGAATTGAGGTTATTTGATCATTTTCACTCATGGATATATTCCTTTTTTAGTTGAAGGTAATTAAAAATTGTATTTTTTATACCACAGATTATTATTTCATAAAGTTAAAAGTTGATGTTAACTTTACGTTCATCAATCGTATTTTTTTCCATTTTTTTAATAAATGGTTTGATACTGTACGATTCCTTTATCTTTTCGACCGAATTCATGGCCTGACCATAAGTTGCAAACATGCCAGATACAACAATATACCAGGGGGTGTCCTCTTTATCTTTTAGCCAGTATACCGCAGCGCTCAATCCATCCTGTGTAAATTTTTTAGCTTTTTTTACTGCATTCGTATCGTTTCGAAATGATGCAAGGATCACAATAAAAATATCCGCATTTTTGGGAACATTTGGTTTATCAATTTCTGTCGTCTGGGGAGCCGGTGGTTTCTTAGATATTACTTTCTTTTGGGGAGCCGGTTGTTTTGTCGATACTTTCTTTTGAATGGTTTTTTTGATTTTTTTTGAATCATCCGAATCAATCGCCTTTGTTGATTTATCAGCAGTTTCTGTTTTTACCTGTTCATTTGATTTTTCCCAGCAGTATGTTATTTTTTCAGGTGCAGTGATAAAGCCACGTTTTTGCGCTTTTGCAATAGACTCATGTCCAAATAACTGTAATCTGAGTTCAAGATATTCGATATTTAATGATTGAAGTCGTTTGTTATCAAGTACAAATTCATTGCGGTGAAAGCGTTTGCTTCCATATTGTACATCACGAACAAATTTTGGAAAAGCCATTGGGTTTGGGTACGAGCGTGTAATTTTCATATCTTTCAGATGAAATGTTACATGCACCGGCCCACAAGATTCAGACCAATAAAATGTTTCCTGGATAGGCTGATGACCAATGACCATTATTTGCTGATTTTGGTTACATTTCATTTTAATCAATGTCAATTGCGGTTGTGATAGCGCCTCTTTATTGGTTCGCGATGGGGTTGCCTTGATAATGACAGGATAACGATCTTTTAATTTTGCTCGAGGTCTGGGGTGATAGGCCACATATTTAAAAAAAGAATCCCGAAAAGGAACAACCAGTCCAGCCAATCGTTTTGGGACATAGCGCGTTTGCGTAATTTTTTCCAAAAATGGGGTTGCATAAGTTTGAATAAATTGTTGGCTTCCTTTTTTTTGTTTTTTTACCAATGAGTCTTTACCTGCCTGAAAATCCACAGAGACAACCATATCATCCCATTTTTGTTGAAGTTGACAGGCTGTTTCTCTTGTGGAAAATTTTCGGATAAAAGCTATAGGTCCTTCATATAAGTCCCAAAAAACAGCATTGTTTTGATCTTTTTTGTTCCATATGGATTGAAGTTGAAAAATACTCAAGCATGCGATGGTGTCCGGTCCTTCACCCGGGCAAAATGTATCCGGATTGACAAAAATTGTTTTAATTAATTGATATGAAACCTCCGGCGTGTTTGGTATTTGCGCAATTTTTTTTAGGGCATCCACATACCCATTAAATACATTGGCTGTTTCAGAATTTCTGTCTGTCATTGATGTTTGCGTAAGGGCACTATTGGCATTTGCCAGAAGGGTCTGATTGTGTAAACGATGGCACAATTGAAGCCATTGCGGCCATTTTTTTTGATGATTAAGGAAGGGCTTTGTTTGTGTTTCAATCATATCAATCATTTGAAAAAAGGGGTTGCTTTGAATATCATGAAGTTTAAAAACGATATCAGCCCATGCTTCCCTGGTTTTAAGGTAATTTGTCATCGTATGAAATTTTTTGGCTGCCTGCTCCCATTCCTGAATATATCTGGCTTCATATTTTTCATAAAATTTTTTGGACAGGGAATCAAAATGCGATGGGGTTGTATGGGCCTGTCGTATGTGTTTAAATAAGTTTTGGATATATGTATACCCCTCTTGAGTAAAAGGCGCTTTGACTATTGTATTGGGATCATTGGCCCGCATTCCTTTAATCCATAAATCTAACAAATTAATCTCTTTTTGATGCGCGTCAACAATGGGAAACGTCCATTCCATGGGATCCGGCATCAATGCAACCATTTCTTCAATAGATGTTTTTATCAGATTAAAATCCTTACGAAATTGACGTCGATTATTTGCCCAGATCAACGCATTGATATAGCAGCTCATAAACTGGTTAAATCGATCCTGTGATATTGGATGTTCAAAGATTTTTTTACCATCTTGATATGCTTCGGGATTAAATACAAAACGTTCTTTCTTACGTGTTTTCATAAACTGGGTGCCATAATCATCAAAATAAACCAGTGTTCCCATTAATTGGCTGCTGGTTTGATGAAATTTATGGTCCGAATTTTCTACAGCCGAACGTTTGCTTAAATGTGTGCGAAGCCGAGTCATGTATTGATCAAGCAATGGTTTTAGCAAATATTTTCTGAATGATTTTACATAATTTTGTTTCAAGTCATTGAGCGGCTTCTTTTCTGATGAAAACCCAAACCATGGCAGCCACCATTCAGATATCGTTGTGTCCAAAGAAACGATGTGATGATTTAAGGAATGAAAATAATCAATGGCATCCATTGGGGTCGCAATTTTTTTTTGAAGCATGGCAATGTTTGAACCGGTATTTTGAAGGGTCGTTTTGTGAGATTGATACATGATGCATAAGCCCCCTATCGCCATGAGCAGGCACAATATGATGCTCAAAGTAATGGCTTTGTAAAAAAAACCATGTCGAGATTCTGGTTCAAAATAGCTGCCATAGGATGCTGCCTGTAAAAAAATACGATTATAAACATCAGATACAAAAGCGGGTTTGCGAATCAAAACAGGTGTTTCATCCGGTTCATCAGTTTGATGAACCGGATGATTGCATAATCCCATAAAGTACAGACCGATAAATTTAGGGGGGACCCGATCCGGTTGCGTTTGGTTTAAGCCATTGGTCAATGCAACTAAATTTTTTTTCAAAGTTAATAATGACTGCAAGAATTGATGCGATGCAGTTACATCTGGTTGTTGTGATTGGTCTTCTTCCTGTTGTGATGGGTTCAACTGCTCGTTGAAATTTCGAATTGCAGCAGAAATGAATGACTGTGCTTCAATTTCTTCTTCCGTGGTTGCAAACCCAAACGCTTCATCAAGTCTGGATTCGTTCAGATGTTGTGTCCAAGACTCAAACCCTTCAATATCTTCCATATTGTGAATTACAAGCAAAATTGGAATATTGTGTGCTGTAAAATTTCTTATTGCATTGATTTGAGTGCGAACGTTTTGTCCCAGTTTGAACAATTCATTAGATTCCGCAATTCGAATAAATCGAGCATCCAATGCAATACCTAGTGTCAGCGCATTATTTTTATTACACTTTTTTATCAGGCGAGTGATTTGCTGGAATGCAACAGGGCCCAGGCGATCAGATGATTCGATATCTTCATGAATGCACAAAAAATGACCTTCGTTCATTGAGTATAAAGTAAAAATGTCATTACGTTGGAAATCAGTTACCTGTGATATTTCTTCAATTTCAGGAAAATGACTGCTCAATTGAAAAATTAGATATAATGGATCTCCAGATGGTAAATTCTGAAGACTTTGCTTTAGCGCTTTTTTATCCCAGCGCGAGAATTGATGTTTGTTTTTTTTCATTTATTATCTCAATCAATTTTATCTAACATATTGAAATTATATTGATATCGAAGATGTATGTATCATACTATTTTCATTCCTGATACATAAGGACGCACTCCCAAAATACATACATAACTTTATACGCTTTTTCAATCAATCAACAATCGGCGTCAAACCTATGTGCCCATATATAACTTAGGAATGCTTGAATAATAAGTTCCTCATTTTCTTATTTACAAGTCCAATGTAGGGGCGAACCTTGTGTTCGCCCATCGTACATAGGAACGAAAGCGTTATTAGTTCGAGGGCGAACA
>Ga0272440_1003017_pt1 | contig 12775 bp, 4 predicted proteins | sample SSMMMBAug17_FD_192440 | JGI IMG/M metagenome (GOLD analysis project Ga0272440, IMG submission 192440) | Marine sediment archaeal communities from Little Sippewissett salt marsh, Falmouth, MA, United States - SSM-MMB-Aug17 | ecosystem: Environmental > Aquatic > Marine > Wetlands > Sediment ...
ATATCCTCACCAAGAAGCGCACTTAAAAAGCCTTCAAGCACATCAAAATTTGATTTATCCCTTAGAATGGTTTTAATCGCCCAGTCAAATCGTATTATTCTTTGATCTTTCATAATTCCCTCCTTTGCTTACCAAAATATACTCTATATCAGAATTTATTTCATTCTGGAATTAAAATGTTAAAATGGGTCGATCCGACCCCGATACCATTCCATTCCATTCCATATTTAACTGATGCACCTGTTCATCCACTACCAATGCTAAAGATTCAATTTGATCAGCCTGTTCTTTTTTTGCGGCAAGTTCTAAATTATAAGCAGCATTTCTTAAATTATAAGCAAAAATAGAATCTGACATACTTTTTATGCTATGTGCCTGCAACATAACCTCTTGTAAGTTCTTATTTTTAATTGCTATTGAAATATTATTGATTCTATCTTTAATATCTTTCTGGATATCAGTGATAAGGTTCTCAATAAATTCTTTATCGTTATCATATTCTTTGACAATCCTGGCATAATCAATAATTTTTTCAGTGATATCATTTTTATCAATATTATTAATATCGTCCTTTTCTATGACGCATTTTTTTTCAGGATCAAAATTTCTTTGAATAACTGAAAGAAGTTCTTTTTCCTTAAAAGGTTTTGAAAGGTAATCATTCATTCCAGATGCAATGAATGATTCTTTATCCCCTTTCATGGCATGTGCTGTCATTGCAATAATTGGAATGTCATTGTTTATATTTTTAGAATTTGACTGTCTGATAATTTTTGTCGCTTCAATGCCATCCATTTCAGGCATTTGAACATCCATCAACACCATATCATATGATCTGGTTTCTAAAAGCGCTAATGCTTCTTTGCCGCTGGATGCGATATCTGTTTGACAACCAAATTTATTCAGATACCTGAGCGCCACCTTTTGATTTGTCACAACATCTTCAACTAAAAGTATTTTTACATTTGATGAATCATTCATGTCAAGGGGTTTAGTTTCATTATTTGAAACATCTTTTTTTAATAATTCAATCTCAGATGCATTACATTTTTCAAATAAAATAGAAAACGACAATTCAGTCCCCTGGCCTTTTTCGCTTTTTACATCTATAATTCCACCCATCATTTCAACAAGCTGCTTTGAAATTACAAGCCCCAAACCAGTGCCGCCATACTTTCTGGTAATACTACTATCTGTTTGAGAAAAAGATTGAAATAATTTGTTCTGATTTTCTTTTGATATACCAATTCCAGTATCAGTTACACAAAAATGTAACTTTGTATGTGTTTCATTGTCATCCAATAATGTTACGTTGATACTGACATAACCATGATCTGTAAATTTTATTGCATTTCCAGTAATGTTTGTTAATATTTGGCGAAGTCTGCCTGGATCACTTTTTAAGTAGTTTGGAACATCTTCATGCACATAGCAGATTAAATCAAGCCCTTTACTTTTTGCATTGAATAAAAACATATCTTTGATACTGCGCATTGTTTGTCGAAAATTAAACCCAATATTTTCAAGCTCAATTTTACCGGCTTCAATTTTAGAAAAATCAAGAATGTCATTGATAATTGTCAGAAGAGATTCAGCACTCTGATTTGCAGTTTCAAGGCATTCCCTGTTATCAGTGTCAATGTCAGTGGCAAGAACCAGGTTGATCATACCTAAAATACCATTCATGGGGGTTCTTATTTCATGACTCATATTCGCTAAAAATGTACTCTTGGCATGACTGGCAGCTTTGGCTTTTTCTTCAGCTTCTTTTCTAATAAGGATTTCTGTTTTAAGATGTTCGTTAACAACACTTAATGCTTTTGTTCGATCTTCAACTCTTTTTTCAAGTGATTCGTTTGCATCTCTCAGTGCTTCTTCAGCCAGCTTTTGTTTTTGATAATAGTTAAAAAGACTGGTATTCATGGTATTAAACGCATTTGCAAGATGACCAATTTCATCATTCGATTTGATTGTTATTTTTTTGTCGAACCGATGTTCTTTTGATATGAAATTTACATGTCTGGCAAGTTTAATGATCGGTTTTACAAGGGATGATGATACAATTATTGATGAAAAAACAGCGATAATGAATACGAAGAGCAACCACATTAAAAAATCGGATTTCATCCGACGAACAATCGTGTATGCATCTGCTTCCTTTTGTTCAAGAATGACCACAACGCGAATGTTTTGTGGAATGCCATATGCCAAAAGCATCTTTTTTCCATCAGGCCTGACAGCAGGCTCAACGCCAATACTACTATTGTTTGTTATCAATATATCCAAAGCCTTTTTGACAATTTCATAGTACGTCATATCAGTCATTGATCTATCAAACAATTTATGTCCATTTTCATTGACAATGCTTATTTCTACTACTTTTGAAGAATGATATTTTTGGATAAGCCTGTACAAATAATCCATATCAATAATTGCTGTTAAAGCAGCTTTTCTGCCTTCCAGTTGTTTGATATCCAGATTCAATACAACAGGCATAATCCACAAATCAAGCTGTGAAAGATATGAAATCCGCCCGGAGTCACCATATTTAATCAGCTTTGAAACCGGGTCGATATGCAACTGTTTTAATTTGGAAGAGACATCTTCTCTTATCGCAAATAAAGGCGAATCAATGCCTTCAACTGAGATTCTCAAGGAAATTATGGATGAAACATTATGAATGGCTGCTTTAAGGAGAGACATTATTTCATCAGGTCCAAGGTTTTCATTTTCTATTGACTTGTTGATCAATACAATTGGGGTGGAAATACATTCGATATAGCCTTCCATCTGCTTGACAATTTGTTGCACTGATGACACCAGATGATCATTGGCAGTACTTCTTAGTTCTGTTGATATTGTTCTGATTGATATAATACCAGCAAACCCTAAAGGGATTACTGATAAAATTATTGAAATAATGAGAAATTTATATCTGAGTTTCATAATTGTTATCGATTTTTAATTTCAACGTGTTTCTTTTGCCATGAATAAGACGATGACAGTCCAGTGCCATCATCGACTTTCAGTTTAACATCATAAAGGCCAGGTTTTGCATAGCCATATTTTACAATTTTTCCTTCTGACATATCATTATTTCCAAAATACCAGTGAAAAGTTAATGGGTCATCGTCAGGATCATAAGATTTTGAAGCATCGAATATAATTTGATCATGCGCGCCGCCAGTTAAAAACGCATGATGAAAACTGATAATAGCTACAGGTGGATTATTCACACGAACCACAATAAAGTTTTCACCTTTATTACATTGTGTATGACTTTCATCAATAACAGATAATCCAACCTGATATTGGCCCGGTTTTTCAAATATATGAAATATGTTTTTTCCTTCAATCTGAACATCATTTTCAAAAGACCAGATATAGCGAGTAATTTGTCCATCAAAATCAAATGCGCCTGAAGCATCAAATAAAATCTTTTCACCAGCAGAAACAACACGATCAGGGCCTGCATCTGAAACAGGGGGATGATTTATAACCAACACCCCAAAACATTGTGCTTTGCTGTTATTGACATTACTGCCATCATCAACGATTAGATTAACAATATATTTTCCAGGCGATTTATATTGATGAATAATCTCTTTTCCTTTTTCTGATGCGCCATCACCAAAACACCAGGAATAATATACAATATTGCCTTCAATATCTTTTGAATCGGCGCCAGAAAAAGTAATGTTTTCATTCATACAAAATGTTCCCAAATAATTATTTTCAGTGGTTGATCTGATATTATTTTTTGAAACAATCGAGATAACAGGAACAGGCGGATTGTTTATAGTGATTGTTAACTGATCTGTATCAGTGTTATTTTTCAAATTTGTATTGTCCTGCACCAATAAACTAACCTTGTAGAGACCCGGGCTTGCATACTGATGACTTATTTCCAATCCATTATCAATTGTGCCATCTCCCAGATCCCATTGATATACTGATATTGCGCCATCAGGATCATAAGACTTTGAACCATCCAAAGTAATTATCTGATTGACGCCTGCAAAAATATTATTTCCAGGAACTGCTTTGGGAGGCGCATTGATATTAATGGATTTCCTGGAAACAGTTTCATTACATTCTGTTTGAGAATCAGTTGTAACAGTTAATGTGATAATATGACTGCCAGATTTCAAAAAAGTGTGCGTCGGTTTTTCTAATGTGCTTGTATAATTATTCCCAAAATCCCATTCCCATTGAATAATTTCTGCCCCATTTCCTGAAGATGTTGATGCATCAAAATGGACTGTCTCACCTATAGGAAAATCAAGTGGACAGGTAAAACTGGAAACAGGGGCTTCATGAACAGTAACAATCATATCATCCGAATCAGTATAGTCGCAATTACCTGTTTGATCGCCAGTAATCCTTAAGGCCACACGATATTTCCCCGCCTGTTCATACACATGTGATGGCGTTGCTCCCCCACCAGTGCTGCCATCGCCAAAATCCCATTCATAGCTGTTAACCAATCCATCGACATCTGTAGACCCTGTACCATCAAAGTAAATCATATGACCTGCACAAACAATCTGATCATCACCCGCATTTGCAACAGGAGATTCAATGACATTGATAATTATTTGATCTTTATCAGAATTTCCACCTTGAAGTCCTGAATCATCAGTAACAGTAAGGACTGACGAATAGATTCCGCCTTTTTCAAAAACTCTGGCGATATTAACGCCCAACATTTCTTTTCCATCACTGAATTTCCATAGATATTTCATTCTTCCATTTTCAGGATCTCGGGACTCACTGGCATCAAAAATAATTAAATTTCCAGCACAAACAGTTTTATCATTTCCAGCATTTGCGACAGGTCTTTCATTGATTTCTATTTTAACAGTTTCTTTTGATACAGAGTTGCTCAACCCTTTATTGTCATCAACAGTTAAAATTGCAGGATAAATTCCACCTTTTGGATATGTATGAAAAACCTTAACGCCCACCAGATTTTTAGTGCCATCACCCGGATTCCATATACATTGAATGTTATCTCCATCCGCATCTATTGATGCAGAGGCATCTAATAAAATAGTTCTCTGGTTTGTGAAGATTAATCCTTGAGATTTTGCGATTGGCTGATGATTCACGTAAACAATCAACTGATCGTTGGCAGTTGAGTTTTTAACTTTACTGTTATCTACAACTGTTAAATTTGCAGTGTATATGCCCGATTTTTCAAATTGTCTTTTAACACCCATACCCTGTTTTGTGACGCCATCGCTGAATTTCCAGATATACTTCGATATTTGGCCATCAGTATCGTAAGATTTCCCTGCATCAAAAGCAGCCATTTGATGCGGCGCAACAACAATATCTTTACCTGCATGGGCAATGGGACTGAAATTAATTGTAATCTTAACGTCATCAAAGTTTAAGGCTTTTTCATGGCTGGAATTATCATAAACAGTTAATAATGCATGATAAATCCCGGATTTTTTGTAAGCATGAGCTACCTGCTTTCCATTTAATGTATGCCCATCACCAGTATCCCATTTCCATTTGACAATTTCACCATCAGGATCAACTGAAGAAGAACCATCAAAAAAAATAGTTTCACCTGGCGCGGCCAGGATATCTGGACCGGCATCTGCAATGGGGATATGATTAATCGTCAGATTTAATGCATCCATTGCTGTATTTGTAGACGTGTTTGAATCATCAATAACTGTCAGATTAACAGTATAAATACCCGGGGATTGATATACATGACTTAAAACAGGGCCGAAAGCCTTTGTGCCATCGCCGAAATTCCAGATATATTGGGTTATATCACCATCATTATCGCTTGATTTCAGGGCATTGAATTTGATTTCGCTTTGTGTTTTCCATTGATCAGGTCCAGCATCAGCAACAGGCGGATGGTTTATAATTACAATTGCAGAATCTTTATCTGTATCTGATGTTGAACAAGAATTATCCTTCACCAATAATGTCGCAGTATATACACCGGGTTGATCATAGCTGTGCGTAACCTTTTTACCATTTAAAATGGTTCCATCCCCCAACTGCCACTCATAAAAAATAATTTTTCCATCTGAATCCATTGATGCTGATGCATCAAACACAATAGTCTGCTTTGCAGAAACGTGATGATCTTTACCCGCATTTGCAATGGGTCTGTCATTAACAAAAACGTTCAATGTATCAAATGCACGACTGTTATCAACATGGGCATCATCAGCAATGGTCAGGGTAACTTGATATGTGCCGGGTTTTTCATAAGCATGAATTGTGTTGATGCCTTTTGCGTTGTTTGCGTCACCGAAGTCCCAGTCATATGATACAATTTTACCATCACTGTCTTTGCTGTTTTCTCCGCTGAATTTTATTTTTTGCCCGGGTGAGGCAATAATATCACTTCCAATTTCTAAAACAGGCTGCGCATTGATCCAGACGTCACACGTGTCTGAATTGCTATTACAAGGGGAGTCAGAATCATCTTCAACGCGCAGAGATACATTGTAGCGATCTGGCTTCCAGAAAGCGTTTTTTGAAATTTTTTCGGATGCTTTGTTGCCATCGCCAAAATTCCAATAATATTTAAGTATGTTCCCATCTTTATCCACAGAGTTTGAGGCATCAAATGTTAATTCAGTATTTGGCGATGCAATCATATCCGGGCCTGCATTTGCTACAGGTTGTTGATTCACTTTGACCTTGAATGGCGATTTCTTGCTGTTATACACCTGACCTGAGACATCTGTAACAATGAGTTGTGCCAAATAATTTCCTGAAAATTCATATTTGTGTGTTGTTTTTTCACCCTTTCCTGTTTTGCCATCGCCAAAATTCCAATAAAAGCGAATCTCATCGCCTTCAGGATCTTTTGTCTGTGAAGCATCAAAAAAAACAGAATGGCAATCTGCCAGATATTCCAGTCTGATTTTTATTTCAGGCCGCTTATTCTTTTTTTGAATATAAATGGGTAAAATAATTGGCAATAGTTTTCCGGTATGATCTGTAATAAAAAATGTGCCATCATTGGGCATTTCTTTACCGCCTTTAAACCGAATACCGCAATATTGATCTGTTTCATCAGGCAATATTTTAATATTGCTTTTCATCCATTCATTCTGGCCAGATGACTTCACTGGCAGATCTGCTCTAAATTTCGTGACAACATGAATATGAGCGCTGTAAAGATCAAAATTATGGACTGTAAGGGAGCTGGTACCATTGGGCACAAAAACTCTCATTTCAGAAAAGACTTCTCGGCCGGGCAAATGTATTGTTGTGGAATACATCATCAGATCAATCTCATCAGGTTTAATATTTCTTCTTTGATGCGTACTGGCAGTCACCATAAAAATATTCCCATCATCTCCTTCAATACCAGTAACAATCAGCTTAAAATATCTAAAGTTATCAAGCAGTTCTCCATCTTTGGGATTAATTTCAACAAAATTGTACCATTGATTATCTTTGAAAGGGTCAATGCCATAGGTCTGGTCTTTTAATAGTGTACCAGAAAAGATATTATCCTTTTCAGGTGCGCCTTGGCTTAAATTGAAAGTAGAATATGCTTTTTCTTTGCCAAATAATTGAAATCTCGTTCGGGTATCCCATTTTCCATGATAACGTGCATCAATGGAGCCCCCGCAATCTGCATCAAATATTCGAATATACAGTCTTTTTGAAAATGTATCCGGGATTCGGATAAAAATCACCTGCATAAAGTCGTCATCACCTTCTTCTGTACCCGCATCTTTACCATAAGTAATTAAAAAAGCATTTTCTTTTCCAAAAGCATAGATTGAAAAAAAGCCAGAAAACAAACTGACTAAAATCACATAAAACACAACATATTTTTTTAATTTCATATATTTCCTCACTAACTAAAAAAACTAGAAGTTATATCTCTTTTTATTGCCCAGATAATCTGAAAGTTCTACTGATGTCAAATAAACCGGCCCTTTAACTGTACCTGGCGCTTTGAAAAAAGTTTCATATTTTTTTTTATTTTTAGAAAACATTAAATAGCCTGTGTATTGTTTTGAATTTACTTTGATTGCGTAAGGTGCTGTCTTGACAGGTGCTGTATCATCGTTGACAAATACTTCTATATGAACTTTTCCCCCTGCTTGAATTGATTCAGGCGAAATATTGATATCTGTAATCTGCGGCGCTTTCTGATCAAGAATAACATTTTTTTCAATTTCAGATATATTACCAGCAAGGTCTTGACACTCAAAACGCAAAAGATTGTTACCTGGTTTAAGATTGATATAGGAATTAAAAAGATAGTTTGTTAAATCAAAGGTGATATCATTGATTTTAAACGAAACCGCATCTTGTGCAATCCCTTTAATATTGATTCTTGATTTATTGGTTATTGATTGTATGGGAGATTCAAATGCTATGACAGGCGGGGTATTATCTACTTGAACGTTGAGACACTCAACTCTGGTTTCTCCTGTATGTGATTTGATTACCAATGCAAATCCATTCTGATCATTTTGGGTTGAAATATTCATGCTGAAATGCCCTGATGAATCTGCAATTGTTTGAATTGAATGCGCCAACATCTTTTGTAATGACGATAAAACCTGGTGGGTGCAGTCCGGTTTATCCAGTGCAGTTAATGTCAGTAAAGCATCAGGTGAGGTTGTGCCAGATAGAGAAAACATCATATTTTTTGTAATAAAATTGAAAGGTTTTACTCGGGGAATTGAATTATCAAATGATAACGCAATTTTATTGTTTTTAATGCAAATGATATTTCTTTCAATGATCGTTTCATTTCCTGCTTTATCAACCGCTTTGACAGCAATTTTTTGAATACCTTCATCCAGTTTATAGTAATATGAAAATTTGCCATTTTCATCAATGCTTGCTTGATAATTACCAATGGAGAGTTTAATATCAGGCTCAGTAATGCCAGAAATAAAAACATTATTGGTTGTCAATGTTTCTTCGTTTTCAGGTGTATGCAATACAAGGTAAGGCGGATAATCATCATCAATAATGCTGAAAGACCATGTGTCAGTAAACATACCCATCAGCCCATCCTTTGATACAGAAGCGATTCTCCAGAAATATAAATTATTTTCAAGATCATTTGGCAGGACAAAAAAAGTGTCTGAAATTGATTTTGCAATAATAATTTTGGAAAAATTTTTATCTAATGATAATTCAAGTTTATAGGCAATGGCTGTATCCACTTTTTGCCAACGCAACCGAATATCGGTTGTAAAATGTTTGGAAATGTTCGTTGGAAAAATTAATTTTGGGCTTTGAATCAGTTTTGTCGGTGCAGATGTTTTTTTGTTGAGGGGAACAACAGTCCCTTCATTTTTATTTAACATGACATGGCTGCCGCCAGATGACACTTTCAAGGTGCCATCATAGTTTGCAAAACGAGACTTTTTTTTATCTTTTTTCACCCAGAAATGCTTTGAATGAACTCTGGTTTCAACGCCAGGCGTATCAATATGAAAGCTGTCACGTGCAGTGCCTGTTAATAGCGCAAGAACCTCTCCTTTTAAAACGCTTACATTACATTTCTGGGTGTTATCCAAAAGGTTTTTACGAATTTTTCGAATAAGTGTCTGGGCATTTTCCTTTAACTGAATGCGGCTGTCATCTTTAAAAAGAATTTCTGCATAAGATTGTGTAAGGGTTCTCACTTTATCGCCTTCCATTAATAAATCGTATAGCACAATTCCTTTCCAGTCGGCATCAGAGGTTTTTCTTCGATGAACTTCACCTTTCAGATAATCAAGAACAGCTTCAGCAGGTAAATCCTGTTTTGACAAACAAATTTTTAGCGCATGTTCAGCTATCATGATTGATTTTTGCGCATCAGCAATACAATTACGCCATTGGCCAAGCTTACGATTATTAATTGCAGAATCTCTATAATCAATTGCTTCTTTAATCAATTCTGTCGTAAATATTCTGGCGCCTTCTTTTGCAGCTTCTCTTATTATGTTTTGAGACCTTTTTAACTGTTGGTTTGCCTGGGAAATGCTGTAAACAGGAATAGAAAGCATCATACCTGGTTTTATATCATGAGCAGCGCTTATTTTATTTGCTCGAAGAATATCTTCCCACAGGTCTGGCGTATTTAAGTATGTATTGGATATGTCTCTAATACTCTGGTTTTCAAGCACTTTGACATTTAATACATGTTTATCCTCGTTTGCTATGCCTGATTCAGATATTCCAATAATCAATAATATGAATAGCAAGCCTGTTGTGATGATTTTTTTTGGATTCATTTCGAAACTCCAGTGATTTATTTATAATTAATTTTCAAATATTAGATTAGCAGTTATGCTTTTGCTGCTAAGGCATGTCTCGATTTTTGGAAAAATCAAACAATTTTAAGTGATATTTTAAGCAAATAGCAGGCCAGATGTTGGTATGAAAATTGATACAGGTTATTATCAAAATTTTCATGCATAGGAGAACATAATGCAAAAACCAACTATTCTGATCATAGATGATATTCCAACCAATATTCGCATATTGGAAAAAAAACTTTTGAACGAAAACTATTCAATTATGGCAGCAGAGAATGGTAAAAAGGCGTTGGAAATGATTGAAAAAAGAAAACCTGATCTCATCCTACTGGATGTATTAATGCCTGAAATGAGTGGCTTTGAAGTGTGTAAGATCTTGAAGCACAATCCAAAAACACAATCCATTCCAATTATTTTTTTAACAGCAAAAACAGAAACTGAGGATATTGTCGAAGGCTTTAACTTGGGCGCAGTGGATTATGTATCCAAGCCATTCAATTATACCGAATTAATCGCAAGAATAAAAACCCATACAGAATTAAAACATCTTCAAGACAATTTAGAATGGGCTGTTTCAGATCGAACCAAAAAATTGAACATTGCGCTAGATGAATTAAGAGCCGCCCATTTTGAAACAATCAAACGACTCGCACAAGCTGCGGATTACAGAGACAACGAAACTGGCATGCATATTTTACGCATGAGTCATTACACACGCATTCTGGGTAAAGCCATGGGCATGAATGAACAAGATTGTGAGCAACTCAGACATGCCAGTGCTGTGCATGATATTGGAAAAATTGGTATTCCAGATAGCATTTTGCTCAAGCGGGGCAAGTTGAATCAGGATGAATTTGAGGTGATAAAAACACACTGTGAAATTGGTGCCGCACTTCTTTCAGACATTGATTCCGATTTATGCCGATTGGCTGAAAAGATCGCATTGACTCACCATGAAAAATGGAATGGCAAAGGTTATCCTGATTCCATATCTGGAACTGATATTCCGCTTGAAGGTCGAATTGCAGCAGTATCAGATGTTTTTGATGCCTTAACCTCAGTTCGGCCATACAAAAAAGCATGGTCTGTTGATGATGCTATCAAGCATTTGATTCAGGAAAAGGGCCAGCACTTTGATCCTGAAATTGTGGATTTGTTTCTGAAAAATTTACAGGAAATATTAGAAATTTTTAACAAATACGCTGAATAATTCTCCCTGAAAAAATGTTTTGCAAAGCAAACAATTATTTAATAACATTATATAAATCAGTCTAATGACTTTTGGAACAAATTTTCCCATACTTATTTTTATGGATAAAAATGGTATTACAGTTTCAAAGCCATATTAAAAATATAAATAAAAGCTCTTTAGATATGTTGTATTCCAGTTTACAAATATTTAGTGGAAAACAATGGCTGGTATATTGCGCCCTTACTAATATTATGATATGCAATTAAACAATTAAATGATAAAATTGAAAAGGTTAACAGGATTGATCTTGCTAAAAATATGAAATATTGGAGGATTATACTATGGATACTGAATTAATTCGGTCGTGGTGTCTTGATTTTCCTGAAACAACACTGGAATATTCTGGAAACAACGAAATTTATAAAGTGAAAAATAAGACCTTTGCAATCATTGAACAAGGGCGTGTTTCTTTGAAATGTGAAAAAGAAACATATCATGCCCATTTGATGAATCCGGATATTTCACCTGCCAAAAAACTGGCGCGGCATCATTGGATCACAATCAATCGTTATGCTTTATTTAAAATTGAAGAAATTCTTGAACTGGTTATCGTTTCCTATGAACAGGTTGCAGCACAATTTCCCAAAAAAATCAGACAAACATTATTAAAAAAACTTAGGCATGACATTGATTCCCCATGGAAAGATGTGATAGATTTGTATTTTAAAGAATTTATGATATTTTTTTATCCAGATATTGCCAGAGATATTGACTGGTCAAAAGCGCCAATATTTATGGATAAAGAATTAAGCAAAATTACAACTGATGCAAAAACCGGCATACGTTATGTCGATAAACTGGTTAAAGTCTGGCGGAAAAATGGAGAAGAAACATGGGTGCTGCTTCACATTGAAGTTCAAGGTCAACCACAGGAAATTTTTCCAGATAGAATGTTTACATACGCGGCACGGCTTAGAGATCGCTATCAATTGATGGTCGTCAGTCTGGCCATTTTAGCAGATGATGATCCCAATTGGTGTCCCTCAAAATTTACCGAAGAATTATGGGGATGTCGAAAAATTTTTGAGTTTCCAGTCATTAAATTATTGGATTATCATGATAAATGGAAAGAACTTGAAACATCTGACAACCCTTTTGCAGTCGTTGTTATGGCGCATTTAAATATGCTTGAAACCAAAAACAATCATGAACAAAGATTAAATCGTAAAATTGAGCTGACACAAAAACTTTATGGAATGGGATATTCAGAGGAAAAAATATTTGCATTATTTCGATTTATTGATTGGTTAATGGT
>Ga0272440_1003018_pt1 | contig 12775 bp, 22 predicted proteins | sample SSMMMBAug17_FD_192440 | JGI IMG/M metagenome (GOLD analysis project Ga0272440, IMG submission 192440) | Marine sediment archaeal communities from Little Sippewissett salt marsh, Falmouth, MA, United States - SSM-MMB-Aug17 | ecosystem: Environmental > Aquatic > Marine > Wetlands > Sediment ...
ATACGACAGGATAAAGCACGAACTTGATTATGAAATAAGCAGCGAGACATATCAGCCGATTCGGAAAGCGTGCAAGCTACTGCTCGAAGAGGACTTAATACCTGTGATGTCCTGTGGTAATGGTTTCTATATCGCAGAAACACCAGAGGAAATATGTGATTATATGGACTCAACGAGCAAGCGTATGCGAGGACTTGAGCGTATTCAGCGTGCCTGCACGGAGTGTCTGGAAAGGTTTAAAGAATAGTGGGAGAGTTGTTCTTTTACAATCGGCAGATTTGTTCAGCATTATCATTTGTCTGCCGGTTTAAATGCTTTAACTATTTTAGACAATATTGTGAGGTGGTTTCCCCACCGACTCTCCCACTGTTTATTAAGGAGAAATAGGGATGGAAGATAGAGAGTGTAATCAAGAATGTCATATTTGCGATGAAGGCGAGTGTCCATTTCATCCTGAAAATGAAGACTTCACAGAAAAAGAATTGCTATCTGAGAGCGGCAAATCATATCATAAATGTTATAATCCCTCGTTATGCAGGAAACAATCAAGAGAGAACCAAAAGCTGAAGGAAGAGATTGAGGATTACAAAGCGGTACAGGCTGAAATGGAGTACGGATCAAGTTTAAGCAACGATGAAATATTCATTCTCAAACAGCGCATAAAGGAGTTGGAGGAAAGGATAATAAAAAAGAACTATGCTTTAACTGAGTTTATAAGAGCATTCACTGGAGCTCTTGATTTTATTGAGGTTCTTGAGGAATATGAGAAAGCATATAATAAGCTCAATAAGGAGAAATAGGGATGGAAGAGATATGCAGAGACTGTGTGAATAAGAAAGGTTGCAATATGAAGCCCACAAGCGATCACGGGTGCGCCGGTTACTCAAACAATATTAGCGGTAGATTGGAAGAACTTGAAGCAGAGAACGCCAAGCTGAAGGAAAAACTCTATGAAAAGGTTTGCGATAACTGCGATATGACTAATTATATGCACGGAACAGGGATAAGGTGCAAAGATTGGGAAGCAGAAGGAATGTGTGAGTGGGAAAATATATTGAAATCACTCGAATAGATAAAGGAGAAATAGGGATGGATGTATGCGAAAAGATTGACGATCTTATTATACAGGCAACAAAGGAGAGAAGTCATTATTATGTAAAGTCTGTTCTTGAAGAATGCAAAGCAGAGATCGAGATGCTTAAAGAAGCATTAGACGGTCAACACGCAAGGGGTTTTCGTGATGGTTTTATAAAATCGCAGGAGCGCATAAAGGAGCTGAAGGAAGAAAACGAACACCTGAGAGCTTTCACTGAGGATAAGATTAGCGAGTATATCAATAAGGAGACAGACACAATATCAGAGCATACATCAAACGATCCCATACTGTGTCCGTGTCCGAGGTGCAGTCCTAATGCAAAGATAAAGGAGAAATAGTTATGTACTGCGAATGCGAAAACCCAGAATATGATCATGCGTATGGAGCTAAACCTGTGATCTGCTTGAAATGCGGTAAAAGGAGAAAACCTAAAGGAACGGTTGAATCACGGTTGAATGCGTTGGAAGCAGAGAACGCCAAGCTGAAAGAGCGCATAAAGGAGTTTGAGGAAAGGATACACAGAAATGAATGATTTCTTTGTTAAAACAGAAGCAGAAGGAAAAAATATAGACCTTACTGAATGGGTTGAGTTTATACTGTCATTGCTCAATAAGGAGAAATAGGGATGGATGTATGGGATGAAAAGTTTAACGCACTACCAGAAGAAACACGAATAATAGGGTGTGCAATGGAGGCAAAGACCCGTATTCAGCATCTAAAACTCGAGAAAGAAAGATTAAAAAAGAGATATAAGCAAAGTTGTTTGGAGATAAACGGGCATATAGAGGGATGTGAGAAGTGGCTTAAAGAATTAAATAAGGAGAAATAGGGATGAACTACTTTCAGCAGAAATACCAAGAGAACAGAGAACAAAGATTAGCATATCAGAAGCGATATTACTACGAGAACAGGCATAAGCTGTTACCCAAAGCCAGAAAGAAAGCGGAAGAAAACAAAAAAAAATAAAAAAAACTTGACAAACATCAAATAATATGCTAAACTAACAGCGAATAACAATCAGCCCACTCAAAACCCAACTGAGGAGCTGATTTGCCTAACGAAGCAGGAAAAACTTCTAAAAAAAAAAGAGTTCTACGTCCAAACGTAAGAAAACGTCAACTGCCAAGTCACACGATGCAAACGGTAAATTCGCAAAAGGCAACAAGTGCGGAAAAGGAAACCCGATATTCCGCAAACAAAAGCAATACAAAGCATTGTTCGATGAAGTGCTTACAGAAGACAGGTTTAAGGCAGTTGTCGCAAAGATGCTTGAAAAGGCTCTCGAAGGTGACGTCCAAGCTGCAAAGATCGTTCTCGAATACGGAATGGGGAAACCAGTTCAACGTGTTACAGGTGACGATATGGACGACAATATTCCTCGCACTGCCGATTTCACATTTAAGGTCATCAATGGTTAGCGTATGCGCTGAATTTGAGGTATTGAAACATCAAGCGGAGTTCGCTTCAAATAGAGAACGTTTCTGCGGTATAGTAGGCGGTTTTGGTTCAGGAAAGTCTCAGGCGGTGTTTTACAGGGCACTCGACAGGCTCAAAATAAGAGAATGGGCGGTAATACCAATATATGCCCCGACATACCGGGATTTAATGGATATAAACGTACCAGATTTCCAGAACGGCTTTGATCAGTATAACATCAAATATGATTGGAGCGTAAGCAATCGGAAAATGACGATAAAACAGGGCGTATTCACCGGTGAAATATGGTTCAGGTCAATGACAAACCCGGAAGGAATCGTTGGATACGATGCAACAGACAGCATATCAGACGAAATAGACACGCTCAAAGTTGATAAGCAGAAGATGTTTTTCAACAAAATGATAGCCCGAATGAGGGGCTGTGAAGATGCAACGTGCGGATTTGCAACAACTCCCGAAGGTTTCCGCATGATGTACGAGTGGTTTGAAAAGGAAAAGATAGGCACGCTGATAAGGGCAAGAACAACAGACAACCCTTTTCTCCCTGAAGACTACATACAGTCGTTTTATGATATGTACGATGAACAGCTTATCAAGCAGTACGTCAATGCAGAGTTTGTCAATATCAATGGGATGCAGGCTTATTACGGGTTCAGCAGGGAAAAGAACCATTTGAGCAATTACGAGTTTGAAAAGAAGTACAGAATCAGGCTTGACAAGGTTCCCATTGTCTGTATCGGCATGGACTTCAACGTAAAGAAAATGTGCGGTGAAGTGTTCATACACATGGAAGATCAGCGCAGAATACACTTTTACGATGAAATAATACTCAAACATCCCGGATATTCAGATAGACCGCAAACGCAGGTAATGTGCGATATAATCAAAGAGAAGTTCCCGGGCAAGGAAATCAGGATATACCCGGACGCTTCAGGAAGCCATAGAGAGACAAGTGCATTACAGTCAGACATAGCAATACTCGAACAGAACGGAATGCGTGTATATAGCAATAAAAGCAATCCAAGCGTAAGAGACCGCCTGAACGCAGCCAATAAGATGTTTGGCTCAGGACTTGCCACAATGGATACCGACAAAGCGGTAGAATTTACAGAGGATTGTGAGAAATGCGAAAGAGATAAATACGGGGAATTGGACAAATCGGATGAAGAAAGAACTCACGCATCAGACGGGGGAACATACCCAATAGCGTATCTGTACCCGATTAAACACCGGAAAAACTATAATGGAGTTGTAAATTTCGGATGAATAACGATACAATAGCAGCAACGAAAACGGTATATGACGATGCAAAGCCAATGTGGGATAAGACAACCGACTTATGCTCAGGCACAGACGGAATGCGTAAGCAGGGAACCAAGTATATCCCGAAGTACGACAATGTTGAGGAAAACACACGGTATAATTACAGGATAAACCGTACATTCCTGCTTGAAAAGTACAAAGAGACAATTGATAGATACTCAGGCAGACCGTTTGCGAAGCCGATAATTGTTGAGAATCTACCCGAAGGGTACGAATATCTTATAAACAACGTAGACGGCAAAGGAATGAGCATTACAGAGCTTGCCAAGAACGTACTCTGGAGCGCAATAGATAAAGGCGTTGATTTTATCATTGTTGATTACCCTGCAAACGATAAAGGCACACGTAAAACACTCGCAGAAGATATGAAGCTCAGACCTGTAATAAACCAGATTTCAGCAGAAAATATGCTGTATTGGGAAGTCAAGCACGTTGACGGAGTACCAAAGCTGTCAATGGTACGATTCAAAGAGGAAGTACCAGAAGCAGACGATATGGGCGAAAAGATCGTTGAACAGATAAAGGTAATGACCCGTGCATCAGCAGAGACACAGGGAACAGGGATATGGGAAACGTGGCGCAAGAACGATAAGCAGGAGTGGGTTCCTTACGAAAGCGGAACCTATACATTCCCGGAAATACCCATAATCCCTGTTTACGGAAACTATGAGTGTTATTTTAACGGCACACCTGCATTGATGAGACTTGCAGAGCTTAACATTCAGCACTGGATGCTGAGCAGTGATTATTACTGGAACCTGTATTACTGTATGGGCGTATGGGAAATGAAAGGCGCAACAGATGAAGAGGTAAAGAAGGGTGTAACACTTGGAGCTGGGGCAGTCAAGGCGTTTACAGACACCGCAGCAGGAATATCGCATAAAGAGCCTGTTGGTAAGTCTTTGGAAGCTCAGAGGCAGGCACTTCAGGATATAAAGACCGAAATGGAGTCAATGGGCGCAGAGCCGGGGATGTCAGCACGTGTAAACGTATCAGCTACCGGGCAATGGCAGAATCAGAACAAAGCGAACACAGATCAGGAAATATGGGTTCGTGAAATGGAAGAAAAGATAGCAAAAACCATTGAATGCGCTTTAATGTGGAAAGGCGTAGAACTTCCCACAGACTTCAAGCTGAATATCGTGTTTGACCCGAAAGTCAATACAGGCAAGGATGATTATACGCACATTGAGAAAATGTCAGAGCGTGGAGTGATAACCGCAGAGACACAGATCAGGGAAGCACAGCGAAGAGGAATCCTGTCTGACGATATAGACGCAGAGGAAGAAAGTGCAAGTGCAAAAGAAGAGCGTTCTCAAGCAATGATGATAGTTCCGGGGTATGATGAAGGGGGTGAAGAATGATTGCTTATCATATGGAAGCAATTGAAGATTTTAACGTTGTTTGCGAGTGTGGGCATACTGTATTGTCAGGCAACGGAGAAGTTGATATTAGTTGTTCGTTGGTTTGCCCAGAATGCGGGGAAACCGTTATTAAAGTCAAGAGTGACGATAAAGGTGATGAATAATGAGAAGTAATTTCTTTGAAATTTTAGCTGAAGTTGAAGTAAACGGCAAAGCCAATAAGGAATCACTAATTGATAATATTGCAAAACTTGTACATGACAAAATGAAAAGAAGAAAAGCGTTAAAACAGAATAGAGTGGAAAATAATGCCTGATTCAGCAAACGAAAAACTATATAACTACACTGTAAGGCACGGCATAGACCTTGCACGGTTCGAGAATTACCATATCGGGCAGGTACAGGCGTGGTTGCAAGATGATCTTATGCCAAGAGTCAAGGCACAACTCGAAAGATTTAACAAGGCAGGGTTCGATTATCGAACAAAAGCACAGCAGTCAATACTTGACCGAATCAATGACGTTGTTGGCGGTTCAATGGGAACGATGTCAAAGGGCTTATATGGCGAAATGAAGACACTTGCCAAAGAAGAGGGTAAAGCCATTACCGAAGCGGTAAAACGTCTCACACCTGTTGATATAGGCTTTGAGTTGCCTAATTTGCGTACATTATCATCAATCGTAATGGATAGACCGTTTGAGGGCAGGATTTTAAAGGAATATTTCGATGAACTCGCTCCAAATGCTCAGACTTTGATACAGAACACAATCAAAGACGGAATGTTCAGGGGCTTGTCAATCCCGGATATGGTAACGCAACTTGAAGGAAGCGACATATTCACAGGAACAATATCACAGATAAGGAACGAAGCTGCAAAGTATGTAAGAACAGCGGTACAGCACGTATCATCACACGCAAGGCAGGCAACATATCAGGAGAATGAGGATATAATCAAGGGTTATCAGGTAGTCGGAACTCTTGATACCCGTATATGTGAGATTTGCGTACCAAAGGACGGTGAAGTAATTACCGATATTGAAGATTTTTCTTTAATGCCTCCGTTTCACTTTAATTGCAGATGCTCAACGGTCCCGGTATTGAAGTCTTGGAATGAACTCGGAATAGACCTGAACGAAGCCCCGGAAGGAACCCGGGCAAGCATGAGTGGACAGGTATCAGACAAACTGACAGCCACGGAATGGCTGAAGAAACAGCCGATAAGCGTACAACAGGACGTACTCGGCAAGACAAAGGGAAATCTGTTCAATCAGGGGCAGATCACAGCAAAGAGCCTTACAAAGAATAATCAGGTGCTTAACCTGAGGCAGGTAATCAAGCGAAACAGGTTAAGCCTTGACGAAATAGAAGAATATGCACCGAAACAGGTATTAACGGTATTAAAGGGGACAGCATGAAAACTGATACTAACGCTCACAATGGCAAATCTACCAATATTTCTAAACTTGAGCGGATTTCCGGTTTGTCATGGTCTGGAATCCTAACAACGTTCAGGGCGGTCGTGCTTGTCATTACTGCCCTGATCGTATTGAACGGGTGTTGGGGTACAGACATATCTCCAAGCGCAAAAATGGCGCAGAAGGTATCTCAGGCGTTTCAAAAGGCAGAGAAAGTTGAACAGGACATTGAGGGTGTTGGCGGTGACTTGACTCAGATACGGAAAGAAATAAGCATTATGCAGACAAACATAACTCAGATACAGAACCAGATTACGCAGACAACGAACAACAACGAAAGCCTTAAATCGCTGATAATTACCGTTGCTTGCGTATATGCCGGGTTGATTGCGCTTCGGTTTGTTTTGTTTATAGTCAAGGCAAAGGTAGCACCCGGAAGCACGATTAAGAATATTATGTTTCCGTGGAGGTCTGCCAAGTGAACGCAAGAAAGTCAAAGGAAATCAGGAAGGTTTCAAAGCGAGTATATGATGCAATGTACGGCAAAGAAAAAGGAAGCCGGATTTGGAACTTCATAAAAATATATATAATCGGCATTATGCCACAGAGGAAGCCAAGTTTTGGAGGATTCAACCGTTTGTTTAAAAGGAAAAAACCATGATAGAAGCATACGCAGATAAAGTCATTGTAAAGCTCGACAAATGCGCTGAACAGACAGACGGAGGTATTGTACTCCCTGAGATATTTCAAGACGAAGAAAACAAGCTGAAACAAGGCGTAGCACGCTCAGGCCTTGTTGTATCGGTTGGAGAAGGTAAGTTAAGCGATAAAGGCGTTTTCATTGAAACGTCAATAGAGATAGATGATAGAGTTGTATTCCCTTCATACGCAGGCTCAGACGTTACAGAAGACGGTATTGATTACTGCATATTGACAGAGGATATGATTCTTGCAAAAGAAGTGTAAGCCGTGGGAATCGGCAGGGCTATAAGACAGGAAGTCTTTTTTTAGGAAAACGAAAATGTTAAAAGCGAAACTGAACAGTCTGGAAGAAGTAAAAGGACAGACTATTGATTTGTCCGAACTCTACAAAGAGGAGAATGGGAATTTCATCCTTGACGTAGAGAGTGTTGACGGGTATTCACTTCAGGACGTAGGTGGATTGAAAAAGGTCATGGAAGAGGCAAAAGCAGAACGGGATGAACTGAAGACAAAACTGAAAGAAGCAACTGGGCAAGTTGACTCTCTCAAACTGTCAAACAGTCAACTCGAAGCCGGGGTAGACACGAAGAACAAGGAGAAACTTGATGCGGTGAAAGATGAACTTGAAGCATCATACAAAGCCAAACTCGAGGAAATGAGCAAAGAGAAGGAATCTCTGACTCAGAAACTCGAGAACGTTTCTATTGATTCTGAGCTAAACCGGGTTGTAAGTCTGCTGAACCTCACAGACACCGGAAAGAAAGTATTGCCGAAACTTGTAAGAGATAATCTTGCGCTTGACGAAGCAGGGAACGCTATCGTTAAGAATGAAAAAGGAGTCGCAAGAATCGGGGATAAATTCGGAAACATGACAATCGAGGAATATATGACCGTAGAGGTGAAAAAGGAGTTCCCTGATTTCTTTGTCAACACAACAGGCGGTTCTGGTTCAAACGGTGGTAATGGAGGAAATGGGAGCGGTTCCCACACCGGAAAAACAATCCTTCAATCTGAATTTGATGCACTTGATCCCCGTGAGAGGTCAAAAATACTTATTGACCCTGAAACAGGAAAAGAAACAGGGGTGAAAGTCATACCTGATTAACGAAAGGTAGAAAATGACTAATACTATTGATGCTGCTCTTTATCCAGAGCTTTACAAAACAGCTTACAAAGTCGCAAGAAAACAGTACGGTATTCTTGGAGCCGTAACACAGAACTTCGGTTCTGACAGCGTAAACATCGCAAAAGCCGGGGAAGATAAGACATATATCACTGTTCCGATCGCAGGAACCGCAACAAACCGTAGCTTTACCGCTGCACAGACCGCAACTGTTGGCGCAAATGCAACAGATACAAAACGGCAGGTTCAGATCACAAAATCTGAGTCTTACTCATGGCATCAGACAGACGATGAAGTCGCTGCGATGGGTATCGGTGGCAATAACAACGTAAAAGACCTGTTCCTGCAGAGGGTTGCTTCTTCGGAAGATTCTCTTATGGACTTGATTTCTGAAGACGTTGTTACTGACCTTCCGAAGTGGGCTTCCTATGCCCGGGGCGTTGCAGGTACAACTCCCTTTGCTTCTGACCTTTCTCCGCTTACCGCTTCATGGCGTGAGCTGAACGAGAACGGAGCACCGCAGGAAGGGCGTTCATTCGTAATGAACCACGCTGCTTCTGAGAACTTTATGAACCTGAGCATTGTTCAGCAGGCAAATGTTGCAGCAAGTGATGATGCGCTCCGCAGAGGTATCATGCTTCCGCATATCGGTTTCCGTATCGCAGTTGATACGAACATTGATGAAGTAACCAAAGGCACTGCAACGGGTTACGATGCAAACGGTGGAGAACCCGCAGCAGAAACAACTATTGTTGTTGACGGTTCTAACTCCGGGACTATCCTCGCAGGTGACATTGTCACTTGGGCAGGTGATACCACCAAGTACGTTGTTGCTGATACAACACAGAGCGCATCAGGTGGCGCAGCAGGTAATATAGTAATCAATGAACCGGGACTTAAATCAACTCTTGCAAACGGTGTTGAAGGTACAACAGGCGCAGATTATACTCCGAATATCGCAATGCAGAAAGACGGTTACGTTGTTGTAATGCGCCCGCCCGCAATCAGCCCAAACAGTACGACTGTAAAGAGTGTGACCCCGATTTCAGACGCAACAACCGGACTGACATTCTACCTCGTAGAACTCCCCGGTTACGGTCTGACTACATGGGAACTGCACCTTGCGTGGGGTTTTCAGGGTCTTCAGCCTCGTTTCATTGTCCTTTACCTCGGATAATTTCAAATTAACTTTTTTACTAAGGAGGTAAAACAATGAGTACATTTATAGGAATCGCACTGCTTTTAGCAGTTGCTATTTGTTTCAGAATGAGTATTAACGCAGCAGAACTTGATAATATGAACCCTGTTGCACAGAAAAACAAGCTCGGTAGTCTTATTCAGGCGAGTATTGTCAACACTCCCGGAGATTTTTACTATGTTGACAGTACAAATGGCGCAGATGATCCAGACTATGACGGTAAGTCGTGGGGAAAAGCGAAAGCAACAATTGACGCTGCTGTAAATCTTTGTACGGCAAGTCATGGCGATATTATCTTTGTCTCTCCATATCACGCTGAGAACCTTGCTGCTGACTCTGCAATAGATATTGACGTTGCAGGTGTTAGCGTTATAGGTATAAGGCTTGGTAGGCAGATGCCGACACTTACCGCAACAGCAGCAGCAGGAGATTGCAAACTTGCAGCCAATAACGTAACGATTAAGAATTTGCTGTTTATTGGTGGCTTTGATGCAACGACTGGTGTTATTGAGGTAACTGGTAATGATTGCTCTATTCTTGACTGTGAGTATAGAGACAGCACAGGACAGGCAACCGATGTTATTGTAACCGACAATGCGCTAAGACTTCTTATTGACGGCTATAGACATATCGGTGCGCTTGCAGACGGTGGTGACTCAGCAATAATGCTTGACGAATGTGATCACGCAGTCATAAGGAATTTCCACATTATCGGGAACTTTGACGTAGGTGCGATTGAATGCAGGACCACAGCCAGTGATGACATCCTGGTCACTGACGGGTATGTGAAAACAGCAGGAGGTGAAGATTTGATTGTTAAGGACACAATCACAGGCTCTACTGGTTTTATTGACAAGATCACCGCACAGCTTAAAGATAACGCAGCCAATATCACAGAGGCGTTCACCGGGGCAACTTTTGTCTATGGTAATGAACTCTATCTGGTAAACTTGGCGGGTGAACGTGCAATGCAGTGCAATATCACAGCGTCAACAGATGCTTAAATAACAGGATATGGGGAGGGTTTCGGCTCTCCCCAATCCCTTTTTGAAAGGAAAACAAATCCATGATATATAATACGAGAATAACAAAACTGACAAAACGGGTAGAAAGAACAAACCCGAAAGACGGGAAATTGCTTGTTGAACAGGATGAGAAGTTCGCTTTTGAACCTGACGTTCAGAAGTATATTGATCTTGGATATAAAGAGGTCGAGATAATTGTTGAGAACAAAGACTTCACTCCAAGAGAGAAGGCTTGGTTGATTGACAGAGATGAAACCTGTAAACGTGACAAAAGCAAGAAATCTCAGGAGCAGAAGTCTCAGCGTGAGTTTGAAAGCTCAATAATGAACATGACCTCTGACGAACTTCAGGAAACAGTTGACCGTTATGACATTCCTGTCGCACTTGGTACGTTTGAAACCATTGCGAAGAAGAAAAAGGCTGTTCTTGATGCTCTGCTTAAAATGGAAGAAGAGTTCAAAGCAAAGCAGGCGAAAGCCAAAGCAGAAAAAGCTGTTGAGGTTCCCGAAGAGGTTGAAGAACCAATTGAAGAACATGAAGCAGTTGAAGAAAGCGGTGATTTGAAGGCTGAATTGAGTGATATGACAGTAAAACAGCTTGAAGCGTTTGTAGAAGAACGTGAGCTTGATATTACACTGTCCAATTACTCGAAGAAAGCCGAAAAGATCAATGCAATAATTGACGTTATTGAGAATAAAGGATAATATATGGCTGTATCATATCCAGAAGGACGGGTAATAATGACAGCAGACGATGACGCTACTGAAGGGGGAAGATTCCTTATCAAAGGCGTTAATTTTGTCGCTGCCAACGGAGAAGGTCTTGTATTGCAAGATCAGGACGATGTTGACATTATAAGGCTTGAAGCTGAAACGGGAAGGCTTTCACAGACAGTAATGTTTGCACAGCCAATACCAGTTACTCAGATAAAAGCCGAGACGCTTGACGGTGGTCAAGTAATCGTTTACGTTTAAGGGGGATACCATGGCTGAAAAGAAACTTGTTGAAATGGTCGGAAAAGCCGGGCGTGTATTCGTGACTGAGGACGAAGTAAACCGGATGAAAAACAAGGGGTACGAAATCGCCCCCCCTGCAGTAGAGGAAGACAGGACGAAGAAATCAAAAAGTACATCGAAGAAATCTTCAGAGAAAAAGGATAGCTAATGGCTGTAACACTTGTTGTTGAAGACGGTACAGGGCTGAGTACTGCTAACTCGTACCAGAGCGAGGCAAACGCTGTATCACGGCTTGAAGAAATGTATCTCCTGATGGGCTTAACCGCAGCACCTTCCACTGTTGCAGACGAAGCACTTATAGGCGGTGCATACTACCTTGATACGGTGTACGGCATGAACCTTATGGGAATACGTACAAACGAAGATCAGGCGTTAGAATTTCCACGTACAGACGTTTATAAAGACGCTGAGATGGAATATATCTATGATTCTGACGAACTCCCTGAACCGCTCCTGAAAGCTCATGCAATAGCCTCGTATTACGTTGAGAACGACAGTGCAAACATAATGCCTAACCAGTCTTCCCCTGGAACGATTAAGCGGAAAAAAGAAAAGGTTTCAACACTTGAAGAGGAAGTTGAATATATTGGAGGTCAGTCTCAATACAAGAAATACACGTTGATAGATCAGTACATGAATAAGCTGTGTGATGTTTCAGGTGGTTACGTGAGGCGTATATAATGGCTATAACCGCAGAAAAAACATATAATATGATAAGTAAGTGGAATATGACGGCAACCATTGAAACACTTACAAAAACAATCGGTACGGATGGAAGCGTAACCGAAGGAACAACAACGGATACAACCGTATATATTGCTCCCCCGGTTGTGCAGAGAAAATACAATGGAGATACACTGAAACAGGACTTTGATTGCATGACCGTTGTGTCATCATACGGCTTATCCATTACATTCAAACAGGGATTGAGACTGACTTTTGACAGCGAGGAATACACAATAAACGAAATAGGCAAAATATACGCACAGGGCGGTAATGTGGTAGCGTATGAGTTAGGATTGAAGAAATGACATTCACGAATATACAGGAATTTAACGCTGATCTTACAAGGTTTT